>ENA-UOOI01002844-UOOI01002844.1-fermentation-metagenome-genome-assembly--contig:-NODE-2844-length-14044-cov-3.828866_pt1 | contig 14044 bp, 14 predicted proteins | sample MGYA00245779_ERZ724027 | MGnify/ENA primary metagenome ERZ724027 (study PRJEB28704, sample SAMN03018318) | fermentation metagenome | biome: anthropogenic terrestrial biome; feature: soil; material... | reverse complement strand
ATTTGGAAATGCATACCTGAGGGTAAAAGAAGGAAATAATATTTATATGAAAGCGAAAGCAGCAACTGCCGCAGCGTCAGACGCAAGAATGGCAGGAGAAAATTTGTCTGCAATGAGCTGTGCCAGCAGCGGCAATGTTGGAATTACTGCCTCAATACCACTTTGTGTGATCGCACAGGAGCAGGGAATCAGTGAAGAATTATTACTGAGGGCATTAAGTTTAAGTTTCCTGTTGACAATTTTTATAAAAAACCAGATTGGAAGATTATCCGCGATGTGTGCGTGCGCGATTGCCGCATCGATAGGTGTGGGCGCGGGTGTTGTTGTACTTTCCAAGGGATCATTTGAAGAAGTTGAGGGTACCATCAAAAATATAGTAGGCAGCATCGGCGGAATTATTTGTGACGGAGCAAAATTAGGCTGTGCTTTAAAATTATCCAATGCAATAGGCACTGCCATTGAGTCTGCGTATTTGGCAATGGAGGGGGTAAGCATTCCATCCGGAGATGGACTAGTCTGTGACTCTGCTGATGAAACGTTAAGGATGCTGGGAAGAATAGCAAGATATGGGATGATAGACACAGATAAAACTGTCTGTAAAGAAATAATCCAAAGAGAAGGAGCTGAAAAGACTGAATGAAATAATAATATGATCATGCCTTCATGATCTGTAAAGAGTGGACTTTTCTTTATTAGAAGAAGTCTGCTCTTTTTTAATGCCCCATGTTGATAGAGCTGATATTAGATGCCGTATAGAAAAGAGACAGTTTTAATTTGATAAAATTTTTGGTAAAAGGAAAAAATTAAGCATATTCTTTTGAAAATAATACATCAAAGCAAAATTAATAAATTTAAGCATTGACGCCCGATATATAACGTTATATAATGTCATATATAGAAACGCAATACATCATATAATAACATTTAGGAGGCAGGATTATGAAACAGGAACACATCGATCAAATCAATGAGGCAGTAAAAGCAGTAGTTTCCAAGAAAAAGATTAATCATTTTTATTTTGTTGCGTGTGGAGGCTCTCAGGCATTTCTGATGCCGGGACAGTATCTGTTTGACAGAGAAATTGAGATTCCATCTAGTGTGTACAGTTCCAACGAATTCGTACATAGATCACCAAAAGCATTGGGACCTGATTCCGTGGTTATCACCTGTTCCCATTCCGGGAATACTCCGGAAACCGTAAAAGCAGCGGAGGTCTCACGTGAGAAAGGCGCTACAACAATTGCCCTATCCAACCTGGTTGATTCGCCGTTATGGAAAGCATCTGAATATTGTATTCATTATGACTGGAAGGGTGTAGACGAAAGCGATAAGAATAAGGGGGCTTTGTACCGCCTGTTGTTTTCTATTTTGAATGTTCTCAACCCATGCAAAAAGTATCAGAAAGGTATCGATGCAGTCGATAACTTAAATGATATTATCGGAAATGCAAAGGTGAAATATGCGGACAGACTGAAAGAATGGGGAAGAAAATATAAGAGAGAAACACTTATCTATACGATGGCCAGCGGTGCAAGCTACGGGGAAGCGTATTCATTTACCAGCTGCCTGCTGATGGAAATGCAGTGGATCAATTCCAGTGCCATTCACTCTGGAGAGTATTTCCATGGACCATTTGAAATCACGGATTTTGATGTGCCCTTTATTATCATCAAAGGAGTAGGGGCTACCAGACCGCTGGATGACAGAGCGTATGATTTCTGCAGGAAATATTCAGATGAAATTATGTTAGTTGATGAAGCGGAGTTTGATATGACGGGTATTGACGAAGAGGTTCAGGAGTACTTTGCACCGCTTCTTGCAGGTGCGGTACTACGTTCACTGGCAGATGAATTTGCATATCAGAGAGGACATGATTTGGGAGTCCGCCGTTATATGTGGAAAATGGAATACTAATATATACCAGAGGATAAGAGGAGGAGCGGTACATGAAGAAGAATATAAAAGCGATGGCGTTACTGTTGACAGCTGTTATGGCATTTTCTCTTCCGGGATGCGGGGGAAATACTGCTAACGATAAAAGTTCTGCACAGGGTAAGGAAGATTCCGGAAAAGACAGCGGAGGAAAGGTCGTGATTAATTTCTTCCACCGCTGGCCCAATGATCCGAAAAATGCTATGTTTCAGGAACTGGTTAAGGAATACATGGATGAGAATCCAAATGTAACCATTAAGATGGATTCTATTCTGAACGATCAATATAAAGAAAAGATTCGAATGGTTGTGACTACGGATGAAATTCCTGATATTTTCTCATCCTGGTCGGGAACATTCGCCCGGGAAATGATCAATTCCGGAAATGTTATGGAATTAAATCAGGTTTATGATGATGATACGGAATGGTCATCCAAGATTGCCAAAGCCAGCGTCGACGGATTTACTTTCGATGACAAGATTTATGCAATACCCTGGTCACAGGATGGAAAGGTTTTCTTCTATAATAAGAAGATTTTTGAGGAAAACAAGTTAGAAACACCCAAGACATGGAATGAATTTATTAAGACACTGGATAGCTTAAAGAAAGCAGGGTATGAAACTCCGGTTGTGGAGGGATTATCTGACAGCTGGGCGGTCCTTCATTATCTGGGAACGATAAATCAGAGAATGGTAGATCCCGATGTGCTGAAAAAAGACTATGATGCAAAGACCGGTGAATTCACAGATCCGGCTTATCAGGAGGCTCTGGAAAAATGGAAACAGCTGACCTCCTATATGGGAGAGGAAAGTGTGGCGATCGATCATGAGGCAGCCAGAAACACAATGTTTGCCACGGGCGAATCTCCGGTTATCTATATGCAGCTTGCTGAAATACCACAGCTTGAAAAAACGATATCGGATGATTTTGAGTATGGGTTCTTCAATTTTCCTGAATTTGAGGATGGAAAAGGGGATCCGAAAGCGCTGACAGGAGCGCCGGAAGGTTTCATGATTAGCAAAAATGCCGAGAATCCGGAAGAATGTGTGAAATTCTTAAAATGGCTGGTGAGCAAAAAGGGTGGAGCTGAATTGACGAAACAGAGCGGAGAAATTTCCAGTGTTGACGGAGCCGTAGACGAATCGACGGCACTGCCGTCTCAGCTGGAAGCTATGGATATCATCAAATCGGCATCTACACTGTCCCCATGGTTTGACAATGCATGTGATCCTGCTGTCTATACAATCTATGGGCAGGGTGCGCAGGCAATAGCCACAGGAGATGAAACTCCGGAAAGTGTTATGGAACAGGTACAAGAGGCTGCAGTCAGTCTGCACGAATGATGTAACGAGAGACCATTTTATGGTCTCTCGTCTAAAATGGAAAGAGGTGGATTTCCATCATGAAAAGGAAAAAAAAGAAAAACTTACAGGCGTTTTTGTTTGTCATTCCGGCGATTCTCATTCTGGGATTGTTTGTATATTATCCGCTGATAAAGAATGTAGTTTACAGTTTTCAGTCTTTCGGCCTGTCCGATACCGGCAAAAAGTGGGTGGGCCTGGCGAATTACACAAAACTGTTCCAAGATAAGACGATACTGGTCAGTTTGAAAAACAACCTGAGGTATGCGGTTGTTTCGATTATCTGCCAGGTAGGGCTGGGTCTTGTCATCGCAGCGGTTCTGGAGGATATTGCCTTTAAAAAGATATCACCCTTTTTCAGAAGCGTTTATTTTCTCCCGACTCTTATTTCAATGACAGTTGTATGCCTCCTGTTTGATTTTATATACAATCCCCAGATGGGACTTTTGAACAGTCTGCTGGAACAGATAGGCCTCGGAAAATATAAACAGATATGGCTCGGAAATAAGAAAACGGCTATGTATTCAGTGATTGCGGTTTCGCAGTGGCAGAGTGTCGGGTATATTGTGATGTTGTTTATCGTTGCGATTCAGAAGATTCCCGGGGATCTTTATGAGGCTGCCACAGTAGACGGAGCCGGAAAGTTAAAACGTTTCCTCTATATTACGGCTCCTCAGGTAAGGCCAATGTTTTTCGTGACAATGGTCCTTACAGTGGTAGGAGCATTTACCGTATTTAACGAGCCTTACATTCTTACAGGCGGCGGACCTGGTACGGCAACAATGGTTTTGTCGCTGCATATGTATCAGACTGGTTTTGTCAAAAACAATATGGGATATGCTTCAGCGATTGCAATGCTGATCTTTGTGATTACCGCAGTGTTATCGGCCGTACAGTTCTTTTCATTTGGTTCAGACGAGGAGGCGTGATTATGAGCAGACAGAAAATAAAGAATAAACATGTCTATGGACCATGGGAAATTGTCTGGATTGTGGTATTAATATTACTTGCAGTTATGATTTTATACCCTTTGTTTTGGATCATCATGTCCTCATTTAAAGATTATGCGGGCATATATGGCGATGTGTGGGGACTGCCGGATGTATGGCATATCGAAAATTATTCTCTGGCATGGAATCGGGGAATTTCCCGGTATTTTGTCAACAGCGTTATTGTTACGGTTTGTTCCTTAATCGGCGTTACACTGGTGTCAACATTTGCAGCATTTGGCATTTGCCAGATCAAAGGAAAAGGCGGAAATGCATTGTTTCTTTTCTGCATGTGTGGTCTGCTGTTATCTCCGCAGGTGTGTCTGCTTCCTCTATTTATGCTGCTGAAGTCTATGGGAATTAAGAATACGCTGTCAGCGATGATTCTTCCTTATATCGCGTTTCGGCTCCCGGTATCAATCATGATGATTCGGTCTTTCTTTGTGGGGATATCGAAGGAAATGGAGGAAGCGGCAATCATTGATGGTGCAGGTCTGATGAAGATCTACACAAGTATTTATCTTCCACTTTCGAAGCCGATTATTTCAACGGTTATTATCATGACATCCTATTATGCGTGGAATGAATTTATGTTTGCCACTATTTTCGTCGACAGTTCGGAATTGAGGACGATACCTGTAGGGCTTATGGTTTTCCGCGACGGACTTATGACTGAATGGGGTGTGGTTCTCGCAGGTATGGTAATCGCCTGTCTTCCTCTAGTCGTGATTTTTTTGTTCATGCAGAAGAGCTTTGTAAGAGGTATGACAGCCGGATCAGTGAAGGGGTGATTGTTAGTGAGATTAATTGCTATAGGTGATAACGTGACAGATTGTTACATAGATGAGGGAATCTACTTTCCGGGAGGGAATGCAGTAAATGTAGCAGTTAACTGTAAAAGAAACGGCGCCGAAAAAGTACAATATATCGGTGTCTTTGGAAATGATGACAAGGCGGATTATATAAAGCAATGTTTAAAAGCGGAGGGGGTGTCATATGAGCGTTCCCGGAAAGTATATGCTCATACTGCTCAGCCGAAGGTATATCTGAAAGATGGCGATCGGGTCTTTGCCGGAGGTCCGAGAGAAAGCTGTCAGCATCTTTTCTCGATCAAAATTGTAAAAGAAGATATTGATATGATAAAAGATTTTGATATTTGTCATACAAGCTGCTTCTCCAATCTTGAATATGAGCTTCCGGCATTGGCTGAGATATGTGATGTATCTTTTGATTTTTCCGAGGAATATGAAACAGAATACCTGAGGAAAACATGCCCAAATCTGACATATGCATTTTTTTCAGGGTCAGATTTAAACGAAGAGGAATGTAAAGCGCTTCTCCTAAAAGCATCGAAATTAGGAACAAAGATTGTGGGAGTGACCCGGGGAATAAAGGGATCGGTCTTTTATGACGGGAGAGAATTTTATTATCAGGGAATTAAAAAGGTGAAAGCCACAGATACCATGGGCGCCGGTGACAGTTTTATTGCCGGCTTTCTGACATCCATAGGCAATGGAAACACAATGGATGCCGCACTGGATTATGCTGCAGAACGTTCAGCACACACGTGTACGATGCACGGTGGATTCGGACATCCGCATCCTCTGTAGGAGCTGTTGATTTGGGATCAAAAGTGGTATATACTTGTCATATACAGATAGTATTTATGGATTGCGAAGTGTCTTGTGATTTTGCAATCCTGAAAAATCTAAACAGAACTGGGAGAATTTGTATGCTAGACCAAAATGCACTGACACCTCTGTATGAACAGCTTAAGAATGAAATTACAGAGAATATCAGGGCCAAAATATACAGACCCGGTGATCGTATGCCTAGTGAAGCAGAATTAGAACAGAAATACGGAGTCAGTCGAATCACTGTAAGAAGAGCTGTAAAAGAACTCTGTGAGGAAGAAGTCCTTGTCCGTAAACAGGGAAAAGGAACATTTGTGCTGAATACAGCGACGAGACAGCGGCTTGATCTTTTGAGGGGCTTTCATGACGCCATGGAAGAGCAGGGGAAAACAGTCAGGACAGAAATCCTGGAACGTTCTATTATCCATGTGAAAGAGTCCTATGCAAAGGACTTACAGATAGCAGAGGATGAAGATGTTATTTTTCTGAGACGCGTGATGTATGCGGATGAAATACCAATGATGGTAGATATGTGTTATCTTCCGCTGAAACGATTTCCGGGTATTGTAGATAAACTGACCGGTGATTTCTCGATCTTTCGAATACTAAGAGATGAGTATGAGTCAAATCCCGAAGAGTATTATAAAGTAATTAAAGTGCGCAAAGCGACAAAGGAAATTGCAGGTTTTCTGCAGTGCCAGATGGGTGATCCCTTATTTGATATTTTTAAGATAACTTATAATGGGGAAAAAATTCCACAATTTATATCAATCAGCCTGATTAAAGGAGAGAATACTTCGTATGTGATTTCAAGTGATAAAGAGGATCATTTGAAGCATGTTGGTGTCAGGTGGGAAGTGTAACCAGAACAGAAAATTAAAAGATTGGCAGGATTTATGAAAATAAAAGCAGTCTTATTTGACTTCGACGGAGTGGTGGCGGATACTGAGTACGGTGCCACGGTATATCTCCAGAAGGCATTTGACAAGTACCATATACAACTGACCAAAGCGCAGCGAAGATCTTATATAGGAACAGATGGCAGAAAACAGACGGAAAAGATTCTAAAAGATGCCGGTGTATCAGTACCTGTAGAGGAATTTTTCGAGGAAAGGGCAAAACTGGGGAGTTTTTATGAAAACAGTCCGGATTTAAAGCCGATACCCGGATTAGTAGATTTTCTAAAACTGCTCAAATACAAGGAGCTAAAGACCGGGATTGTTTCGTCAACAAACTGCCGGCTGATCATAACAGCCTTAAACCGTATGCATTTAACCCATTATTTTGATGTGATTATCTGCGGTGATATGGTTGAGCACAAAAAGCCTGATCCGGAAGGATATCTTTCAGCAATGCGATATCTTGATAGCAGTCCGGAAGAAAGCATGATTTTAGAAGATTCTCCAACCGGGATCAAAGCAGCAGTAGATGCGAAAGCGATGGTTGTCGGATTTAAGGGAAGCAAAATAAAACAGGATATATCACAGGCGCAGCTTGTATGGGAGTCATATGAAGATGCGATCAGATGGTTCGATAAATAGAAAATTATCCAGCAGGAGCAGCCTGCTGGATTTATTATATAACGGAAGGATATTACCAGAGAATAGCTTTTGAAAGGATCTGATCTATCTATGGATAGATCTCTAAAAAGATGATATAATATAAGTATAAAATATTATCCATTATAGAAAAATCAGAGTGAAAGGGATAATATACTGGTCTAATGAACGGGGGTGAACAGACAATGTTTGATAATCTTAAGTATCCTAAGGAAATTGCAAAGGATGTTGCCTTACGGGAAAAGAAAAAAAGGAAGAGAAGAAAGCTGACACAGAAGGAACTCAGTGAGAGAGCAGGAGTCAGTCTCGCCTCTTTCAAGCGCTTTGAACAGACCGGGGAGATTTCCTTTGTTTCTTTAATCAAAATAGCAGATATCCTGGGTGAAAGGGAATCAGTTGCAAACCTCTTCACAAGTAAAGAATATCAGTCTATTCAGGAGGTTATAGATGAAAGAAATAAATAATCTAACCGTAAAGTATCATGGCAGGACAGTAGGAACTTTGGCTGAGACGATAGACAAAAAAGGTGCATTCCAATATGACGGGGAGTGGCTGAGAGATGGTTTTTCCATCAATCCATTAAGCCTTCCTCTGAAAACAAAAGTCTTTATACCAAAAACGGACGTTCTGGAGGACCTTTTTGGAGTGTTCGCAGATTCTCTTCCGGATGGATGGGGAAGACTGTTGGTAGATAGAATGCTTTTGTCCCGGGGCATATCTCCGGCGGAAGTTTCCCCTGTTCAAAGACTTGGAATTGTCGGAAGTACAGGCATGGGTGCTTTGGAATATTATCCCGAATTGATGCAGCTGGACGCAGGGGAGCGGATGGACTTTGACCAGATATCACGAGAGTGCGGTAAAATTTTAAATGAGCAGGAAAGTGAAGATCTGGATACTCTGTTTATATTGGGAGGTTCCTCTGGTGGAGCAAGGCCAAAAGTATTGCTCTCATTAAATGATGAATCGTGGATTGTGAAATTTCCATCTTCTTATGATCGGAAATCAATAGGTGAAGAGGAATATCGTTATATGGAATGTGCCAAAAGATGTGGAATAGCTGTGCCTGAAGTAAGGTTGTTCCCATCGAAAAACTCGAGGGGATATTTTGGCGTAAAACGTTTTGACAGAGGAAGTGGTGGGAAGGTTCATATGTTGACAGCCAGTGGTCTGTTGGAAACGTCACATAGAATTCCAAATCTGGATTATCATGATCTGATGAAATTAACTTATATTCTGACAAAGAACAGTCGAGAGATGGTAGAGATGTATCGGAGGATGTGTTTTAACGTTTATTCACATAACAGAGACGATCATTCAAAAAACTTTTCTTTTTTGTACAATGAGAGGAAAAAAAGCTGGGAATTGTCACCGGCTTACGATTTAACCTACAGCAATTCTATTGGGGGAGAGCATGCAACCTGTATCAATGGAAATGGAAAGAATCCGGGGATAAAAGATCTGCTTGCAGTAGGAACAAAGGCAGGAATTCCAGAAAGCGAAGCCAGAAAGACCGCCGAGAAAATAGAAGAGATTGTGTCAATTGAGTTGAAGGATATTTTGGAATCAAATTCTTAAAGCAGCTTTCGTCCTAAGTTCAGATATGTTAAGATAAAGGAGAATTGAAACGCAGAACTTTGAATCCTGGTATCATGTAAATTTTTGAAAGGAGCGACATATATGAGAGTAACAATTATTGGTGCAAACGGAAATATTGGCCGACTGACAGCTAAAAAGCTGCAGGCGGATGGTCAGACACCGATTGCCATGGTCAGAAAAAAGGAGCAGATGGCTGATTTTAAGGAGCAGGGAATTCAAAGTGTTTATGGAGATCTTACCGGTGGTATTGACGATTTAACAGATGTGGTACGGGGCAGTGATGCTGTGGTATTTACCGCTGGTTCCGGTGGCAGTACAGGTCCGGAACAGACGATGTTAGTTGATCTGGATGGAGCAGTGAAAGCGATCGAAGCAACCAAAAAAGCGGGGATTGACCGTTTTCTTATCGTCAGTGCGATCGGAGCAGACCGCTGGCTGACGGATCATCCCCAGTGGCTTGATCAGCTCGGTGCTTATTATCCGGCCAAATATTATGCTGATGCCTGGCTGAAAAACAGCGGTCTTAATTATACGATCATCCGTCCCGGAGGTTTGACCAATGATCCGGAAACCGGAAAGGTAACGATTGGGAAAGCGCAGGAACCTGTTTCTATCAGTCGCTCTGATGTAGCAGAAATTATCGTTACTGCTTTGAAATATCCGCCAAAGAAGCCACAGGAATTTGATGCTGTGGGAGGGCAAACGCCAATTGTTGAGGCGCTGAAACAGTTAGATAACTAAGTTAATTTATGAATTCAAAAAGCAAGGAGAAAGATTATAATTCTTTCCTCCTTGTTTTTCTTTGTTTATCAGCAGTGCTATTAATATTTTTCAATGTCGACTTATCAATTGCAATCTGTTGTGCATGCTCAGTTTTCATCCCGCGGTAGTTCTACAAAAGACTCTGATGAAATATAATTTCATATAACATATACAAATGATAAAGTACTTGAAAAAGTATTTCATACACATTATACTGGAGTTAGAAAAGGCTTGCTAAGATGAAAGTGGGGAAATACAATGACAGATCTTGAAAAACTAACAACGGAAACGAGAAATGAGAAAACTATGCATTTGGATGACATGACGGTTCTGGAAATCCTGCAGACTATGAATGATGAAGACAAACAAGTGCCGCTTGCCGTTGAAAAAGCTTTGCCTCAAATCGCCAAAGTGGTTGAACAAATCATTCAAGCCTTCAATCAGCATGGGCGGTTAATCTACATGGGGGCAGGAACAAGTGGGCGCTTAGGGGTTTTAGATGCGGCTGAATGTGTTCCTACCTTTGGAACCGAACCCGAATTGGTTCAAGGCTTGATTGCCGGTGGGAGGAAAGCCATGACGATGGCTGTAGAAGGGGCTGAAGATTCTCGTGCGCTTGCGAAAGAAGACCTGCAAGCGATTTCCCTGACCAAAAAAGACGTGGTGGTCGGTATTGCTGCGAGTGGGCGGACGCCTTATGCTATTGGCGGATTGGATTATGCTCAGGCAGCTGGCGCTGCAACAGCAAGTATTGCTTGTAATCGTGAAGCAGAAATCAGTAAGCATGCAAAGTTTCCCATTGAAGTAGAAGTAGGATCAGAAGTCTTGACTGGGTCTACTCGCTTAAAATCAGGAACCGCGCAAAAGCTGGTATTAAACATGCTGTCAACGGCTGCCATGATTGGTATTGGGAAAGTTTATAAAAATTTGATGGTTGACGTTCGGCCAACCAATGAAAAGTTGGTTGCACGTTCCTATCGGATCATCATGCAGGCCACTGGCTGCACTGAGAAACTGGCAAAAGAGTTTTTTGAAAAGGCGGGAGGGGATGTCAAAGTAGCAATTGTGATGATTTTAAAAGCTGTCGACAGAGAAACCGCAGAAAAGCGTTTGGAAGCCGGCAGAGGATTTATTCGTGAGGCCTTGTAGCAAACAAAAAGGAGGAGGAAAATGGCTGATAAAATCACGGAACTTGCCAATGGGATCTATTCCCATATTGGCGGAGTTGAAAATGTAAACAAATTGGTCAATTGTATGACACGGGTTCGAATAGGAATCATTGATTACGAGAAGGTGGATATCTCTGGATTAGAAAAACTCCCGGGCGTGATGGGAGTCGTTCGGGATGAAACCCTACAAGTGGTGCTCGGACCAGGAACAGTTACTAAAGTTGCACAAAAAATGGCAGAACAATCGGGGGTCGAATTGGGTGAAGAAGTCCCACAGGCGAAAGCACGTTCTGCCGAACAGACGGTAGAGGAGAAAGCAGCCCAAACCAAAAAGAAAGTGAAACAGAAAAACCAAAGACCATGGTCCAAAGTTCTGAAAACGATTGCAAATATTTTTACTCCTTTGATCCCTGCCTTTGTTGGAGCAGGTCTCATTGGCGGAATCGGTTCGATCTTATCCAATATGATCACTGCAGGAACTATTAAATCGAGTTTTTGGTTAAATATTCAGCAAATTTGTGCTATCATTCAAAGTGGTGTATTTACCTATCTTTCTATTTACGTCGGGATCAATACTGCTAGAGAATTCAAGGGTTCGCAAAGTCTTGGCGGGGTAATCGGCGGAATTACTTATTTGGCGGGAATGAACCCTGATCTGCCACTCAAAAACATCTTCACTGGTGATCCCTTGTCGGCCGGACAGGGTGGAGTAATTGGGGTCATTCTTGCAGTTTTCTTAATGTCACAAATTGAAAAACGACTGCATAAAATAGTGCCCGATGCCGTTGACATCATCGTAACACCTCTGGTTACTTTATTGACAATGGGATTAATTACGATATTCTTGATCATGCCAATTGCCGGCTGGATTTCGAGTGGCCTTGTCGGTGGAATTAACTGGGTGTTAAAGGTTGGCGGTGCTTTTTCCGGTTTTGTATTAGGAACGTTATTCTTGCCAATGGTCATGTTTGGGCTTCATCAAATTTTGACACCAATCCATTTGGAAATGATCGCCAAAACCGGCAGCACGTTGCTCTTACCAGTTTTGGCGATGGCTGGAGCCGGCCAGGTGGGCGCAGCCATTGCCTTGTGGATGAGATGCCGTAAAAATAAAAAGCTGATCGAACTGATTAAAGGTGCTTTGCCAGTCGGTGTCCTTGGTATTGGGGAACCTTTGATTTATGGGGTTACGCTGCCCTTAGGCCGTCCCTTCATCACAGCTTGTTTAGGTGGAGGTATCGGTGGTGCGGTTATTGGATTATTAGGGAATGTCGGGGCGACTTCGGTTGGTCCGAGTGGCCTGGCTTTGATTCCTTTGATTGCCAATGGCAAGCAGTTCAACTATATTATTGGACTGTTATCCGGGTATATTGGGGGATTTATTATTACCTATTTCTTTGGGACCACCAAAGAAATGCGCCGGGGGACAGACCAGATCCTGAATTAGGTCTATGTGTGTAGTGGAGAAGGAACAGATTCATTGTAAGAAGGGATCAAATAGGAGAGGTCTTTGATGCCCTCTGTTTAGATTATGGATTTGATGACTTTGAGGAATTAGCCGATCTGCAAAAAGATTTCCGTATATTCTTAAATGCCAGTGTAGTCGATGAAGACTTTTTGGAAGATGCCAGGCAGGCAGGCGTTGTTTTAGAAGATATATACATGGCGCATAATTTTTATCCTAAGATCGATAATGGCTTATCTGAAAAACTGTTCAGGAGGCTTAACGGGAATTTTGCGGAGAACTCTTTACGAACTATGGCTTTTGTTCCCGGTGATGCTCTAAAACGATTTCCGCTGTATCAGGGCTTGCCGACCCTTGAAAAACACCGGGGCATGAATCCCTATGTGGCCGCTGTTGAATTGATGACATCGTATAGAGTTACCGATATTGCTATTGGTGACAGCAAGGCACAACTGTCTACCCTACAGATGATTTACGACTATATGCAGCAAAAGGTAATCAACTATGTTGATTTGCTCGATTTTGTTGGTCCGGAAACGGCGGTCTGCCTGATTCCATTAGACGAATTATGACAAAACGACGGCCGCAGGAAATCATGTAATTAAATAAAAAAAGGTAGTGATAGCGTGAATATTTTTTTTACAATACAACATAAAATGAAAAAGTTACCAAAGGCAGAACAAAAACTAGCGGCCTGGATTTTAGACCATTCAGAAGAAGTAATCCATATGAGTGCCAAAGCATTGGCGGAAGCTGTTCATACCAGTCCTGCGACCGTTGTGCGTTTGTGTTATTCTCTTGGAATTGAAGGATTTACCGATTTAAAACTGCGGCTTTCTGCCAACCTGCCGGAAATAAAAGGGGACTTGTATTCAGATATCGCTCCTGATGAAAATGTTGCTACGATCAAACGCAAATTGATGCTTAAAGTTACGGATGCTATAGAAAAAAATGCTGAGATCTTAGTAGATACGGCTGTTGCAAAAACAGTTGATTTGATTGAAGCAAGTGACATCATTTTCTGTTTTGGAATTGGGGCTTCCGGGATCGTTGCGGATGATTTCTTTCAAAAATTTTTGAGGATTGGCAAACAAAGTATTTATAATAAAGACCAGCATCTACTGACGACTGCCCTGCTCACCAATGATGTCTCCGCCATGTTACTTTTGGTATCCAATTCTGGTGAGAAAAGAGAAGTACTTCAGCTGGGTCTGACTGCCAAGGACCAAAAAATTCCTATCGTTGGGATGACCAGTAAAGCACAGTCGACCCTGGCTGGATTGTCAGATATTGTGATCCATACTGCTGATGGCGGAGAAGCACCTTTACGCAGTTCGGCCACGAATTCATTATTAGTCCAATTGTATACAGTCGATGTTATATTTTCATCCTATGCCTCTAGACATTATGATAAGACCATAAAGCAACTAGAACAAACAAAATTAGCGGCTAAAAGAATTGGTGAAAATTAATTAACGGAGCGCCTTCTATCATAAACGTGAGCTGTCTGATTATTTTGCCCTGTCAAGCGTTTTTGAAAATGTCCTAAAAATTTTTAATTATAAGCACCAAATAAA
>ENA-UOOI01002843-UOOI01002843.1-fermentation-metagenome-genome-assembly--contig:-NODE-2843-length-14046-cov-139.251733_pt1 | contig 14046 bp, 9 predicted proteins | sample MGYA00245779_ERZ724027 | MGnify/ENA primary metagenome ERZ724027 (study PRJEB28704, sample SAMN03018318) | fermentation metagenome | biome: anthropogenic terrestrial biome; feature: soil... | reverse complement strand
GAAGCTCCTTTGCCTTTTTGAGGCGGGAGAGAAACGTAGTGCGCGGGATGCCGATTTTATCGGCAATCTCTGTGTCGGACAGCCCCGCCATGCGCAGGTTGCCGATGCGGCGGGCCTCCGGCATAATTTCAGCGAGACGCTGAAAGAGCATGTCCAGCATGATTTGGTCGGTTACGACGTCTTCGATGCCGGCGGCTGAATCGGCAAGCTTGTCCAGCATGGAGAGCTCATCGCCGTCGCTGTTTTGATAGGTACGGTCAATGGAAAGGGTGTCACCTGCTGCGTGGAACTCGCAGTCGAGGCAGTCGCCGTCGCACATCCAGTGCTTGCTTTTGGGGCACATGCACTGATGATGTGCTTGTGCGCGTTTTCTGATTGCCCAGATATCACGGTAGTAGGCATAGTACTGTGCTTTGGTGACTTCGGCCCACTGCTTTTCATGGGGCAGGTAGATTTTGAAGACGCGGGGTTGACTTTGGTTTGCTTGGTTTTTCATTGTTTGTCCTTTCCGCCTGATGAGCGGTGGGCGGAGGACAAAACAGAGCCTGTGCACTGTCGGCACACAGACCCTTTGCCTGAAAAAGGCGCAACAAGGAAAGGGTACCGACATTGCCATTCACCGCCGTAAGCGGTGAACAGGACAATATTTGTATCCTCGGCCCTTATTGCAAATCAGGCTTTGAATTTATTTGACCGGGAGCCTAAGACGGCTCGTCCGTTTTGCCGCGGGAGTGATCCCGTTTGGCATGATTTCATTTTACCGGGGCGCACAGCATTGAACACGGACATGGAATGTCCGTTCAGATACCCTGCAGGTACAAAAAAAGCCCGTGCGAAACAAGATGTTCGCACGGACAGGCACGCCGGTTATTGAAAACAGGCATAAAAATACCCGGACACAAAATGTCCGGGCTGGCTGATAATTTTTATTTTTCTTTTGTCAGCGGAGCAAGATTTACCCCTCGTAGGATGTCATTGCATTCGAATATCGTTTTTGTATAGCAGGCTTCCAGCAAAAAGTGATAGGTCATAAATTTGGGACCACTGCCCAACGAATAGGCCGAGCGGCTGATCAACGCTTGGCTGATGACAGGAGGAAGCTGCAGGGCGATGCAGATTGCCACGATGGTTTCTATAGTGGTTTCATATTCCTCGTTGTTCCGCATTCGGCTTATGGTCTTTGGATCCAGAGAACAAGCTTCGGCAAGCGCTTCGACTGTTTTGCCGCGCCATTTCATAAGAGCTGTCAGCGCACCTGAAAAACTGCCCGGCAGATTTTGCAAAACATCCGAAAGTTCTTTTGCGTAAGCCTGAAGCATTTTTGCGCGGCCGTCTACCGTGTCATTTTCCGGCGAAGTGTTATAATGGGCTTCGAAGACGATATCAGACGTGGAGTCCCGGTACAGGACACACTCGGTAAAATACTGCTTTCCGTAGCTGTTGGAGGATTTCTGGATGGTTAGGTCAAAGACAAGGCAGCACTCGTCGGCGTGGTGCCTTGCGTAGTCGGTAAGGCCGGCCGTGCCGTCCTCATCGTATTCTATGTATTTGGGATGGTTGATGCAGAAGTGGGAATCGGCAAAAATATAGCGGCCGCTTTGTATCTTTTCGCGCAGGTCCTGATTGATCGTGCTTTCGACAATGGCATCACGCTCGCCGATGGAAAAGGTCTGGTTGCGTTTCAAAGCGCCCCGCTTGAAAGCGTGCGGCTTCACATAGTGCCCGTCAATGTAAGTGAAAGCTCCAAGAGCCTCTTCATAACCGAGGTCTGCCATCCTGATTTTGGCGGCCAGACGCGAAACGCAGAAAAACGTCGCCATCTCGTCGATAACCGGCTGAATAATATCGACGAGCTCGTCCGTCCGGAGAATATTCTTATATTTGCGGATCAGCTCAGCCGCTTTGATTTTGGCCTGCCTGTACGGCATCTGGATTCGCGGGGCGAGGGCGTTTGCCTGCCACTCCATCCAGTCGGTGGCCGTCCTGGTTTTGCCGTCCTTGATTCCGCCGACCACCTGGCATTTTATCTGGGCCGCATTCTCGTTGTAAAGCCGCTCCAGTTCGAAGGCTTTCCGGTGTTTATCCCAATGGACGCACTCGTGCACGATGGTATTGTTGACCGAGCCGACATTCCGCAGGAAGAAGGACTCGGGATCGACGAAGATCGTACCTTTGTTCACATGAGTCCTTTTAAACGACGAGTCGGATTTATCGTAATACTCGGCGTCGCAGTCCGCAAAAAAGATCTGACCGAAGGTGGAGCAGTCCGCGGAAGCGCTTTTCATCTGGATGGAAAGGCCCATGCGCTCCGCCAATATGCCGGGATCCACAAACATAGGCCGGGACAGGGCTTCTTTATAATTCCTTTCCAGGAAGTCCCGGGCGACATCTTCGAGCTGGTCGCTTCTGATAAGGGGAACCAGAGAATCGGACATCGGATTGCAGTATTTTCTGCGGCTGTCGTATGGCTCGACGGAAGAGATGGAAAAATCATCGAGGCTGTTCGCCAGATCGCCGGAGCAGGAAATTTTGAACCACTGCGTTTTGTCGTCGTATCGGTCGGTGTGCCTGTCCGTTTCGGATATTTCAAACTCCGCTTCCAGAATAACATCGAAGGCGATCTTCATGCCGGGCAGATTTTCCACATAAACGCATTTGACGTTGATATCCGACAGCTCCGCACGGTCGATCGTACGCACCAGTCTGGAGGAGACATCGAGGCTTTGGCAGTTCTGTTCCAACCAATTGGACACAGAGCCGTACAGCTCGTTATAGAAACGGTCCGCAACGTACTCTTTAAACGAACGATCCTGCGCCATGCCCGATCCCTCCGTATTCTCTTATGATTGATGCATATGATGTTCCCTTCTGAAATGACTTTGCACGCTCGGAAGATATATCCAACGAAATTATATCATAGACCGTGTGACAAGTTCAAGATTTCTCGTCAAAAAATCATGTGTACGTGAAGAAAAAGGTTGAATTTTGGCATATAATCATGGTATACTGTTATGCGAAACGACTTTATGCTTTCAGGGGTGATGAGAGTGGCCATTAGCTATAAGAAACTTTGGAAACTTCTAATTGACAAAGATATGAAGAAAAAGGACCTGCAGAAAGCTGCTGGAATCAGTTCCGCGTCGGTTACGAAGCTTGGCAAAAATGAGAATGTGAATACGGAGATATTAGAGAAAATTTGTTTGGCGCTGGAATGCGATATTAGCGATATTATGGAGATGGTTCCGGATGATAAGTAAACCATACAATTATGATTTACCGCGCGCATGCGAATACGGGGGGGCTAAACAATATGCAAATGCCAGAAATGCTCGACAATGTGAGCAAAACCGTCAAGGATGATTTGGCGGTCACAATACAAAAAGGTGACAGGCTGTCCGTCGCGGCGGCGTGTTTTTCCATATACGCATACAAGGCTCTCAAGAAGCAGCTTGACGGCATTGCTGAGTTGCGCTTTATTTTCACCTCGCCGACCTTCCTTCAGGAGAAAGCTCCGAAAGAAAAACGCGAGTTCTACATCCCCCGCCTCGACCGCGAACGCGCGCTCTACGGCACGGAATTTGAGGTAAAACTTCGTAATGAGCTGACCCAGAAAGCAATCGCCCGCGAGTGCGCCGACTGGATTCGCAAAAAGGTGCGGTTCCGTTCCAACCTGACGGGCGGCAACATCAGCGGGTTTATGAATATCGTCGGCGCGGAAGGCGCCGCAACTTATATGCCGCTTCACGGCTTCACTACTTCCGACATCGGCTGTGAGCGGGGCAACAATATCATCAACCCGGTAAACAAGCTGTTCGCTCCGCTCTCCGCGGACTACATACGGATGTTCGACCAGATATGGAACGACAGGAACCTGATGCAGGACGTGACCGGGCAGGTTATCGACGGCATCACGGCGGCCTACAACGAAAACGCCCCGGAGTTTATCTACTTCGTGGCGATTTATAACATATTCAATGAGTTCTTAGAGGACGTTTCGGAAGACGTGCTTCCCAATGAAGCCACGGGCTTCAAGGAAAGCAAAATATGGAACATGCTGTACACCTTTCAGAAAGACGCCGCCCTCGCCATCATCAACAAGCTCGAAACGTTCAACGGATGTATCCTTGCGGACAGCGTCGGCCTCGGTAAGACTTTCACCGCCCTTGCGGTCATGAAGTATTACGAGAACCGCAATCGCTCCGTGCTTGTCCTCTGCCCCAAGAAGCTGGCGGATAACTGGAATACCTTTAAAGACAACTATGTGAATAACCCCATAGCCTCCGACCGCTTACGCTATGACGTGCTGTTTCACACCGACCTTTCGAGAGAACACGGGAAGTCCAACGGGCTTGATTTGGACAGGCTCAACTGGGGCAACTACGACCTTGTGGTCATCGACGAAAGCCACAACTTCAGAAACGGCGGAGAGGTCTACGGAGAAGACCGCCGCGAGAACCGTTACCTTCGTTTGATGAACCGCGTGATTCGCGCGGGCGTGAAGACGAAGGTATTGATGCTTTCGGCGACCCCGGTCAACAATCGCTTTATTGATCTGCGGAATCAGCTTGAACTCGCCTACGAGGGCAACCCGACTCTTATCAATGAAAGATTGGGGACAAAGCGGCCGATAGACGAGATTTTTCGGAACGCCCAGAAATCGTTCAACCAGTGGAATAAGCAGAAGGACGGCGAGCGGACGACGGACTCGCTGCTGAAGTCCCTTGACTTTGACTTCTTTGAGGTGCTCGACAGCGTGACGATAGCCCGCTCCCGCAAGCATATTGAAAAATACTATAATATGAGTGAAATTGGCTCATTTCCGGAACGGCTGAAACCCATCTCTCTGCGCCCGCGCATGACCGATTTGGAGAGCGCCATAAACTATGCGGACATCTACGATCAACTGATGAATCTGAATCTCGCGGTTTACATACCGACCGATTTCATCTTCCCAAGCCAGCTGGCCAAGTATGTGGATACGTCGCGGAACATCAACCGCGCCGGGCGTGAGATGGGCATACGTCGCTTGATGAGCATCAACCTTTTGAAACGGCTCGAAAGCTCCGTGGAGTCCTTCCGGCTCACGGTCGGCCGGGTCAAGAAGCTGATTGACGATACCATTGCTGACATCGATGCATATGCTGTCGGCGGCGGCTCGGTGATCGATGGACGCGAGCTGGCGGGAGACGACGCGGATTTTGACGACGACGACCGCAACACGGACTATTTCGTCGCTGAACATAGCATCAAGATTGACCTTGCGGATATGGACTATAAAACTTGGCGGGACAGGCTCTCGGAAGACGCCGAGACGCTCGGACTGCTGAAAATGCTCATAGACGACATCACGCCGGAACACGACACCAAACTTCAAACCCTTCTTGGTTTGATTGGGGAAAAGCTGAAAAACCCCATCAATCCGGGCAACCGCAAAATTCTCATCTTCTCCGCGTTTTCAGATACGGCGGAGTACCTCTACGACCACGTGAGCGCATTCGTGAAATCGCGTTTCGGACTCGATTCCGCGATGGTCACAGGCAGCGTGGACGGCAAGACGACGATCAAGGGCCAGCGGACTTCGATGAACGAAGTGCTGACCTTGTTCTCGCCGATTTCAAAGGATAAGAACTTGTTAATGCCGGGCAATCGGAACGACATCTCCGTCCTGATTGCCACGGACTGCATTTCGGAGGGGCAGAACCTGCAGGACTGCGACTACTGCGTCAACTACGACATCCACTGGAATCCCGTCCGCATCATTCAGCGGTTCGGGCGTATCGACCGTATCGGCAGCAGGAACGCCGTCATTCAGCTTGTGAACTTCTGGCCGGACGTGGATTTGGACGAGTACCTCTCCCTCAAAGGGCGGGTCGAAACGAGGATGCGGATCTCTGTCATGACCGCCACAGGCGACGACGACCTGATCAACGCCGAGGAAAAGGGCGACCTCGAATACCGGAAGGCACAGCTGAAACGGCTTCAGGAGGAAGTCGTGGACATTGAGGATATGCAGTCGGGCATTTCCATTATGGATTTGGGGCTGAACGAGTTCCGTCTCGACCTGCTTGAATATGTAAAGAACCACGGAGATATGGACACCGTCCCGTTCGGGCTTCACGCCGTCGTTCCCGCTTCTGAGGGTTGCCCGCCGGGCGTGGTGTTTATCCTCAAGAACCGTAATAACAGCGTAAACATCGACAGGCAGAACCGTCTCCACCCGTTTTATATGGTATATATCGGTTCGGACGGCTCGGTGGTATGCGATCATCTCTCGCCCAAGGAGCTGCTCGACAAAACCCGCTCCCTGTGCAAGGGCAGGGACGCGCCGGTTATGGATGTGTGCCGGGAGTTTAACATCGAAACAAAGGACGGCAAGGACATGCGGTCGGTATCCGCCCTTTTGACGGACGCGATTCACTCTATTGTTGAAGTGAAAGCGGAAAGCGACATCGACAGTCTGTTCAGTCCGGGCGGTACAACCGCTCTCGACACCCGCATTGACGGGCTGGAAGATTTCGAGTTGATCTGCTTTCTTGTGGTGAGGTGAGATAGAATGAAGCGATCCTTAGGTTATCCAATCACTGCAAACGGGGTTTATCGTTGTTGTAAATATTTAGTTAATTTGACCTTTTACGATGATGAAAACGGGTGGCTTTGCGAAAGTGATGAAATGCAAAGATATTCATATAAGAAAATCTTAAAGTTTTTGCGTAATAATTTTTCGCATGTTGTTATTATGGGATATAAATATTACGATGGCGAAGTATTGTGGGGAAAATTTTTTATGAGTGACAAGTACCTTTTTGAGCGCATTCAAAAACGTAGACTGGGAGGAATCTCAGAACTTCATTATCGAGCTAATGAGGCCGCTAATTGGAGGTAACCGTATGTTGGGATTGCCCCATTCTACCGAGGTGAACCGCCGTGTGGCGAAAGAGAAACTATATGCCAACGCCCCTCTCGCCCCTTCGGCGCGGGATGCGATAAAAGGCCAGATAGACTCGGTCGTCTGGCGCAACAAGCTGGCAGACAGCACGGTGGGCGTCGCCGCCGGAGAAACCGTGAAAGAAATTCAGGTGTTCGAGGTCGCTTTAAGGCAGCATGGGCTTGACAAAGGCGTCCTGCCCGCCGTCGCCAAGGCGATCCCGTACAAAATTCTGTTTGTTCTTACATATGGCGGCGAGGCGCAGGCGTGGATGGAAGCCGCCGGCACATTCTACAACACGGACTGGCTTTCGCTCGAAGGATTTACACTGAAATTCGAGGGGCTGAATCTGGACTCCGTGTATGAGAACTTGGCGCGGCAGATAGCGGGAGGTCGGCTCGATGCCGAGGGTGACATTGCAAAGGCGGTGGAGAGAGATAAACGCCGTCAGCGGCTCGAACGCGAGATTTCCGCCTTAGAAAAAAAGATATTGCGAGAGAAGCAGTTTAATAAACAGGTGGAACTCAACGGCGAGTTGAGGCGACTGAGGGCAGAATTGGAGGGGTTGGATCTATGAACCCACACGAAGAATATGTGCGGAAAATTCTGTCAGCAGTCCACGATTCCGGTTTGCTGAAAAGCCGTGAAAGTAATACCGTGGAGTTCAAGGAGTCATTCAATAAGGGCAACACAGCGAAGTATGCCAAGACGATGGCGGCGTTTGCCAACAACCGTGGTGGTTACATCGTGTTCGGTGTCAAGGATAACCCGCGCAAGGTTATTGGGCTGAAGAATAATAACTTTGACAACCTTAATCAAGAAGCGTTCACCGACGCTATCAACTCGCTCTTTGCCCCGTCTCTGGATTGGACGTGCGGGTCTTTCACACTTCAGATTGAGGCGGCGATAACAAACGCCGACGGTGAAGCGGAAACAAAGGTCGTGGAAAAGCTAATCGGGTGGCTTTATACTGAGGAGGCTGAGTATAAGCCTGTGATAGCACAAAAAATCGACAGCGGCGAGAAGATTGTGAGCGGCGATGTGTACTACCGCTATCGCGCCCGAAGTGAGAAGATAAAATATGCCGAAATGAGCCGTATAGTTGATGATCGGGCGGCAAAGGAGCGGGAAGGCTTATTGAAACTCTTTGAAGTTATACGCAAGAGCGGAACGGCGAACCTCGGCATCATCAATTACGGAAACGGTAAGTTCTCCACGCCCTATGGGGTCGATGTTGCCTTTGACCGTAAACTGGTGACGCAGGTGCTAAAGAAGGCGAAATTCATCAAGGAAGGCAGCTTTAATGAGACCGATGGCATTCCCGTCATAAAGGTCACGGGTAACATAGACTTGGCAGAGGAGGTTCCTGTATTGGCGTTAGACCCAGATAAGGGTTATCCGTACATACAAAAGGACTTATCCGAAAAGCTGGGTATCAGCAGCCAAGACCTGTATGCCCTTGTTTTCTATTACAAGATGAAGGAAGCCAAACGTTATAGCATCGGCGTAACCACATCACGCTCTGGTAATCCAAACTTTAAGTTTTCCGAATACGCATTGCAGTTTTTGGAAGCGAAACTCGCTGAACTGAAAGAAAACGAAACTGATTTTGACAAAATACGTGCGGCTTACAAGAACCGCAACAAATAGGAGGAAACAACCCATGCCTGATAAAATGAAATTTGAAACCCCGAACCTCACCGCCGAAAATCTTAAAAAGCTCTCCGAGCTGTTCCCCGGCGTAGTGGCGGAGGGTAAGGTAAACGTTGACCTCCTGCGCTCTTATGTGGGCGAGGAAATATTCAAAGATGAAGCCTATGAATTCACCTGGGTGGGCAAGCGCGCCGCCGTTGCCGAGGCGGGGCGACCTATCCGCAAGACGCTGCGTCCCGCGCCGGACGAGAGCCGCGACTGGGATACCACCGAAAACCTTTACATAGAGGGCGACAACCTTGACGTGCTGAAACTCCTGCAGGAGAGCTATCTCGGCAAGGTGAAGATGGTATATATTGACCCGCCCTATAATACGGGAAACGACTTCGTATACCGTGACGATTTTGCCCAGAGCCGCGAGAAATATGACGAGGAAGCGGGTGTTTGCGATGAGGACGGCGACCGCCTGTTCCGCAACACTGAAACGAACGGACGCTTCCACTCCGACTGGTGCAGTATGATTTATCCACGGCTGGTGCTGGCGCGGAATTTGCTGCGGGAGGATGGGGTAATTTTTATTAGCATTGACGATGGTGAATTGTCAGTTCTTAGAAAGATATGTGATGAAGTTTTCGGGGAGAGCAACTTCCGAAACACAATTCTTACGCGCCGCAGGGTAAAAAGCCTAAACTCACAATTTGCCGATAATGGCTTGTACAGTATGAATGTTGGTTTTGAATATGTTTTGGTCTATACTAAAAGCCCAACATTCCTTATGAAGGCTCTGCGTATGAAAAAAGACAATGTGCCAACCAAAGGTAGATGGGACGTATTTTGGAGCAACGCCGACAGACCGACAATGCGGTATGACGTTCTGGGATTCACTCCCGAAACTGGGCAATGGCGTAATTCCAAAGAAAAAGCTGATATAGCCGTTGCTAATTATCGAAAATATCAGGCTGAATTTGAAAGCAGGATGACACTTGAAGAGTATTCCGAAAAAACAGGTATAACTGACTTTATTCGCCGTATTCCAAATGCAACAGGAAAAAACGGCGGAGTGCAGCACTGGGTTGCACCATCTGATACTTCGCTTCGCACAAGCAACTGGACAGATATTGAAGTTTCTCAAATCGGTAAAGAAATTGATGTGCCATTTGATAATCCTAAGAGCAAACAGCTATTAATGGAACTTGTAAAATTGGCGGACTTGAAAGATGCCGACATCGTCCTCGACTTTTTCTCCGGCTCAGCTACAACCGCCCACGCCGTTATGCAATTGAATGCCGAGGACGGCGGCAAGCGTAAATTTATCATGGTTCAGTTGCCCGAAGTTTGTGCCGAGGGTTCGGAAGCCGCCAAAGCAGGATACAAAAACATCTGTGAAATCGGCAAGGAGCGCATCCGCCGCGCCGGGGATAAAATTAAAGAGGAAAACAAGGACAAGCCCGGTATTGAAAACCTCGACATCGGCTTCCGCGTTCTGAAACTCGACGACACGAACATGAACGATGTGTATTACGCGGCGGGCGAAACCACGCAGGAGATGCTCGCCGGGATGGAAAGCAACATCAAGCCCGACCGAACGGACATGGATCTGCTGTTCGGTTGCCTGCTGGATTGGGGTCTGCCGCTTTCCATGCCGCACACCCACGAGAAAATCGACGGCTTCACCGTTCATACCTACAACGGCGGCGATCTGATCGCCTGCTTTGACGAGCATATCAGCGAAAAGGCCGTGCGCGAAATTGCAAGCCGTAAACCCCTGCGCGCCGTCTTCCGCGACGCGTCGTTCACCAGCTCACCGGAGAAAATCAACGTGTTCGAGATTTTCAAGCTGCTCGCGCCGAACACCACCGTCAAAGTGATATAGGAGGTGAAAAAATGTCTGAAAGTAATAGCTTATACATTCCCAAACGAGTGCTTGTTAACGCAAGCGGAATTGACGAAAAAAATGTGAATGCGGACATAAAAAGCGGTGCTTTAAAGCTTAACGAGAACGGAAATATATGGTATCGACAAGCAACTCAATATGTATGCCAAAAGTGGGAACAAGGCAAGACGGATATGTATGATCCGAACGGTGGAGAACCGGATCATAATTTCTCCAGCCGTATCCTGAGCATACTCGATGATGAAATAGGGGTATCCAATCTATCGTTCAAGTGGAATGGGAGGAGTAATCAATCATGAAACTCCAGTTCCGACACCAAAAATTCCAGTCGGACGCGGCAAAAGCGGTTTGCGATGTGTTTGCAGGGCAGCTGTTCCACGCGCCGACCTATATGATAGATCCAGGGTTAGGGCAACAAAGCTTTGAGGATACGCAAAAATTTACCGGCTTCAACAATGCACCGGTAACAGTCAGCGATGATAAAATTTTGGAGAACATCCGAGCCATTCAACGCACCGGGCAGATCAAGCCGTCCGACAAGCTGGAGGGGCGGTATAATCTGACCATTGAAATGGAAACCGGCGTGGGCAAAACCTATACCTACATCAAAACCATGTACGAACTCAACAAGCGTTATGGTTGGAGCAAGTTTATCGTGGTGGTACCAAGCGTCGCCATCCGTGAAGGCGTGTATAAATCCTTTCAAGTGACCGAGGAGCATTTCGCCGAGGACTACGGAAAGAAAATCCGTTACTTCATCTACAATTCGGCGCAGCTGACCGAGATTGACCGCTTCGCCTCCGACAGCGCACTTAATGTGATGATTATCAACAGCCAGGCATTCAATGCCCGGGGTAAGGACGCGCGGCGCATTTATATGAAGCTGGACGAATTCCGTTCCCGCCGCCCCATTGATATTCTGGCGAAGACGAACCCGATCATGATTATCGACGAACCGCAGTCGGTGGAGGGAAAAGTTACAAAAGAGCGATTGAAAGAATTTACTCCGCTGATGACGCTCCGCTATTCTGCGACTCATCGTGCGGACAGTATTTACAATATGATTTACCGACTGGACGCGCTGGAGGCTTACAACAAGCGGCTGGTAAAAAAGATTGCCGTCAAGGGTATCTCTGTTTCAGGCAGCACCGCTACGGAAGGGTATGTCTATATTCAGAGCATTAACCTCTCCAAAGGCAACCCTACAGCGACGCTTGAGTTTGATATTGTGGGGAAATCCGGCGTCCGCAAGGCGACGCGCACAGTTGGAGAAGGCTATAATTTATATGACAACTCCGGTGAACTGGCCGAATATAAAAATGGATACACAGTTTTGCGGATTGACGGGCGGGATTCCTCCGTTGAATTTACGAACGGTATCAAACTGTTTGCCGGCGATGTCATTGGTTCTGTCAGCGAGGAGCAGCTGCGCCGCATTCAGATAAGGGAAACCATCCTCTCCCACATCGAGCGGGAAAGGCAGCTGTTCCCAAAGGGCATCAAAGTCCTTTCTCTATTTTTCATTGACGAAGTGGCAAAATACAAAAAGTATGACGAACATGGCAACGCCGTGGGCGGCGTTTACGCGCAAGTGTTCGAGGAAGAGTATAAGGCGATCGTCGGAAGTATGCAGCTCCAGCTTGGGGATTCACCGGAGTATCTGAAATACCTCGACAGCATACCCGCTGAAAAGACGCACGCGGGTTACTTTTCAATTGACAGAAAGAGCGGCCGCATGATAGACAGCAAGCTCGGCGACAAAAAGGAACGCACCTCCGACGACGCCGACGCTTACGACCTGATTATGAAAGACAAGGAACGCCTGCTTGACCGCCATGAGCCGGTGCGGTTCATTTTCAGCCATTCCGCGCTTCGCGAAGGCTGGGACAACCCGAACGTATTCCAGATTTGCACTTTGAAGCAAAGCGGCAGCGATGTCCGCAAACGTCAGGAAGTCGGGCGCGGCCTGCGCCTTGCCGTCAACCAGAACGGCGAGCGCATGGACGAAAATGTCCTCGCACCCGATGAAGTCCAGAAAATTAATGTGTTGACGGTGATCGCAAACGAAAGTTACGAGAGCTTCGCTCGAGGACTGCAAAGCGAAATTGCCGAGGCGGTCGCCGACCGCCCGCACAAGGTCGAAGCGAAGCTGTTCGTCGAGAAATTTGGTGAGGACATCGCTACGGTAATTCACGAGAGCTTGATTGAAAACGGCTATGTGAAGCGTGGCGAACTCACTGAAAAGTATTATGAAGCAAAGAAAAGCGGCACTCTTAAAGTGCCGGAAGAAGCGGAGGGCAAAGCAGCTGATATTATCGCAGTGTTGGATTCCGTTTATGATCCGAATGCCAACAAGCCGGAAAACGCCCGCAAAAATAATGTAGAAATTACCCTCGATAAGGAAAAGCTAAACAGCAAGGCTTTTCAAAAATTATGGTCGCGTATCAACGGTAGAAGCTACTACATTGTCAGTTTCGATGAAGCGGAACTGGTAAAGAAATCGATTGTTGAGCTAAACAAGCGGCTGCGTATACCGAAAATTTATTTTAAGGTCGAGCAAGGCGAACAGGTGAAGACCATTGAATCCAAAGATCAGCTTCTTTCAGGAGAAGGTTTTGTCCGCGCCGATACAGTTCGTGAAGAGGCGTCACCCTACACAACAATGAAAGCGAGTCGTTCGGTTCGCTACGACCTCGTTGGTAAAATCGTGGGTGAAACAGGTCTGACACGGCAAGCCGTAGTCGCAATCCTAACCGGCATTGACAAAATGGTTTTTGACCAGTTTGGCAACAACCCCGAAGAATTTATTATACGCGCTGCAAACCTTATAAACGAGCAGAAAGCTACGGCCATTATTGAACACATTACCTATAATAAGCTGACCGAAAATTTCAGCACAGATATTTTTACAGAGCCGGATCTGAATAAGGGTGCTTTAGGAATAAACGCTATTGAAACCAAGCGGAATCTATATGACTACGTCATTTATGACTCTGCCAACGAGCGAGATTTTGCTACTGAACTTGAAGCCCACAGCCAAGAGGTTGAGGTCTATGTGAAACTGCCACGAGGCTTTTATATCAGCACTCCCGTTGGCAAGTACAACCCCGACTGGGCGATTGCGTTCTACGAGGGCAAGGTAAAACACATCTATTTTGTTGCCGAGACGAAAGGCGATATGTCAACTCTTGAACTGCGCGACATTGAAAAAGCTAAGGCCCACTGCGCCCGAGAACATTTCCGTGCTATCAGTGGAGATAAAGTGGTTTATGACGTGGTCGACAGCTACGATAAGCTATGGGAACTTGTACAAGGATAAAATAGCAGTTGATGTTAAGCAAATCAGTGAGGGGATAAAAGCATGGGAAAAAGAGGGAAAAGCATTAATCTGTTTTTAATGGATGGCGAAGCAACGGGCCGCATCAAATGTACTCTTGCCAACTGGACCGGTATAGCATATAGAATCCCACGCACGGATTTAGATAAATGCAAAGGGCGTGATGACCTTTCTCAAAGTGGCGTGTACTTCCTTTTTGGAATGTCTGACCAAACTGGCGAAGCCGTGGTCTATATA
>ENA-UOOI01002842-UOOI01002842.1-fermentation-metagenome-genome-assembly--contig:-NODE-2842-length-14047-cov-4.667310_pt1 | contig 14047 bp, 14 predicted proteins | sample MGYA00245779_ERZ724027 | MGnify/ENA primary metagenome ERZ724027 (study PRJEB28704, sample SAMN03018318) | fermentation metagenome | biome: anthropogenic terrestrial biome; feature: soil; material... | reverse complement strand
GGGCGGCGCCGATCTCGTTGATGCAGTCGTAGATCACGCGGTAGAGCCGCAGCTCCACGCCGTCGCGCTTGGCGTTCTCTTCCGCCACGGGGTCGGGGCGCACGTTGAAGCCGACGACGATCGCCCCGGAGGCGGCCGCGAGCATCACGTCCGATTCGCTGATGGCGCCGACGCCGCTGTGGATGATGCTGACGCGCGCCTCGTCGTTTGAAAGCTTTTCCAGCGACTGGCACACGGCCTCGACGGAGCCCTGCACGTCCGCCTTGACGATCAGGTCGAGTTCCTTGACATCGCCCTGCTTCATCTGGTCGAACAGGTTGTCGAGCGTCACCTTGGTGCGGGAATTGAACTTCTCTTCCTTCCGCTCCGTGCGGCGCTGCTGCACCAGCTCGCGGGCCAGCTTCTCGTCGGAGACGGCGTTGAAGATGTCCCCGCCCTCCGGAACGTCGTCGAGGCCCGTGATCTCGACCGGGACGCTCGGCCCGGCGGACTCGATGGTCTTGCCGTTCTCGTCGGTCATGGCGCGCACGCGGCCCACGGTCGTGCCCGCCACCAGCACGTCGCCGGTGCGCAGCGTGCCGTTCTGCACCAGCATGGTTGCCACGGGCCCGCGGCCCTTGTCGAGCCTCGCCTCGATGACCGTGCCCTTCGCGGCGCGGTCGGGGTTGGCTTTGAGCTCCTTGACGTCCGCGACGAGCAGGATCGTCTCGAGCAGTTCCTTGATACCGGTCTTCTTCATGGCGGAGACTTTGACGCACGGCACGTCGCCGCCCCATTCCTCCGGCACGAGGTCGTACTTCGTGAGCTGCTCCATCACCTGCTGAGGGTTCGCGCCGGGAAGGTCCATCTTGTTGATGGCCACGATGATGGAGACCTTCGCCGCCTTCGCGTGGTGGATCGCCTCGACCGTCTGCGGCATGATGCCGTCGTCCGCCGCGACGACCAGCACGGCGATGTCCGTCACCTGGGCGCCGCGGGCGCGCATGGTGGTGAACGCCTCGTGGCCCGGCGTGTCGAGGAAGGTGACGTCGCGCCCGTTCACCTTCACCTGGTAAGCGCCGATGTGCTGGGTGATGCCGCCGGCCTCCGTCTCCGTTACGTTCGTATGGCGGATGGCGTCGAGCAGCGAGGTCTTGCCATGGTCGACATGTCCCATGACCACGACCACGGGCGCGCGCGGCACGAGGTTGTCGTCCTTGTCCTCGCTGTCGTCGATGATCTGCTCCTCGATGGTGACGACGACTTCCTTTTCCACCTTCGCGTGGAACTCCATGGCCGCGAGCGAAGCGGTGTCGAAATCGATCACGTCGTTGACGGTGGCGAACACGCCCATGCCCATCAGCTTTTTGATCACTTCCGCCGCCGTGGCCTTCAGGCGCAGGGCCAGCTCGCCGACCGTGATCTGCTCCGGGATCTGCACCGTGATCGGTTTGTTCTTGCGCTCGAGCGCGATGCGGCGCAGCCGCTCGGATTCCGTCTCCCTGCGGCTGCGGTAGCCGCGCGGCCTGCCGCGGTACTGGCTGCTCTTCTGGGTCAGCTTCTGCTTGTGCACGGCGGTCTCCGTCGCGCGGCCCTTCTCCGCCGAGGAGGCGAGGCGGTCGTATTTCTCGTTGTACCGGTCGAGCTCCACGTGCGAGGCATGCGTGTCCACGATTCTTCCGGCTGGACGGGCGATGGTGCTGTTCCCCGTGTTCATGCGCACCGTCGTCTGCTGGGGATGCTTCTGCGCGGGCTGCCTCTGCGGCTGGTTCCTCCTGCGGTTCTGCTGGGCGGTGCCCGGCTGGCGACCGGCACCCGGCTGGCGGCCGGAGCCCGGCTGGCGGCCGGAGCCCGGCTGGCGGCCGGCGTTCTGCTGCCCGGCGGAGAAGCGGTTGGACGCGGCCGAGGCCCCCGTCTGGGCGCGGAACGATCCGTTCCGGGCAGGGCGCTGCCCGGGCGCCGGTGCCCGGTTGCCATCCGGCGCCCGGCTGGCACCGGGGGCCCTGTGCTGCGGCGCGGCGCCGCGGGCGGCGGGCGGCGTTTTGGAAGCGGCTCCCGCGGCGGACTTTTCCGGCTCGACCGTAAGGTCCGGCTCCTCTTCCACCACGACGGCCTTCCGCTTCTCCGCTTCCGCAAAATACGAATTCAGGTCCTTCGAACTGTGCTGCTGGGTGAACGTCTCGAACACGATGTCCAGCTCGTCTTCCGTCAGGGCCGTCATGTGTTTCTTCACTTCGCCCTTGTACTTCTGCAGGGCGTCGATCACGTCCTTGTTCGGCACGTTCAGGTCCCTCGCCACTTCGTGGACCCTGTATTTTATCATCATAAACTGATTCCTCCTCGTTCTTCCGCGCACAGCGCCAGCAGCGCCTTTGCAAATCCGGCATCGTTCACCGCGATGATCCCCGTTCTCTTTCCAAGCGCCGCTTCCAGCGCGTCCATGTCCGTTTCGGCCCGCCGGCAGCGCACTCCCGCGCCTTCGGCCTGCGCCTTCATCTTTTCCGCCGTGCGCGGCGAAAGGTCGCCCGCAAGCAGCAGCAGCTTCGCGCTGCGCCGTCGCACCGCCTGTTCCGCGGCATCGGCGCCGAGATCCAGCTTGCCGGCCCTGCGCGCCAAACCCAGAAGCCCAAGCAGTTTTTTATCCGTCGTCTCCAAGCAGTTCTTCCTCCAAGCGATCGTACACTTCGTCCGGGATCTTGCATGCAAAGGTCTTTTCCAGCCGGCGGGCCTTCCGGGCCGCCTTCAGGCACTCCGCCTTTCTGCACACGTAAGCCCCCCGCCCGGGCTTCCTCCCGGTCAGGTCAAGCGAAATCTCGCCCTCCGGCGATTTCACCACCCGGACCAGCTCTTTTTTCGGCTTCATCTCGCCGCAGCCCGTGCACATGCGCATCGGTATCTTCTTTTTCCGTATCATCCCGCACTCCCCCCGTCCGCCGCATCATTTTTCCGCGTCCGGCGCCGGCTCTTCTTCGTCGTAGAATCCGCTCTGGGGCTTGATGTCGATCTTCCAGCCCGTCAGCCGGGCGGCGAGGCGCGCGTTCTGCCCCTTGTTGCCGATGGCGAGCGAAAGCTGGTCGTCCGGCACGCTGACGCGGCAGGCCTTGGAGCCGTCCGCCGCAGGGACGACCTCGACCACGCTGGCGGGCGAGAGGGCCGAAGCGATGAACCTGCACGGGTCGTCGTTGTATTCCACGATGTCGATCTTCTCACCGCCGAGTTCGGAGACGATGTGGTTGACGCGCATGCCCTTCGCCCCGATGCAGGAGCCGACGGCGTCCACGTCGGGGTTGTGGCTCACGACGGCGATCTTCGTGCGGGAGCCGGCTTCGCGCGAGACGGCCTTGATCTCGACGGTGCCGTCGAAGATCTCGGGCACCTCCTCCTCGAACAGGCGGCGCACCAGGTCGGGGTGCACGCGGCTGATGATGGCGCGCGGCCCTTTTTCCGTCTCTTTCACGTCGGCGACGTAGACCTTGATATGGTCGCCCACGCGGAGCACCTCGCCGGGGACCTGCTCCGTCTTGGGGAGCACGGCCTCGGCCTTGCCGATGATGAGCGTCGCAGCGCCGGAACGCGGGTCGATCTGGTCGACCAGGGCGCTCACGAGCTCCTGCTGCTTACTCTCGAATTCCTGGAACATCCGGCTGCGCTCGCCGTCGCGGATGCCCTGCCGGATGATGTTGCGCGCCGTCATGGCGGCGATGCGGCCGAACTCCCGGGTATCCATCGGGACGGCCACGGTCTCGCCCACGGCGGCCGTCGGGTCGATGGCGCGGGCTTTCTCCAAAAGGATCTCTTTGCCTTTATCCGTTATGTCCTCAACGACGGTCTTGTTGAGGTAGACCTCGAACAGGCCTTTCGCCTGATCCACGTTCACCACACAGTCCTCGTTGCCGTAGCTGTTCTTGCAGGCCGTGACGATCGCCTTTTTGATGCGGTCTATCATAAAGTCCACGGAAATTCCGCGCTCCCGTTCCAGCAGGTTCAGTGCTTCAAAAATCTCGCCGCTGTCGTTCATGTCTTTGTCTCCTCCAAAAAATCGTCTTCCGCAAGGCGCACAGACGCGATGTCTTTCCGGGAAAGCTCTCTCTCCCCCCCGGAACCCTCGGAAACGGAAATGCCGCCGTCCCCGTAAGAGCGGAGCTTGCCGGTCAGGTCGCGCCTGCCGTCCGCGAGCGGGCGGATGAGCCGCACCGCAACCGTGGCCCCGAGGTATTTCTGAAAATGCTCGGGCCGGGTCAGCAGCCGGTTCACGCCCGGCGACGAGACCTCCAGGCAGTAGGGCCCGGCGATCGGGTCCAGCTCGTCCAGCGGGCCGTTCACCGCGCGGCTCATTTTCTCGCAGTCGTCGATCCCCACGCCGCCGGCCCTGTCGATATAAATGCGCAGAAAATTGCTGCCGCCCTCGCGCACATAGCGTACGTCCCAGATGGAAAGGCCCAGCTTTTCCGCGTAAGGGACGGCGAATTTTCTCACGGTTTCCGCCACGCCGCACTTTCTTCGTCCAGACAACCGCTTCACCTCGTGTAATACAAACAAAAGAGCGGGTCGCCCCACTCTTTCATCCTTCTCCGTATATTCCTGTGTTATTATAACACGCCTTTTCAAAAAAAACAAGGAAAAAATTCCGAAAAAGCGGGGGGCCCCCGCGGGCAAGCCCCGCCGGGCAGTCCTGTGGAAAAAGAAAACCTGTTTTGGCGGGAGAACTCGATTGGCTATGTGTAGACCTGTGCGCAGGCCTCAGCCTGCCGCTCCCCTTTGCGCCCCGTTCACCCTCTCCGCGATGCCCAAAATGGCCAGGGCTCTTGACCTTGCCCTTTCTAATCCTCTAACATCTAATCCGCTAACCTTTAAATCACTCCTCCATCTGTTTGCCTAGAAACGCCGCCGCAACCTGCGCGAGCTTGGTTTCCGTCTCGTCGGGAGCCGAGGGTTTGTCCTCGCTGTTCAGCATGACGACGGCCCCCGTCACGTCGCTCGACGCAAGAATGGGGCAAACGACGCAGGCGGGCCGGTCAATCCCCTCCACAGGCTGTATCTTCTCGCCGCTCGTGCCGATGAACGGCCGGCGCGACTGCATGCACTCCTCCAGCTCCGGCGACACCCGGCGCTCCAGAAATTCTTTGCGGGAAACCCCCGCCGCCGCAACCACATGGTCCCGGTCGCAGATCAGCATGGGCACCCCGACGGTGCGGTTCAGAACCTCCGCATACTGCGACGCAAATGTGGAAAGCTCCCCGACAGGAGAATATTTTTTAAAGATCACGCCTCCCTGCGAATCCGTAAAAATCTCAAGCGCATCGCCTTCGCGGATGCGGAGCGTGCGGCGGATCTCCTTTGGTATCACGATACGGCCCAGGTCGTCAATCCTTCTGACAATTCCCGTTGCTTTCAATTTGATTTCCCTCCTGTGCAGTGATTTGACAACCATATTATCCGCATTAAAAATCCGGCTATACAGGATTTAACAAGGTTGTTTCTGGAAACCTCCGCCCCGTTTCCGGGTCCAGATCGCCCTTGTCAACACGGGAAAACCGGGCTATAATAAGGGCACATCATGCCGTTCTCGCCTACGGCGGACCGCAACTATGGCCTTCAGCCGTGTGATTTCCGACGCCCTGCCCCGGGAACGCGTCCGGTCGGCCGTGTGTAAACTTGCGTGCAGGCTCAGCCTGCCTTGGAGGGATTTTTTTGAAAAAAGCGTTTCAGATCTGTCTGCTCGCCCTTGCGGCGGCCGCCGTTTTCGCCTTGGCGGGCTGTTCGGCGCGCTCGTCCGTCTCGTACGGCGACTTCGAGCAGAAAGCCAAGGCCGCTGGGTTCAAAGTCAGCGAGCAGGCCGCGCCCTCCGAAGAGGTCACGAAAGCCTTTTCCGCCACGAAGGACGGCTCAGACACCCAGCTCACTTTTCTGACGTTCGACACCCTCACCGATGCGCAAAGCTGGTACTTCGCCCAGAAAAACAGCCTGCCCTCCGGCGGCAAAACACTGGTGGACAGCGATTCCTACAACAAGTTCACGCTGTCGAACGGCGAGATCTACTATGTCCTCGTCCGGATGGACGACACGTTTTTAAGCTGCCAGACGACCGTGTCGAGAACGGACGAGATCGGCAGCTTTCTGAGCTCCATCGGCTATTGACGCGGCGGGCGCAAAGCGTGAACCGCGCAATCCCCGCCGAGCTGCAAACGTAAGCAAGCCCGCCGGGAGTCGGAACGGGCCGGTGCGGAACATCCGCACCGGCCCGTCTTTTGTCTTTTCAGCCGTTCCCGCTTCCGTTTTCCTTCGCCGCCGTTTCCTGCGCCCTGCGCAGCAGCGCCGGCTGCGTCCGGGGAGACGCGAGGTTTTCCGGAGGACCCTGGAAAAAACCGACGCGGTCTTCGCCGAGGCCGGGGTCCTCGAAAAATTCCTGGATCTCGGCATAATACAGCATCCCGTACTTCATGCTTCCGTCGTCGCCGCGCTCGGCATAGGCGCTCACATGCCACAGGCGGAACCGCGCCGCGCCCGTCGTCTCGTAAAGGCCGCGGCGCGCGGTCTGCTCGATGTTCTCGCCGTCTTGGCGCGGGCTGCCCGGCATCTCGTACGCCCCGCCGTCCCCGCGGCTGTAAAAGGCCCATTTGCCGTGGAAGCGCGCGGCGACCGCCGCATAGCTCAGCAGCTCGTCGTCGATCTGCTGGAAAAACAGGACTTCCGTCATCTTCAGGATCTCCTCGCTCTAAAATACCCTGCCTCCGGTAAAGCCCGTGAACGCGAGAGACAGAATCCCGACATAGATCAGCTCCGCCGGCAGACCGGAAAACGCCTCCGGCATATCGGGATTGGAGCACGTCTTCCCGGCGCGGGAAAGCACCAGCGACGCCAGGAAAAACGAAACGCCCGTGCCGAGCGCGTAGCCGACCGTTTGGGAAAGGCCGAAACCAAAAATCCGCTGCACCCACGGCATGGCGACCACCACCGTATTCAGGGCCGACAGCGCGAGCGGGCCCTCGTTCCTGCCGTAAAAGGCGGGGGCGAAGCGGTGCAGCAGCCACGCCGCCGCCAGGTACATCAGCGCCGCTGCGGCCGCGTACGCGGCCGGCCTCAGGAACTCCCCGCGATCCCCCGCGAGATGCGGCTTCAGCAGGACGCCCGCACCGGCCGAACCGAGCGAAAACAGCGTGACGAACAGCGAATAGGGGAGAATCGAACGCGGCCTGCGCGCGGCGCGCAGCACGCGGCTGAATCCCGCGCCGCCGGAAAACAGCAGGCTCTCTGCCGTCATGGCCAGAAGGGCGGTCGTCAACATCCTTGCAAACACGGTCATCCTCCTCGAATCTTTCCAAAACTTCCGCGCCGGAACGGACCCGCTTTTCCGCCGGACTAACCGGCGCGGCCCGACGGCGGCAGCACGCCGCGGCGCGAACGCCGGATGTCGGCCCACCGGACCGCCGCGGCGAGAAAGCCCATCAGCACAAAGCCCGCGAACGGCAGGTCTCCGCCCGCCCCCGCGCCGCCGGAACCCATCCCGAACAGGCCGCCCGCCGTCCAGAGCTCGCGGAGCGACGCCACCGCGCAGACCGCCCCCGCGAAGCCCACGGAGCACCCCGCCGCGTCCGCAACGACCGCCGGCAGGATATGCTCCGGCGCGTACTCCGCGGCCCGGGAATACAGCACGGAGTTGCAGGCCGTCAGGCCCGCCGTCAGGCCCAGCCCCGCCACGGTCCTCGGCATGAGGGCGCGCGCCGCCGCCGAAGCCGGCAGAAAGCAGGCCGCCGTGGCGAGCAGCGCCGCGGCCGGGCGCGCCCATTTCGGAAGGAACATTCCAAAAAGACACATCAGGATCTGCGACGGAAACGCGGTCAGCGCGAAAAGGAGCGCGAGCACCGCCGCGTTTTTCAGGCCGAACGCGCCCGCCGCCGCCGGATAGAGGCCAAGCGCCCCCACGAGCACCGGATTGCGGAAAAACGCCCCGTTGCGGAAGATCGCGCCCGTTTCGCGCAGATGGAGCCGGTCACGATTCATGAATCCGTCCCTCCCGTCCGTACGCAGTTCCCTGCTTCGCCGCACCTAACGGCGGGGCCTGGCCGCGCAGGCGCTCTGCGGCGTACTCCAGCACCGGCGCCGCGGCGTTCGCCAGCAGGACCGCGAAGCAGGCGCCCTGCTCGTACGCGCCGAAGTGCCGGAAGACCATCAGCGCCGCGCCGGCAAAGGCCCCGTACAGGCATCCCGCGGGAAACGTGTGCGGCGAGGTGCCCGGGTCCGTCACCATGAAAACCGAACAGAAAAGCAGCGATCCGGTCAGCAGTTCGTACTTGACGGAGGTCATCGGGCTGCAGGCGATGCGCGGAAAAAGCGCCGCGAGCAGGGCGCACGCGCCGAGGAAGCAGACCGTTATCTCCCACCGGGCGGCCCGCCGCGCAAAGAGCAGCAGGGCACACGCGCCGATCACCAGCGCGGCCGTCGTTCCCAGCGGGCCGGCCGCGGTGCCCCACAGCAGGTCGAGCGGCAGGATGTCCGGCTTGAGGCCGCTTTTCAGCACGGCCGCCGGAGACTGGGCCGACTTGACAGCCGCATCCGCGAACGGGGGAAGGGAAAACGGTTCCGAGGGATCGAGATACGAAAACATCAGCTTCGGCCAGCAGACCGTGGCGAACGCAATGCCCGCCGCGGCCGGGTTGAACGGCGAACGGCCGAACCCGCCGAACGGCATCTTCACCGTGAGGACGCCGAACGCGCAGGCGGCGCACGGCAGCCACAGCGGCGCATTGACCGGCACCAGCATGGCGGTCACGAGGCCCGTGACCGCGAAGGACGCCTCCCCCACGGAAGGGACGTGCCCCCTCAGCAGCTCGAAAAGGAGCTCGCACAGAAGGCCCGTCAGCACAGAGACCGCCGCCATGACCAGCGGCCGCGCCCCGAACCGCACGGTCGGGATGACGAGCAGAGCGCAGAGGGCAAACGCCGTCGTCCCCAGCATGGCGGGCACGGACTCCTCCGTGCGCACGAACGGCGGGAGCGCGCTACGCAGTTTCATCCGCATCACCGCCCTCCTGAGACGCGACCAGCCGGACCGCGGCCGCCCGCCGGACCGCGGCCTCGAGGTCGATCCCGCTCGGGCATATGATGCCGCAGGCGCCGCATCCGGTGCAGTCTTCGACGTGGAACAGGCGCGCGGGGTCCGGTACGCCGCTCTCCATCTCCCGGAGCGCGAGCCACGGCAGGATACCGGCGGGGCAGGCGCGCTGGCACCGGCCGCAGCCGATGCAGGGGAAGGAACGCTCCGCCGGCGGCCTGCGCAGCGCGATCACGCAGCGGGTCGCGGCCGTCACGGGCAGCGAAAGGTCCCGGACGGTGCGCCCCGTCACGGAGGACCCGATCACGACCAGGCGCACGGCCTCGTCCGGCTCCGCCGCTTTCAGCACGTCGCCCACGGGTGTGCCGATCCGCACGCGGAAGTTGCGCCACCGGCGCACGCCGTCCCCCGCCACGGTGACGACCGTCTCGCGCTGCGGCCTGCCCCGCTTCACCGCCTCGGCCAGCGCGACGCAGGCCTGCACGCCCACCCACGCGGGCTTTTCGCCCGACCCCCGCAGGCGCCGGGTCAGCAGGTCCCGCGCGGGATAGCGGTTCCCCGCGACCAGCACGGCCGTGCCGGGGACCGCCCTGGAAAATCCGGCGGTTTCCCGGCGGGAGAGCGTCGCCACGGCGGTCTTCCCCGCGCCGCAGGCCTTCGCGGCAAAGCGCAGCCCGGAAGCGGCCGAAGCCGCCGACCCGCGCAGGACGGCCGTCGCCCCGGAAACATAGGGGTCCTCGTCGAAAGCGCACGCGAGGAGAAGGCCAACGCCCCGCTCCGCGAAGCGCCGCAGCTTCCCCTCGAGCGGGGCCCCGTCGAGCTCGTCTACGATCCCGGCGCGCAGGGCGGCGGAGAGGATTTCGGACGCCCCCGGCCTCTTCGGGGGCGCAAAGGATTTCGGCTCCGGCAGGCCGCCGGGAGCCGGCAAAGATTCAACTCCGTTTTTCAGCGATGCGCTTTTCTGCTGTTCCAGTCTGACGCCGTGCGGACCCATCCGACCGCCCCCGTGTCCCGCAAAATTTCAGTATTCCACCGTGCCGGCTTCCTTCAGGCCGCGGATGGCCTCGCCCATATCCGGCGCCCCGAAGACCGCGGTTCCGGCCACGCAGACGTCCACGCCCGCGAGCGCCGCCTTTCGGACGGTCTCCGCATTGATGCCGCCGTCCACCTCGACCAGAAGATCCGGCTTCTTCTCCTTGACCGCCCGGACCTTCGGCAGGACCTCTTCCATGAATGCCTGCCCGCCGAATCCGGGCTCCACCGTCATGACGAGCACCATGTAGAGGCGGTCCAGATAGGGGAACACCGTTTCGATCGGCGTGGTCGGCTTGACCGCCATTGCGGGCTTCGCCCCGCTTTCGAGGATGGCCTGCACGGTCTGCCCCGGGTCGGACCGCGCCTCCCCGTGAAACGTGATGATGTCGGCCCCCGCCTTGCGGAAACCCGAAAGGTACCGCAGGGGCTCGTCGATCATCAGGTGTACGTCGAAGGGTTTGTCCGTATATTGCCGGATGGCCGCGATGACCGGCGCGCCGAACGTCAGGTTCGGCACGAAATGCCCGTCCATCACGTCAAGATGAATCCAGTCGGCGCCGGAGATGTCCGCCCGGATGATTTCGTTGCTGAGCTGGGAAAAATCCGCTGCAAGAATGGAAGGCGCAATGATCATAATCCTATCTCCTCCGGACTTTATTTTACCTTATCCGCCGCGGTTTTTCAACAGAAAATCCCGGCGCATCGAAACAGCCCGCCGAAGGACGGATCCCCCGGCGGGCAATCTATGATAAAGCGGGCAATGAGATCTCTCCCCGCACTCCATTGTATGCGGGCACAGCCCGGTTCGCCCCGCCATTCATCGCGGCGGTAAATTCCGGCCTGTTTTGGCGGGAGAGTTTGGGGCGCTCCCGCAGGCAGATGACTGAAAATTCGAGTTGAGGCCCGCCGTAGGCGCGAAAGGCATTTTATACCCGCCGCGCAGCGAGTGCGTCCGCCCCCCGATTCCAGCGGAGCGGCACACGGCCCCGGTCAGGGCCGGCGGGGTCAAAACCGAAAAAACGGGCGGGAGTTGAAGACGCTCCCGCCCGAACCCAGCTATTCTTTTCCCTCGCGCCGATTAATCCAGGACGTACACGTTCATGGTGCGCGACCCGATGGTCTCGCAGCCCGCGTACGTGTCGTAGTACAGGTCCGCGAGGATTCTGTTGTGCATCGCGGCGCTGCCCGTGTCGGCGGCTATCGCGTAGCCGTACACGACTCCGCCGCCCGGCGAGCAGATATACAATCGCGTGCCGTAGGGGATGACGCTGGGGTTGACCGCCACAAGCCCGTACGCCGCCGCCCTGCCCGTAGAGGTGGTGCCGCCGCCCGTGTAGGCGGTGCACCGGCCGGTCAGCAGTTTGCAGTAGCTGACGGTCCGGCCGTTCCGGTCCACAAAGGTCCCGGCCCCGCCGGCCGTGGCCGCGCCCGCGGCATGGCTTTTCGTTCCGACCAACACGACCTGATCGACCGGCTGCGCCGTCACCGAAGAGCTGACCACCGTGCTCCCGGCGGGAACCCCGTCGCAGAGCTTTTGTCTGGAAACAATCGTTTTCACGCCGTTTTTCCCGGCGGTCTGCTGTTTTTTAGTGCCCGCCGCCAGGCCGGGGTCCTTCTTGACTACCCTCTGGTAGGGGATCGCCTGGGTCGCGGTCACGTCCCGGTAGGAGACGCGCGCCACCCGGATGTTCATTCCGTCGGCCACGTCCGCGCCGGCCTGCACGCTCGTGATGTCGTCGGTCCCGACCGCGACGCCCGCCTCGGCGAGCGCCTGCGAAACCGTTCCCTCTTTCACCGTGGCGGCGGTCGTTTCCCCGTCCGCCGTAATGGTGATGTTCTTCCTGCGCAGCACGCTGACGGTCATATCCGACGTGACCGCAGCCGTCGCGGGGGGAGCCACTTCGTCATCCGGGTCCGGCACCACGCCGGCCCGGGTAAGGGCGTTCTGCACCGCGTCCCCGTAATGGAGCCCGACGGCCGTGGTGCGTCCATCTGCGACGACGATCACGCGCTTTCCGGTCCGCACCGCGATCTCGACATTGCCGGAATCCAACTGCCGGCGCGCCACCAGATCCGCAGGGGCCGGGGTGATGCCGGCAAGGGAAAGGATCTCGTCCGTTCCGTCGGAGACGATCTCGACCCTGGGCTTTTTCACGCCGTCAACCGTAATGTCCGCCCACCGGGCGGAAGCCATGACCGTCGCGACCGATCCGACGGTGACGGCGACCATCAGCACACACGAAACCGTCCAGCGCAGGATCTGCGTCCTCTGCTCCTGTTCCAGCGCGCGGAACGCGCGGACCCGGCCTTTTGAAAACGCAAACAGCGCACCCGGGGTGTGCGGCACCTCCGCCGCCAGAGCGAGCAGGCGCGTCGGAACGCTCTTCGCACGCCGGCGAAACCCGCGCCCGAATCCGGAAAAGGTCCTTCCGAATTCCGTCATCAGCCTGTTGAGGCATTTTTTACTGAAAATCTGCAATCAATTCACCTTTTTTCCTAGGTCTCGGGCGGTTTTCAGGGAAATTTCCGCCACTTTCTCATGACCTGTGATAGATCGGCTGCATGGTTGCGTGTAATTATATCCACCGAATACCCAGATGTCAAATGAACTCAAAGACATAATTTGTGCAATTTATACAATCGTCTTTCCGCTATATTTCCCTTACAACATCTATTTCCCCCCTTCCCGCCATATTTTGCCTGCGGTCTGCAACCGCTCCCCCGGCCATTTCTGTGCAAATTGCAAGAAAATGGGTGGTTACAATCTTGTTACAACTGTTACACGTCTGTTTTTATTTGTTTTCGACAATTTTTTCCGTTCATATTTTATTCATAGAAAGCCGTCGCTTCCTGCCATTGCTGACTTTTTCGCAGCCCCGATTTTTCGGGGAGAAATTACAAAAAATTATTTTTCCCGCCGGCGGCGGTTTTCAAAAAACCGCAGGATTTTTCTATCCATTGTTCCGATAAAACATGATCAAAACCGCGATTTTATTTTTATATAAGCATAAAAAGGTAAAAAGAAAGCGACGGTTTCCGCCGTCGTTTTTTTCTATATATATGTAGAAAGAAGCGGGTGCATCGCACCGTTCGCGGGTACACTTTGCGCCTGCGGCGGGCACGACAGGGGTCTGTGAGAACTATGTCCTGCCTCTCGCCCGGAAACGCACGCGACCGGCCGCGCGTGAACTTGCGTGCAAGCCCCCGGGAGCCGCCCCGACCTCTCCTCGCCACACAGAGCCCGATGTTTTCGCCGCTCCCCACGGCGGGGGCGTGCGTGCAGGCTCAGCCTGCACGCAGGGCGTTCTGGATCTCCGCGCAGTTCCGCTTCGTCACCGCACGGTAGGGGACGCGCACATACCGGTCGCCCCGCCGGATGACGTCGGGCTCGCCGCTGCCCGTGGCGAAGTAGTAGGAGATGTCGAAAACAGCCTGCGCCTGCCCTTTGGCGTCGTTCAGGACCGTGCCGGCCATGCCGCCGTCCTGAACGGCCCGCAGGCCGGGCTGCGTGGCGTCGATTCCGAACACGGCCGGCTTCTCCGCCAGCTTGCTCGTGCGGATCGCGTCGATGGCGCCCAGCGCCATATCGTCGTTGTTGGCCAGGACCACCTCGATGCGGCCTCCGAACTTGTCGATCCACTGGAGCATCCTGGAGGTGCCCTGTCCTTGCGGTAGACGGTGACGCCGATCTTGATGGTCTGCACTTTTCCGGTATCCCGCCGGGGAGCGCATGCGGCCAGCTGCCCGAGGAACAGGACGGCGAGCACAGCCGCGGCCGCGCGGATCCGTTTTTTCATTCCGGTCAGTCCCCCCTGCCTGAAACGTCCTCCGCCCCTACTGCACAAACGGGAACAGCAGGCGCTGATTGTCCGAATTATACATATTGGTGCTGTCGACGATGGCAAAATTGACCTGCGCCTTGGCGGGCGCGGCAAAGATATTTCTGGTTCCCATATTTATCTTTGCCATAACGATAAAAGT
>ENA-UOOI01002841-UOOI01002841.1-fermentation-metagenome-genome-assembly--contig:-NODE-2841-length-14069-cov-5.616098_pt1 | contig 14069 bp, 11 predicted proteins | sample MGYA00245779_ERZ724027 | MGnify/ENA primary metagenome ERZ724027 (study PRJEB28704, sample SAMN03018318) | fermentation metagenome | biome: anthropogenic terrestrial biome; feature: soil; material... | reverse complement strand
ATGTGATATACTGATAGAAGAAATTTAGACAGGATGAATCAGGAGGGAATTATGGAAACGAATCATATCTTAATTGTGGAAGATGACAAGGAAATTAGAGAAGGTGTCCAGATTTATCTGCAAAGCCAGGGATATAAGGTGTTTCAGGCAGCGGACGGCATAGAGGGACTGGAAATTATAGATAAAGAAGAGATTCATCTTGCTGTTGTGGACATTATGATGCCCCGCATGGATGGGATCCAGATGACGATGAAACTGAGGGAAAAATACGATTTTCCGGTTATTATGTTATCTGCAAAATCCGAGGAGGTGGATAAAATTACAGGTCTCAATCTGGGTGCAGATGATTATGTGACAAAACCCTTTACCCCCATGGAATTAATGGCGAGGGTAAATTCACAGATACGGCGTTATAAAAGATTTATGGAAAAACTGGAGCCGAAAGAAAACGTGCATGTAATTGGAGGGCTGGAAATTAATGAGGATACGGTGGAAGTATCGGTGGATGGGAATCCGGTGAAAGTGACGCCTATCGAGTATAAGATTCTTCTGCTGCTTGCGAAAAATCCGGGGCATGTCTTTAGTGCAGAAGAAATTTACGAACGGGTCTGGCAGGAAAGGGCTATTAACACAGACACAATTATGGTGCATGTGCGCAACATTCGGGAAAAAATTGAAGTGAACCCGAAAAATCCAAAATATTTGAAGGTGGTGTGGGGAGTTGGATATAAAATTGAAAAACAGTCGTAGACGGATAATTGCATTCGTTTTTATACTGATACTTATATGCTCGGTGGGAATGGTGGCAGCATATCCCGCGTTTTCACGAGAGATGCAGAGCGGGGAAAACGATATCATATATGAGCAGTCTCTGACAGATATTTGCCGGGATCTGGAAAACGGGAATTATATTTTGTACAATGAGGTGACAGGAAAGGCAGACAGAGCACTGCTGCAGGAGCAATATGGAAACAGCCGGTTTGATTTGCTGCGCAAATATATGGATTATGAGGTGTTTGATTCAAGGGGCACTGCCCAGCTGGGTACAAATAGTAATTCTGTTTTGAGAAATTTAAAAGCGAAAAATACTTCCTATGCGTTTCGGGTGGAATTTACCTTTCAAAATGACGGACAAATCTCGAAAGTCCAGGTGACCGGGAGCAAGATAGATGTTCAATTACAGTATGAAATGGAGCAGAATCTGCTGAGTATGGAACCTTTTCCTTACCAGGGCGTTGAAACGCCGTCAGATGTACAGATAGTGTACGGGATAACAGGGGAGAAGTTGAATGCGTATATAAAAGACAGCGGCGATTTTGAATACCTTGCAGTAAGAGGGTTGGCAGAAAGTGAATTCTACAGCACGATTAGCATTGTATTAGCATTGATTGTTGCTTGTGCTGCTGTTTGTCTGACTATAAAGCAACGCAGTATCTTCGAAGAAAAAAAGATATTTGCAGTTCCCTTTGAAATTGTTGTCACTGCACTGGGCATTTTGGCGGGAATGGCAAATTTTGTAGCAGAGATGGTATTGATTACAATCAATGCCAAACCAAATACGCTGGGCACTGTAGTTAACATTGCTGCCAATGTGGTGATGTGGTTTGTTGTATTTGGCATTGTATTCTGGGGATTCGCCTGCCTTGGAGCGATGTTTACCATGAAAAAAGCATATTGGACAGAAAGAATATTATGTGCCAGAATATTTCGCTGGCTGAAAAAACGAAAAGCTAAGTATGGGAGAGGAATAAAGAAGAAGGCCGGGGAAATCTGGAACCGGACTAAACATTTTTGCAGGAAACAGTATGATATGCTGCTTCATCTTGACTTTCAAGATAAAACAAACCGTACTATTTTAAAAATTGTATTATTAAATTTTGTTGTTCTACTGATTATCTGCAGTATGTGGTTTTACGGAATCGCAGCTCTTGTTATTTATTCTATAGTCCTGTTTTTCTTTTTTAAAAAGTATTTTAAAGATATTCAGTCTAAATACAAGCTGCTGCTTCGGGCAACAAATCGACTGGCAGAAGGTGATTTGGATTCCAATTTCGAAGCAGACATGGGAATCTTTAATCCAGTTCAGGAAGAATTAAAGAAAATCCAGTCCGGTTTTAAAAAAGCAGTGGAAGAGGAAGTAAAAAGTGAGAGAATGAAGACAGAGTTGATTACCAATGTCTCACATGACCTGAAGACACCTCTGACCGCCATTATCACATATACTGATTTACTGAAAACTGAAAATGACGAGGAAAAGAGAAAAGAATACATTCAGATTCTGGAGCAGAAATCTCTGCGTTTAAAAGTGCTGATAGAAGATTTGTTTGAAATCAGCAAGGCAGCAAGTAATAATGTGACGATGAATTTTATGTCAGTTGATATAGTAGATTTGCTAAAACAGGTAGGTTTGGAGTATGATAGTAAAATAAAAGAAACAAATCTGGATTTCCGTTGGTCGCTCCCGGACCATAAGATTGTGTTATGGCTAGACAGCCAGAAGACTTACCGCATCTTCGAGAATCTGATTGTGAATATCACAAAATATGCAATGCCTCATACAAGAGTATACGTAGAAATGAACGAACTGGATGACCAGGTACACATTTCCATGAAAAACGTATCTGCGGAGGAGCTGAACTTCAATACGGAAGAAATAACCGACAGATTCGTCAGGGGAGATATATCAAGAAATACAGAAGGCTCCGGGCTAGGCCTTGCCATTGCCAAAAGCTTTGCAGAGCTGCAGCACGGAACGCTGAAAATATCAACAGATGCAGATTTGTACAAAGTGGAAATCACATTTCCAGTGCCGTAAAGGGGTCAGACCCTTTTGCGGGCCATTTTCAGAATTGTTTTACAATTCACCTGGAAAATGGATGTATTTCCGGATGGGAGAATCTGATGTATAAGGATTACAAACAAATCAAGTTTTGGCAGGGTTTACTGGTCGTAGTTCTGGCGGCGGTTATTATATTTATAATTGCGCCGGTGTTCCTGGCACCTATAGGGATGTACGGCACTTTGCTTGCAGAATGGATGATGCTTGCAGTTACTCTGGGGCTGGTCATGGCTTTTGGGCATCGCCCGGGGGACCTGCTCCCGTTGAAAAAACCGTCAGGTGCCGGGGTTTTCGGTACTCTGTTGATGTGGGTAGGTGCTTATCTAGTTGAGATGACGCTTATTCTAGTTTTGAGCATTTTCTTCCCGGAGGACATTCTGGATGTGAATGCAGGACTCAGTCAGGCCATGGTGGATATACCGTTTTTGGCAGCCTTTCTGATTATTGCAGTTACCCCTGCTATCTGTGAAGAGGTGGTGTTTCGGGGAGTGTTCCTGAAAAGTCTGAATTCACGGGAACATAAATGGATGGCGATATTGATATGTGGAATTATATTTGGTTTATTTCATGGGAACGTATTCCGATTTATACCTACTGCCATCGGCGGAGCTGTGATGGCTTATATTTTGCTGGAAAGTGAAAATATGTTTTATAATTGTTTCTTTCACTTTATCAATAATTTGCTGCCGGTTCTTTTGCTTTTTAGTATGAAGAATATTTATAAAAACATGGAAATGTGGAACGGGCAGGGATATCAGCCGATGCCGGCAGCAAGTGCAGGAGTCTATATGATGATGTGTGCCGCTGCCCCTTCCTGCCTCTATATTGGAAATTATCTGCTGCACAGCAAGACCCCGGGATATAGAGACAAACTTTTTCCACGCGGAAAACAAGCACCGGCTATTATATTGGTCGTTATTTCCTCAACATTATTTTTAGCCGGAGCCGGGTTGACTTTGTATGGTATTGTAACAATGCCTATGCCATAGAACTGGAAAGGGGACTGACCCTTTTGCGGACCGTTTTCAGAATTGTTTTACAATTCACCTATTTACCTATTTTGAAAAGATCTGGATGCTTCTTTCCAGTATTCCCTGCATATGTGCTATAGCGGTTCCGTAGTTGGTCATGGGAATCCCCTGGTCCTCTGCACATTTTAAGCGATATTTCATTTCTCGTTCGTTTAAAGTGCAGCCTCCGCAGTGGATAATGAGGTTATATTTTGATAGGTCTATTGGAAATTCTACTCCGCTGGTAAACTCAAAATTTAAATTCTTTCCCGTATGTTTGCTAATCCAGCGAGGGAGTTTTACTGTTCCGATATCATCGCATTGTCTGTGATGTGTGCAGCCCTCGGAGATTAAGACAGTGTCTCCGTCAGCAAGTTTATCCAGGGTTCTTGCCCCGGTTACTGCTGTTTCCAGGTTGCCTTTGTACCTGGCAAATAAAATAGAGAAGGAGGTCAGAGGGACTTCAAGTGGCACTTCTGCAGATACTTTGGCAAATGCCTGACTATCAGTTATCACAAGATCCGGAGCCTTCCCCAGCCGCGTAAAAGTCTCTTTCAGTTCAGTTTCCTTGACAACAATTGCGGCTGCATTGACTTCCAGTATGTCCCTGATAGTCTGCTGCTGCGGAAGAATCAACCGCCCCTTGGGAGCAGCTGAGTCTATGGGAACCACAAGGATGACAAAGTCCGAGGGGTGTATCAGATCCCCTACAATCCGCCGGTTTTTGTCTTCCACAGGAGCCTGGCGTGCAATCAATTCTTTCAACTCATAAATGTTTTTTCCTGTTACAGTGCTTACTGCAATAATATTACCTGCGGGAACATCAGGAATATCATTAAAAACGCCGGAAATTGTGGGAGGAATTTCAAAGTCTTCATCAGCCAGGTCAGCCTTATTATATGCAATCACATAAGGGATTTGTTTCTTCTGAATCTGCTCTAAAATGCCCCGGTCTGCCCCGGTCATTCCCACAGAGCTGTCTATAACGAGGACAGCAATATCTGTTTTATTGAGAATCTGGTATGCCTTCTGAACTCTTAATAGGCCTAGTTCCCCCTTGTCATCCAGCCCTGGGGTGTCAATGATAACAACAGGGCCAAGAGGAAGAAGCTCCATTGCTTTTAATACAGGATCTGTAGTGGTGCCTTTGACATCGGACACAATAGCCAGATTTTGCCCGGTTACAGCGTTGATGATGCTGGATTTGCCGGAATTGCGCCTGCCAAATATTCCAATATGTACTCTGTCAGAAGAGGGTGTGGCATTTAAACTCATATAGAACCTCCTATAAAATCTCTTGCATGATTTTTGGAAACTAGTGCACTAGAAACGAAAATCTCTGCGGTTATCCTGTTCGATTAGCCGCAGATTTTCTATTACAACGGCACGTGCTTTCTCATTCGGCACATTCAGCACTTCCTTTTCAATCAGCTGATCTCCCAGGGCTTTTGTTTCTGGGGAGGCATAATCCATCAGATATTCTTTCAGTGTCATCAGTGCATTTGGATGACAGCAGTTCTGAATCTGTCCGCTTTTACATAAGGACATGAAACGGTCCCCCGTACGCCCTTCCCGGTAGCAGGCGGTACAAAAGCTTGGAATATACCCCATTTTCATTAGCCAGTGTACAATCTCATCCAGTGTCCTCGTATCACTGACATCAAACTGTTCTGATTTGGCATCATCCGGTTCCGGCTCGTAATAGCCCCCCACACTTGTGCGGGAGCCGCCACTGATCTGGGAAACACCAAGATGCAGAACCTTTTCCCTGCATTTCTGGCTTTCCCTTGTGGAGATAATCATGCCGGTATAAGGTACGGAAATCCTGATGCAGGCTACGATTTTGGCAAAAGTATCATCCTCAATACCATTGTCAAAAGTATCTGCATCAATATCGTCGGCATGGCGCAGGCGCGGAACGCTGATTGTATGAGGGCCGACCCCGAAAGCTGCTTCCAGGTGCTCTGCATGCATGAGCAGGCCTGCAAATTCATAACGATATTTATCCAGTCCGAAAAGCACGCCTATCCCCACATCATCTATGCCGCCTTCCATGGCACGGTCCATCGCCTCTGTGTGATAGTCGTAGTCGTGCTTTGGTCCGGTCGGATGAAGCTGAAGATAGCTTTCTTTGTGGTAAGTCTCCTGAAACAAAATATAGGTGCCGATTCCTGCTTCTTTCAGCAGACGGTAGTTGCCCACAGTGGTTGCGGCAATGTTAATATTCACACGGCGAATGGCACCGTTTTTATGTTTGATACTGTAAATAGTTTTGATACAATCCAGATAATAATCCATAGTGTTATGCACAGGGTCCTCCCCGGCCTCCAGAGCAAGCCGCTTGTGGCCCATATCCTGGAGTGCGATTACCTCCCTGCGAATTTCATCCTGGGTAAGTTTTTTCCTGGCAATGTGTTTATTCTTACTGTGGTATGGACAGTATGTACATCCGTTAATACAGTAGTTGGACAGATAGAGAGGAGCAAACATTACAATACGGTTGCCATAAAAGTCTTTTTTAATCTGCTCCGCCAAAGCATAGATTTCATGGTTCTTTTCTTCAATAGGACAGGCAAGCAAAACAGAAGCTTCTCTGTGAGAAAGCCCCTTTCTCTTCCTTGCTTTTTCAATGAGAGAATCGATAAGAGACACATTATTTTTGTTTTCATCTGCATAGGCAAGAGTCTCTAAAATTTCCTCATGGCTAATAAAATCATCTGCGCGTTTTGAATTTACATCATACATTTTCATTTCCTCCATTCTATTTTTATTCCCGCTGGCAACGAGCCAAGCGGAAATGCTTGCATTTCCATTTGACAACTGCCGCGAGGGTCAAATACCCCGCAGCTTGCTAATTGATATCAACCAGTGAGTCGCCCCGGGACACTACTACTTGATAACCGATGCGTTTCATCCGGTTCTCCATGCATCTCCGGCATTCGACGGCTTCATCCCCGGTGCAGATTTTGTTGTAGTAGAGTAGATAATCTTTCCTTACTTCTGCCGGGGAAAGATTGGGCATCACTACATTTGCTCCGGTTAAAATCCCTTTTTCTCGGCCGTCGGGGGCGATAGTGCCAAGAGCCGTGGTCGCGGGGAGCAGAACACGAGGCAGCATCAGGCGGATAAGTCCCAGCATAAAAAGTGTAAGTTCCAGAGTCCCCGGCGGACTTTTTGCAAAGGGAGTATCATGGTGAGGTATAAACGGTCCAATTCCCACCATCTGAGGGTTCAGTGCTTTTAAAAAAATCATATCATCCGCAAGATTATCAGGTGTTTGGAAGGGAGAACCTACCATGAATCCCGTTCCTACCTGATAACCGATATCTTTCAAGTTCCAAAGACATTGCTGCCGATGCGCGGCTGAAAGAGAGTTGGGATGAAGCCTGCCATAATGTTCTGCATCATATGTTTCATGCCGGAGGAGATAGCGCTCAGCCCCTGCATCAAAAAGAAGCTGATAACTTTCACGGGAGCGCTCCCCCAGTGAAAGAGTAATAGCACAGTCAGGAAAACGTTTCCGGACATTTTGTACAATATCCGTCATAACTTCATCGGTATAGTACCCGTCTTCCCCACCCTGCAGTACAAAGGTACGAAAGCCCAGTTCATACCCTTTTTCACAGCAATCTAATATCTGCTCACGGGACAGTCTGTACCGGTGCACGTTTTGGTTGCTTCTCCGGATACCACAGTAGAGGCAGTCATTTTTACAGTAATTTGTAAACTCGATCAAGCCCCGGATATAGATATCTTTTCTGTAAAATCTGTGTCGGATTTCCCGAGCCCTTTCAAATAAGTAATCTGCGGTGTCAGGCGTGCGGCTCCGGATGAGAACTGACCACTCTTCTTTGGATAAGGAGCTGGTCTGCTCCAGTTTATCAATAAGATCTTTCATAACATTTACCTCATAAAAAACAGCGTCTATTTTGTTTTAGCATATACGGTTTTTGTACTGACTCCAGGCAGCATCCCTAATTTTCCGGAAAGTGCACTGATAACATCGCCTGGTGCATCTATTGCAATACTGATGATGGAAATGCTCTTCTCCCGGTAGGGAATTCCCATTCTGCCGACAATATATTGGCCATACTTACTGAGTAAGTGGTTCAATTCTTCTACATGGTCTGTATTGCTGAGAATGATTCCTATCAGGGCAATTCTTGAATCCTTTACTATATCCATAAAGCCTCCTTATGTTTGGTGTGATATCTTATTGACACTGTTTAGGCGGGAAAGCTTGACTCCGTATTGCTTCATCTCATCCGGGATAAACCCCGGATAGAAATGTCTGCAGACAGTCCTTAGCAAGAAAACCTGCACAGTCAGTGTGTGGATATTTCTGCCCACCTGAATAGTTGCTAATATTGTAAAACAATTCTGAAAACGGGCCTCAAAAGGGTCTGACCCCATTTAAAAAACCTGTACCGACAGGCACAGGCTATGAAAGGGCAGATATCTTCCTCAGAACGAATGTAGAAATTCGTTATATCGCTGTCGCCTTTTTACTCAGGTAAGGTCCTTTGTAATCAGAACGGATTTGAGATATTATAGCATAGTAGATAATTATTGACAATAAGAGACGGAGAATGTTCCTAGATTTGTGCATTTTCATGAAAAGATATGTTATAATATGATACCAGGGTCAAAAGGCCATGCGTTTCATGCTTGCATGAAAAAGCATGACTTTGGGACCCGCAAAACATGAGAAAGTAGCCCGAGCAGGGCGGATTTCGAATGTTTTTAGGATTGCGGGAGCACAAAATGCGGAGCAATCCGTAGGTATCAGGGGGCAAATGATCTTTTGCCCAATATTGTATTATTTTTGATTAAATGAAAAGCAGAGGTAGCCTGTAAAGGAGTGATATCGTATGAAAGAGGTGCTGAAGACGGAACTTATGGAAGCGGTGCAGGGGCGCAGGGAAGAGGACTTGCTGAATATGCAGGACATTATACTGAAGAATATGGACCTGGCGGGCTGCGGGCTGCAGAAAATAGACTTTTCCGGCACAACCTTTGAAAATGTCTGTCTAATGGGAACGAATCTTTCCGGCAGTAAGCTAAAGAATGCATGGTTTCAGGAGAGCTCTCTGCGGGGAGCAATATTGCGGAATGCGGATATGGAAGGCTGCATGCTCCGGAGAGCAGATATGCGGGAATGTGACATTCGGGGAGCCAATTTATTTTGTGCCGTGCTGGAAAAGGCGAATTTGGGAGGGGTTATCTCAGATGAAGGAACACAGCATTTTCGGATGCATTGTCCAGAGCAAGGTGCCTTTGTGGGATATAAAAAATGCTGCTATGACCGAATTGTAGAATTACTGATACCTGCAGATGCAAAGCGGTCTTCTGCCACCTTAAACACCTGCAGGTGCAGTAAGGCGAAAGTACTTATTATTAAAAGCGTTGACTGTACAAAATATTATGAAGAAGCATGGTCTCTGGTGAATGAAAACTTTGTTTACCGCAGAGGTAAATGGGTGGAGGTCCCCGATTTTGATGAAGACAGATGGAATGACTCAACCACCGGAATTCATTTTTGGATGACCAGGGAGGAGGCTATAGGATACTGAGAAGGGGAATAGCCATGCAGTTCGATTCCACCCCAAGGGTACCGTCCTTGTTAAACAACCACACTACGGCTGCTAACCAAGGACATGCGCTGCGCTGCATCTCATTGGCGCAGAGCGCCAAATAGATTTTTTCTGCTGCATGCATGCGAAAGTAAACTTTCTCCTGCACACAGCAGAAAAAATCTGCATGACTAAACTGTATGACAAAATCTTGACAAAGTGGAGGGGGTGTGGTACATTTAGACTATAGTCAAAACGGTAGTCTAAGACATTAAAAACACAGGAGGCGAGGTGGGAAAATATGAGTTTGATAACTGATATCCAGAAGTATTCCATTCACGACGGAGACGGAATAAGGACAACAGTTTTCTTTAAAGGCTGCAACTTAAGATGCACATGGTGTCACAACCCTGAGACGCAGAGTTATAAGAAGGAATTGCTCTTTGACGAAGATAGATGTGTGGGCTGCGGCAGCTGCGTTCCTGTCTGTCCCAGCAGGGCCATTACTCTGGAAAGAGGGAAGGCCGTTACAGATAGAAAGAAATGTACAGCCTGCGGGAAATGTACAGATTACTGCAATTTGAATTTGCGTGAGGTGGCAGGTAAGGAATACCCAGTGGATCAATTGGTCAAAGAACTCAGAAAAGATGAGATGTTTTATGAAGAGTCGGGTGGAGGAGTGACATTGTCCGGCGGCGAAGTGATGCTGGCAGATATAGATTATCTGGAAGAGCTTGTGAAAAAGCTTCATCATTTTGGCATTTCAGTCACAGTAGATACATGCGGTCAGGCGCCATATGAAAATTATGAAAGAATTCTGCCTTACGTAGACACCTTTTTGTACGACATTAAGCTAATGGATTCTGAGATACATAAGAAATACATGGGAACCGGCAATGAGCTGATTTTATCAAATCTGGAAAAACTAAGCCGGGACGGAGCCAGGTTATATATCAGAATTCCTACCGTAAAAGAAGTAAATGGTTCGGATGAAGCTATGAAGGCAATTATTAACTATCTTCTGGAAAAGAACATTCATGTGACAAGGGTCAATCTATTGCCTTACCACAATACAGGCTCAGGGAAATACATGAAAATCGGCAAGAACTACGAGGGGGCTGATTTACATGCACCGGATAAAGAAGAGATGAATCATTTTGTGGAACTGTTTCGAGAAGCTGGATTCCATAATATTAAAATAGGAGGTTAAAAGGATGGAAGAAAAAGGAATGAATGCTCGTATCAAGGCGCTTAGACAACTGAGTCTGGACACACCCGCACACATTGACCTGACCAGGGCAATCAGCGAGACGGAGACTTACAAAAAGTACGAGGGAGAACTGTCCATACCGGAGTTACGGGGACAGGTGCTCAAGGATTACTTTGCCACAAAACAATTGTATATTGGTGACGGTGAGCTGATTGTCGGAGAGAAAGGGGATTCACCCCAGGCATCTCCTACTTTTCCAGAACTTTGCTGCCATACAATGGAAGATATGCATGTCATGAATGACAGAGAACTGATTAGCTTTAAGGTAAAGGAAGAAGACTACAAGATACAGGAAGATACTATAATTCCATACTGGAAGAACCGCTCTATAAGGCATAAAATTATAAGCAATATGACCCCGGAATGGCAGGGTGCCTATGAGGCGGGAATCTTTACTGAATTTATGGAGCAGAGAGGACCGGGGCATACTGTTGGTTCTGTGAAGATTTATGAGAAAGGTTTCCTGGATTACAAAGACGATATCCAGAAATCACTTGACAGTTTGGATTTTATGAATGATACAGAAGCCCTTGATAAGAAAAATGAACTGGAAGGCATGAAGCTTGCGTGCGATGCTATTATGATTCTTGGTGAGAGGTATGCTGCTTATGCACGAGAGCTTGCAGAGAAAGAGACAGATCCCAAGAGAAAAGAAGAACTTCTTCAGATTGCTGCAAACTGTGATGTGGTTCCGGCACACAAACCCCAGACTTACTGGCAGGCCCTGCAGATGTACTGGTTTGTTCATATGGGTGTAACTACTGAGCTGAATCCCTGGGATGCCTACAGCCCGGGACGGCTGGACCAGCACCTCAATCCATTTTATGAAAGAGATGTAGAAGCAGGAATTCTGGATGATGATAAAGCCCTGGAATTGCTGGAGTGCCTCTGGGTGAAATTCAACAACCAGCCGGCTCCTCCCAAAGTTGGAATTACACTCAAGGAGAGCAGTACCTATACAGATTTTGCAAACCTGAATACAGGCGGTATTACTCCGACAGGGGAAAATGGTGTAAATAATGTAAGTTACCTGATTTTGGACTGCATGGATGATATGAAGCTTCTTCAGCCAAGTTCTAATGTACAGATCAGCAAAAAGACACCTCAAAAGTTCCTGAAGCGTGCCTGTGAGATTTCCAGAAAAGGCTGGGGACAGCCGGCGTTCTACAATACAGATGCAATTGTACAGGAGCTGTTGAATGCCGGAAAATCTCTTGAGGACGCAAGACGCGGGGGAACAAGCGGCTGTGTAGAGACAGGTGCGTTCGGAAACGAGGCTTATATTCTGACAGGATACTTTAATATTCCAAAAATCTTTGAATTAACTCTTAACAACGGCTATGATAAGGTGGCTGGAAAACAGCTGGGACTGAAACTGGGCTATGCTGTAGATTTTAAGACCTATGGCGAGCTGTATGATGCGTTTAAGAAGCAGATGAAGTATTTCATCGATGTGAAGATTCAGGGAAGCAATGTGATTGAGAAGATTTATGCAGAAAATATGCCCGCACCTTTCCTTTCTATCATTACCAATGACTGTATTTCCAAAGGTAAGGATTACAACGGCGGCGGAGCAAGATACAATACAAAATATCTGCAGGGGGTAGGTATCGGTACAATCACAGACTGTCTGACAGCTGTTAAATACAATGTATATGACAAGAAGACATTTAAAATGGAAGAACTGATGCAGGCGCTGGATGACAATTTTGAAGGACATGACAGAATTCTGAATTTGGTACGCAATAAGACACCAAAGTACGGTAATGATGATGACTATGCAGATGATATTATGAAATCTGTATTTGAATTCTATAGAAATGAGGTAACCGGCAGACCGAATATGCTGGGCGGAAAGTACAGAATCAACATGCTTCCCACTACATGCCACGTTTATTTCGGAGATGTAATGATGGCCAGTGCAAACGGACGTCTTGCACACAAACCGGTATCAGAAGGTATTTCTCCGGAAAAGGGCGCAGATACCAATGGACCGACAGCAGTTGTGAAATCCTGTGCAAAAATGGACCATCTGCAGACAGGCGGCACTCTGCTGAATCAGAAGTTTACACCAAGTGTTGTAGCAGGCGAGGAGGGACTGGAACAGATGGCGAATCTGGTGCGTACCTACTTCAATATGGATGGACACCACATTCAGTTTAACGTTATTGACAAAGAGACATTAATCAATGCGCAAAAGCATCCTGAGGATTATAAAGACCTGATTGTCCGTGTAGCAGGGTACAGCGATCACTTCAGAAATCTGAGCAAGGCGCTGCAGGATGAGATTATAGAGAGAACAGAACAAAGCTTTAACTAGTGTGCTGTCTCCAATTGACATTTCGCTAAATAGCTTGCAGGGATTCCAAGCTCATGCTTTTTGACCCTGGTATCATAGAAATAAAAGAGACTGCACCGGAATTATCCCAGTGCAGTCTCTTTTCCGATTGTGAAGTGATCTTCTTTCAGAACTGCGTAAGCAGCCTGATAGTTATTCTCGCGCATAAGAAGAACCATTTTTTTTAGATTCTCATTTGTTTTTGAAATAACCATCCCATGTCTTACAGAGTACTGGCCCATGCGGATAAGTTCAGACATATTATTTTCGTAAATGCGGTTAATACGCTCATTATCAAAAATACTGATGATTTCCATATGCATGCTTGTATCTGCGAGTTCCCATTGGTAGAGGTCACCTGCCGCTGCACACATGCGCACAACCTTTTCCTCAATCCGGTAAGAATATTCTTCATAGCGGCCGGAGGTAAAAATATACCGGAATGCATTGCCCTCAATGAGTTCACGGAGCTGGTAGATTTCCAGAATATCCTTCCTTGTTATCCCCTTCACCGTCATAGACTTATAATAATCAGAGACAAGCAGGCCGTCCGCCTGCAGCATTTTAATTGCAGTGCGGACAGGACTGCGGCTCATATTCAAATCGGACGCCAGCTTTGACTCAGTTAGCTGAGCTCCCGGTGGATAAGTCAGATTCAAAATATTTGTGCGGATAGTTTTGTAAGCCTGGTCCGCGAGGGAAACATGTTTTTCTGCCATAGCATTACCTCAATCGTATACCGGAATCTTTATTGTATACAAATTATAAAGGAAAAGACATAAGATTGCAACCTGTGATAAAATGTATGAAAAAAAGAGGTGAAAAAATGGCGGAGGTAAGAAAGCATATTACATTTCATGGAAGAGTTCAGGGCGTTGGTTTTCGCTATACGGCAAAGTATCTTGCCGGATCTTTAAACCTGACAGGCTGGGTGAAAAATGAATGGGACGGCACTGTAAGTATGGAAATTCAAGGCAGAGAGTTCATGATTCATAAACTTTTAGAGGGGCTGAACCGGGGAGATTTCATATCAATAGAA
>ENA-UOOI01002840-UOOI01002840.1-fermentation-metagenome-genome-assembly--contig:-NODE-2840-length-14078-cov-4.291592_pt1 | contig 14078 bp, 14 predicted proteins | sample MGYA00245779_ERZ724027 | MGnify/ENA primary metagenome ERZ724027 (study PRJEB28704, sample SAMN03018318) | fermentation metagenome | biome: anthropogenic terrestrial biome; feature: soil; material... | reverse complement strand
ACGGCCATCAGAAAGCAGCCATCATAGGTTTCTTCGCCGTCGATCGTCACGGTCATCTCGTCGCCAATGCGGCCGAGCAGCGTCTTGAGCAGGCCGAGGTCGTAGGCGGCGGGCCCGCTGAGGAACCGGAAACGCTTGAGCCTTTCCACCACCAACGGGATTTTCGCGTCCATGCCGACCGTGCAGAGGTTGACGGCGTACCGGTCCCCCGAACGGATCATATCGACGGTTCCGGACCGCGCGCCGATCTGTTTTTCCGGGGACAGAAAATTCTGTTCCGGCCCGAACGTTTTGATATAGTCGTTTCCGGAACCGCATGGAAAAATACCCAGCTCCGCATTTTTTCTTCCAATCATTCCCGCGGCGATCTCGCTCAGCGTCCCGTCCCCGCCGAAGCCGTAGATCCGCACGGCGTCCCCCTTCCCCGTCTCCGCCGCGGCGATCCGGGTCGCATGCCCCGGGTACTCCGTCTCATGCCATGTGAAATCGACATCTCTGCTGCGGAAGGCGTCCCGGACGCGGGGAAAGACCGTCTCCAGCGGGTTCCTCCGGCCCGCCTTGGGATTCACGATCAAGACATAGCGCAAGGTTCCATCCCCAATCGGCCCGTTACATGCTGTCTTCCCCTGTAAAGGAATTTCCCTTCGCACGGGGGCACGCTCTTTCCGGGCAATTTTATAAATCCATACGCCCGGCCTTGGCCGCGGGGTCGCGCCGCCGGGAGTTTTCCAAAGCTGTCCGGGCAAAGGCAGCCTTCCGTTTTCACCGGGTTATACGCCCGGCCGTGCGTGCAGGTTCAGCCTGCTCCTTGAAATACATATAATACTGGCAGCGGATCATCCCGTTGTAGAGCTTCCTGCGGCGCGTCGCTTTCCGGCCGAAGCACGCTTCAAAGGTGTCGTCCGGGCTGATGACGGAATAGCTCCAGCCCCTGCGCGGCGGGAAGACGCGGCCCATGGTGCGGTAAAGCTCCTGCGCGCCGCGAAGGTCCAGCAGGCGCTCCCCATAGGGCGGGTTGCAGATGACGCAGCCGTGTTCCCCCTCTTCCCGAAAATCCGCAATATCCCGCCGCCGCACGGCGACGCAGCCGGAGACGCCCGCCTTGGCCGCGTTTTCCTCCGCGAGCGAAACGGCGGCGGGGTCGATGTCGTATCCGCGCGCGAAAAAGGGCGCGTCGCTTTTTTCGAGGCTGCGGGCCCGCTCGCGCTCGGCCTTCCAGACGGACGCGGGGACGTTGTCCCACTTTTCCGCGGAGAATCGCCGGCCGACGCCGGGCGCGGCGTTCCGGGCAAGCAGCGCCGCCTCGATCAGCAGCGTGCCCGAGCCGCAGAACGGGTCGATGAAATTCGCGTCGTGCCGCACGTGCGAAAAGTACGCCATCGCCGCCGCGAGCGTCTCCCGGATGGGTGCTTCCGCGGCGTTGGCCCGGTAGCCGCGCTTGTGCAGGCCCGCCCCCGTGGTGTCGATCATGACGGACGCCTGATCCTTGAGGATCAGGAACTGGATCTGCTTCGGGGCTTCCGTCTCCTCGAACCAGGAGAGGGAATACTTTGCCTTCAGGCGCTCGACGACCGCTTTTTTCACGATCGACTGGCAGTCCGGCACGCTGGCAAGCTGGGAGCTCAGGCACGAGCCCTTGACGGGGAACGCGTCTTTTCTGCCGATCCAGCGTTCCCACGGCAGCGCGCGAACCCCCTCGAACAGCTCGCCGAAGCTGCGCGCGGGGAAAGAGGCCATCCGCACCTGCACCCGCTCCCCGAAACGGCAGCACAGGTTGGCCCTCGCCAGCAGCTCCGGCGAGCCGGAAAACACGACCCTCCCGTTCATGGGGCGCACGTTTTCGGCTCCCATTTTTCGCAGTTCCTCTGCCAGCGGGCCCTCAAGCCCGAACAGGCAGGGGACGACCAGATCGAACGCATCGTTCATACTCGTTTTCTCCATAAAATCAGGGGCTGCAAAATGGTGCAGCCCCGTTTTTCGCCTTTCGCTTATTCTTCCTCTTCGTTCGGCTCCAGCAGGCCGTAATTGCCGTTCTTGCGGCGGTAGACGACGTTGATTTCGCCGCCGTCCTGATTGCGGAACATGAAGAACTGGTGCCCGAGCAGATTCATCTGCAGGACGGCTTCCTCGACATCCATCGGCTTGACCGTAAAATGCTTGGTCCGGACGATGCGGAAAGCGTCGCCACGCTCTTCCTGCTCGTCCTCTTTCGCGACCATATCCTCAATCGCCCCGGCGCGGAGCTTTTTGTTCAGCCGCGTCTTGTTCCGGCGGATCTGCCCGCCGAGCGCGTCAATCACTTCGTCCAGCGCATCGTTCATCTCATCTTTCGTCGATTCCGCACGGTAGATCATCCCGCGGGAGGAAATGGTGATCTCGACGGTCTGGCGGTTCTTTTCGAGCGTCACGACCACTTTGGCCTGCGCGTCTTCGTCGAAGATCCGGTCAAAGCGGGAGAGCTTTTTGTTGACGAGCTCTTTGAAGTGATCTCTCAGATTGACTTTTCGCCCGATGATTGTCGTTCTCATGTTTCCAACTCCCTTTCCTCAATTTTCCGGCAAACCCGAGGGATTCCGGAACTGTGGATTCAGTATATCACATTCTTGACGGCTTGGAAACATCTCAAACCGTTTCCCCGGAAAAACCTCACAGAACGGCCGAGGCGCGCCGCGTGACATGGCATCCGACGTTGACGGCCACGGGCAGGCCGGCGATGTGCGTGGGCGCCTGCTCGATGTTGACGGCAAGAGCCGTCGTGGACCCGCCAAAGCCCTGCGGGCCGACGTTCAGCCGGTTGATCTTTTCCAGCATCCGCCGTTCCAGCCCGGCGTAGAACGGGTCGCGGTTCCGCTCGGAAACGGGGCGGCACAGCGCCGTCTTCGCAAGCAGCGCGCACTGCTCGAAGTCCCCGCCGATCCCCACGCCCAGCACGACGGGCGGGCAGGGGTTGCCCCCCGCGATGCGCACGGTTTCCTCCACAAACCCGACGATGTCATCTTCGTCCGCCGCCGGGGTGAACATCTTGATGCGGCTCATGTTTTCACTGCCGAAGCCCTTCGGCGCGACGGTCAGCTTCAGCCGGTCCCCCGGCACGATGCGGGTGTGGAGCACCGCCGGGGTGTTGTCCCCCGTGTTCCCGCGGCGGATGGGGTCGGCGACGACGGAGCAGCGCAGCAGGCCGTCGAGATACCCTCTGCGCACGCCTTCGTTCACCGCGTCCTCGAACGATCCGCCGGTCAGGTGGACCTCCTGCCCGACCTCGGCGAAGACGACCGCCATGCCGGTATCCTGACACACGGGCAGGCTGCACTCCCGCGCCGCGTCCAGATTGGCCGAGAGGTCCGCGAGAATGGAGCGGCCGATCGCGGAGGTCTCCGTCTTTTCCGCCGCCCGGATGACCTTTTCCAGATCTTCCGGGAGCACTCGGTTCGCCTCGATGCACAGGCGGCGGATCTCGTCCGCGATTCGCCGGACGCTGATCTCCCTCATGTTGCTTTCACCCCCGCGACGCTCTTCCCGTTCACAAACACAAGCTCCGGCTTCGCCTCCAGCGACAGCGGGTCGCCCCGGAAAACGGCGAGGTCGGCGTCCTTGCCGGCCGCGATGGAGCCGACGCGGCCGTCGATCCCGCAGATCTTCGCCGGATTGATCGTGATGGCCCTGAGGGCGTCTTCCCGGTCCATGCCCTCGCGCACGGCGAGCGCCGCGCAGAGCGGCAGGTACTGGACGGGCGTGACCGGGTGGTCGGTGACGATGGCGGTGAGAACGCCGGCGCGCGCGAGGGCGCCGGGGCAGGCGGGCGTCTGGTTCTTGAGCTCCGGCTTGCAGCGATCCGCAAAGAACGGGCCGGAGAGCACGCGCGCCTTTTCACGCTTCAGCTCCCGCGCGATCAGATGGCCCTCGGTCCCGTGGACGATCACGTAGTCCAGATTGAACTCCTTCGCGATGCGGATCGCCGTGAAAATGTCGTCCGCCCGGTGCGCGTGAAAATGCACCTCGACCTCGCGCTTCAGGGCCGGGAGCAGGGATTCGCATTTCATGTCGAAATCCGGCGGATCGGCGTCCTCGTCCTTTTCGGCGTGCTTGAGATCCTGAAGATAGCGCCGCGCCTTGAAAAGCTCTTCGCGGATCAGCGCCGCCGTCGCCATGCGGGTGGACGGAGCCTCGTTTTTGCCGTGGTACACGGTCTTGGGGTTTTCGCCGAGCGCCATCTTGATGGCGAGCGGCGCTTTGACCACCATGTCGTCGATCCGGAGGCCGAAGGTCTTCATGGCGAGCATCTGGCCGCCAATGGGATTCGCGCTGCCCGGCCCCGTCACAACGGTCGTGACGCCCGCCGCGAGCGCGTCGCCGAAACAGCGGTCCAGCGGGTTGACCGCGTCCACAGCCCTCAGCTGGGGCGTCACGGGATCGGTCTCCTCGTTGCCGTCGTCGCCCTCGAAGGTGAGCGCGTCCTCCCACATGCCAAGATGCGTATGCGCGTCGACAAAGCCGGGATAGACGTCGGCCCCCTGCAGATCGACTGTCTCTTCCTCCGGCCCCGCCGCAGGTTCCCCTCCGCCGACTTCGGCAATCGCCGTCCCGCCGATGCGGAGGAAGCCGTCCGGGACGACGCGGCCCTCCATCGTATGAATATTTGCGTGACAGATCAGCATAACAGCCTCCAAGTTAGAGTTTTAGAGATTAGAGGTTCGTGGATTAGAAGAAAAACTTCAACCCTTGCGCCCCACAAGAAAATGCGGAGTGAAAAACACTCCGCATACATTGCAGACAAACCGGCGCCGCAGGCGCAAAACGCCTTTCACGCCTACGGCGGCCACGACTGCGGCCCCTGCCGAAAAAGAGCTTGCTCTTCGCACCGGATACGCGTTTCCCGGGGGCTATTCCGCAAAACGATACACCCGCCGTGGAAGCGGCGACGCCCCGCTATTTCGCCTGATTGGAGCCCCGCTTGGAAAAGCCGCCGCGCTTTGCCTCCATGCAACGCTTCAGGTCGGACATCTTCTCGTCGCTCGTCTGCTTGAATTTCGTCATCATGTCTTCAAAACTGGCCGGCTCGCCGCGCCGTCCCGGCTGCCACTCAAAGTTCCCCGGCCTCCCGGCGGAACGCACGGAAGGCGGCCTTCTTCCGCCGGCGCGGGGCGTCTCGTTGACCCGCTTGATCGAAAGGCTGACTTTTCCATCCGGGCCGATGTTTAGAACCTTGACCTTGACCACCTGGTTCTCCGTGACAAAGTCGCGAATCTCCTTTACGAAAGTCGGCGCGATTTCCGAGATATGGACCATGCCCGTTTTGCCGCCGGGCAGCTCCACAAACGCGCCGAATTTCGTAATGCCTGTGACCTTCCCTTCCAGAATCGAACCAACCTCAAGCTGCATAAATAAGTATTTTCCTCCTTAGTCAGAGCCGTTTATTTCCCGGCGATATTCACGAAGATCCTCTCGCCGGGCTTTGCATAATCAAGCCCTTCGCGGGCTGCTCTTTCCATATATTCGCTGTTTCCGTCTTTCCCTGTGGTAACCGCATTGTGCAGGTCGTCGTTCTGAATTTCCTGAATCTGTATCTGCTGCTTCACTTCGGCGAGCTGCTGCTTTTTCTGAGCGATTGAAACCTGCTGGTTGACCAGCAGCGCAATGGCATAGACCGTAAAGGCGAAGATGGCAATTCTAAGGAGAACACTCTTGCGGCGCTTTTTGCCTTTCATGACTTTCATATTCCGGCGTGCCTTCCCAGGTTTTATGTTCCGTCTGTGACTCCGTGTTCCATTATGACGATTATACACTATTGCCGCACGATGTTTCAAGCGTTTTTTCCCATTTTGCATATGTTTTTTCACAAAAGACGCAAGCCGGGCGATGCTTTTTTGCAGTTTTAACCCGATTTGCCGGATTTTCACGGACATCGGGTCAAAAACATGCCGGTATAAAAAGCGCGCCAATCTCCGGAAGAGGGACACCGTGACCAGCCCGAGCGTAAAATGCCAGACAAGCCAGCCGAGCAGCTCCCCGGCGAGCAGGTAGAGCCGGATCTCCCCCCCGCTGACACCCAGAAAAACGAGGAACGTGCCGAGCGACGCCAGGAGCATGTAAAAGAAGTCCTGAAAAAAGACGGAGCGCCTTTCCGAACGGAACAATGCCCGCCAGATCCTCAGGACATCGTAGAGCGCGCTGAACACGGCCCCCAGAATCAAAAAGGCCAAAAACCCGAACGTCTGAGCGGAAAGGTCTGCTGCCACGGCTTTCCACTCCCTTTATTTGAACAATTTGGAAAACACGCCGCCCGAGCTCCGTGTCTCCGAGTAGGTCATGGAGGCGATCTCCCCCGTCAGCGTCAGCTCGCCGCTTTCGATATTCAGTTTGTCGATATGGAGTTTTTCACCGCGCACGACCAGATCGCCGAGATCGGTCCGGGCGACCACCGTCTGGTCGTCGAAGCTGTCGACGTTCGAGACCCCCGTCGCCGTCAGCGTTTTCCGGTTCTCAAGAATGAGGCTGTGCGGCGTCTTGACCGTTTTCTGTTCCGCCAAAAAAATCCCTCCCGCGTACCGGTTTCCTTCAACCATTTGTATGCGGGAGGGTGAAAACATATACTAACGGTCGTCCGACCCCTCGGAAAGAATTTGATACAGAGTCGGCGCCTCTTCCTTGTTCGCATAGTCGCTGACGGCCATCACCCTGACGCGCAGGCTGCGCGCCCCGAGGCCCACGTCGACAACATCCCCCGGTTTCACATCGCAGGAAGCCCGGGCGACTTTGCCGTTGACCCTCACCCGGCCCGCGTCGCACGCCTCGTTCGCCACGGTGCGGCGCTTGATCAGCCGGGAGAGTTTGAGGTATTTGTCCAGTCTCATTCCGCCATTTCTCCGTTGCGGGTCAGTCAGCCCGCCGTCGCATCCTTAAACGCCTTGCCTGCTTTGAAAGCCGGGACTTTGGAAGCGGGAATGGTGATGGGGGTATTGGTCCGCGGATCGCGGCCCTGGCGTTCGCTGCGGCTGTGAAGCTCAAAGGTCCCGAATCCGACGATCTGAACTTTCTCGTCTTTTGCGACCGATTCGACAATCGTATTCAGCAGAACGTTCACCGCATTGTCAGCGTCTTTTTTGGACAGACCGGTCTTTTCGGCAACAGCAGCAATCAACTCGGTTTTATTCATAATTTTGGCCTCCGTTTTTTTATTATTCAACAGCGAAACGCTGAGAATTTTGATCTGCCGACAACCCGGCGCGCATCGGCCGGCGGACCGGAATCCGCCGCAGGCGATCCGGCATCCCGCCGAATGTTGCGGATCCTTCGGTGCGTCTGTCCGCGGGTCGGGGGGCAATCCTGAAAACCCGCGCCCCCCATGCTTCCGTCAATCTGTAAGTCAGGATTATTTTACCTTATCCAATTATATTTTTCAAGTATTTTCGCAATTTTTTGTCCCTTTGGCAGCATTTCCACATCGTGGCGATTTAATGCACGGGACCATAAAATACAGAAAACATAGAAAACGGCCGCCGCCAGGATGGCGACGCAGGTCGCGAGCTTGCCGGGGACGACGCGGGCCGCCCCGCGCCGGATCAGCCAGGCGGCGCCGACGCTGACGGCCGAAGCCAGCACCGGCTTCAAAAAGATGGCGGAATAGCGGATGCGGACCCGCGCCGCCTTTTTCAGGCTGTGGAGCGCCAGGAACATGATGACGATGTAGCAGACCAGCGTGCCGGTCCCCGCGCCCTGCACGTTGATCTCCGGAATCCCCACGAGGGTGTAGTTCAGCACGACCTTGATCGTGAGGCCGACGACCATGAACTTGACGGGCAGGTCCACACGCCCGACGGCCTGCAGCATGCTGTTGACGGGCGTGCTGGTCGCGGCGAAGATGGACGCGAGACCCAGGATGGCGAGGATCTTCCCGATGATCTGCGGCGAGTTTTCCGCCCTGAAATAGACCAGCTCCGCGATCGGCGTGGAAAGGACGGACATGCCGAGGCCGCAGGGGATGGTGATCAGCGTCACGATGCGCAGCACGGATTCGATGCTGCGCCTGAGCTTGCGGGGGTCCCCCCCGGTCCACGCCTCCGTCACGCTCGGCAGCGCGCTGACGCCGAACGCCTGCGTCAGCGCCGGGACGAACATGAACAGGGTGTTCGCGTTGGTAAAGCAGCCGTAAAGGGCCGTGGGGACGCCGCCGGCCGTTGAGAACACTTCGTTCTGCAGAAGGCCCCGGTACATATTTTCCAGCACCTGGGGCGACGCCGCCATGATGTCGGCGATCCGCTTCTGCAGGAAGGTGCTGTCGACCAGCGTGGAGAGGTTGACCGCGAGGGACCCGAGCGCCACCGGGATCGCGGTCCTGACGAGCCTCGAGACGGTCAGCTTCATCGGCAGGGGACGCGGGGAATCATACAGCATCTGCGGGGTGATCCCGTCGCCGTTTCTCTTGTGGTAGGCCCACAGGAACAGAAAGCCGAACAGGCCGCCGAGCGTGACGCCGAAGATGGCGCCCGCCGCCGCGTAGGGCAGCGTGGCGATGCGCGCATAGGCCTCGCTCTTCATGGCGACGCCGTAGACGGTGCCGTGCGCGGCGTATTCCGCAAGGCCGAACCGAACGACCAGATACGCCGCCGTCAGGCCGAAGACCAGTTTGCTCAGCGCCTCGATGACTTCCGAGATCGCCGTGGGGTACATGTTCCGCAGGCCCTCGTAGTACCCGCGGTAAATGGACATCATGCTCGCGAAGAAAACCGCGGGCGACAGCACGTAGATGGCCGGCAGTGCGTTCCACGCCTGGGCATAGTTGACATAAGGCCCCGCAAACAGCAGCATGACGGAGAAGGACACGACGCCGAGGACCAGGAAGATGCGGACCGACGCGCTGTGGATCTGCCGGATGTCGCGGTAACGCCCGCGGGTGTTGTTCTCGGACACGAGCCTCGAGATCGCGATGGGGAAGCCGGCCGTCGCCAGGCTGAACAAAGGGGCGTACAGGGAATACGCGGCGCCGAAGTAGCCGTTGCCGATGGCCGTCAGCACCCAGGCGAGCGGTATTTTGAACAGCGCGCCGATCACTTTTTCAATGGCGATCGCCATGACCAGAATCAGGGCGCCGTGCAGAAAACTCTGGCGGCGCATCCGTACGGCCCCACTCTTCCGTTCCATCGCAGCACTCCTGTTCCCGGCAGACGATTGGGCGGCAGAAGAAAGCGGCCGCTCTTCCCTAAAATATGTAACTCTCATTCCGTTTTATTCCAATCAAAAAATCATGTCAAAACAAAGGGGAGAGGAAAATCCCCCTCCCTTTTCAGAGATTTAGTGGACTTAGATGTTAGAGGTTAGAAAGGGCCAAAGCGATTTGCAAGCCACTGACCGGGCCTAATCCTCATAACCTGCTAATCTCTAATCCTCTAATTTGTGCCCGCACTTGCAGCAAAAGACGGAGCCCTGCGGGTTTTCCTGGCCGCAGACCTTGCAGACGGATTTTTCGCGCGCGGAAGCCATCTGCGCGTTGACGGCGTCGAGCTGCTCATACAGCTCGTCGATCGCCGCGACGCTTTCGGCGATCAGGTCGGAAGGGTCGTTCTCCGTTTTTTTCGCCTCGTAGACCGCGCGCCCCATGGACTCGAACCGCTGCGAGATCTCGTTGTTCAGGTCCGCCGCGCTGATTCTGAGCTTTGAAATATCGACAAGCTGCGTCGCTTTTTTTCCGACGATATTGGCTGCTGATTTTGCGTTGACAATCACATCGTCCAACAGTCCCATAACAGCACACTCCTTTGCCCGTGTTGGCTTATTATACCACGAAAATCGGCCGAAATGCAAGTCAAACCGTCCCGCCGCCGATAAATTCGCGGATGATGGAATTCCCCGGCACGAGGCCCGGGTCGATGGATTCCACGCGCCCGAGCCCCTGCATGAGCTTCTGCGCGCAGGCGAAATCCACGCTTTGCTCCGGAACGGTATGTAGCAGTTCCAGAGCCTGCCGCTTCAGCACACAGAGTTCATAGGCGTGGAAGGAATTGATGGTGGAATCCGCAAAAGGGCGGAACGGCTTGATATATCTGCGCTCCCCGTTCATCACGTTGCCCCACATCCGCAGCGTCTGCTCCGGGCCGGTACCGCGGAAATTGCGGTCCCGCACCAGGCGCCGAATGAGGCGGATGTCGTTCGGCCCGAAGATCTGCCGGCCCTCGTCCTCGACGCCCTGCTTGACGCTGATGTAGATGCGGTGCGCGCGCAGCTTCGGAAGATGGCTCGTGAGCGCCGGGTTCAGCGCGTGGATGCCCTCCACGACCGCGACCTCCCGCCCGTGCAGCTCCACTCTGCGCCGGTCCGGGCAGGGTCTGTGCTTTTCAAAATCGAACAGCGGCATATCGCATCGGTTGTTCCGCACCAGGCCCAGCAGACAGCGGCGGATGTCGTCGAGGTCTATCGCCGCAAGGCTCTCGTAATCCCGCGTGCCGTCCGGCAGAAGCGGGGCGTTCTGTTCGTCGAAATAGAAATTGTCGAGCGAAATGATGACCGATTCTACCCCGAATTTCTGCAAAGACGCGAGGAGCCGGTGGGACGTGGTCGTCTTGCCGCTGCTGGAGGGGCCCGCGATCATGACCAGCTTGCACATGGGGTCCTGCGACGCGATGCGACGCGCGATCACGTCGAGGCTCCTCTGATAGGCGGCTTCCGTCTCTGCCACAAACGCCGCCGGGTCCTCCCGCGCGGCCCGGTTGATGTCACGTACGCTGTTCCGGTATGTGACAAAGGCGGTCCTGACATTCTCCATAAAATTTTTTCACCCGGTCTTTCCTTACCATCATTTCCTCGTATCTGTCAATATATTCATAGGGGTATTTAAAGTTGAATATCCTCTCGATACGCTCCGAAGCGGGGTCCCGCAGCTTGGTGACGGCCCCGGCGCCGCAGGCGAGAATCGTCTGGCATTCCTCCATGATCACGACGTTGTACAGGCACTCGAAGCCCGGCTTCGCCCAGCCCGTGTTTTCCTGGTTGCCGACCATCCTGCTCTGGCGGTACAGATAGTACGGGCGGTAGCCGGCCCGCAAGAGCTCTTCGTCGGCGCATTCGATCATCCGGCCGGCCGTTTCGCCGCCGCCGCGCGGGACGCCGTCCTCCTGCGTAAGCCTCGCGGCGCGCTTGAGCGCGAGCGTATGGACCGTGACGCTCTCCGGCGACAGGGAGAGCGCCTGCCGGAGCGTGCGCCGGAAACTTTCGAGGTCGTCCTTCGGCAGGCCGGCGATCAGGTCCATGTTGATGTTGGAAAAGCCGCGGCCGCGCGCGAGGGCGAATGCTTCGAGCGCCTGCGCCGCCGTATGCCGGCGGCCGATCTCCCGCAGGACCTCGTCGTTGAACGTCTGCGGGTTGATGCTGATGCGGGTCACGCCCCCCGCTTTCATCGCGTCCAGCTTTTCCAGCGTGACGGTGTCGGGCCGGCCGGCCTCGACCGTGAATTCCCGGCAGGCGGAGAGGTCGAAGCTCTCCCGCACCGCGGCGATCAGGGCTCCGAGCTGCTCCGCGCTGAGGACCGTCGGCGTGCCGCCGCCGAAATAGACGGAGACGGGGCGCAGGGAAAGGTCCGCGGCGATCTCCCCCGTCCGGCGGATCTCGTCGAGCAGGAGCTCCACATAGCGGGGGACGAGGCGGAACGATTTTTCGACGGAAGAGGAGACGAAGGAGCAGTAGGCGCACCGGGTCGGACAGAACGGGATGGCGATATAAAGGCTGAACGACGCCGGATCGAAGCCCTCCAGAAGCCGCTTCTGGTTCCGGAGCGTGGCGAGCGCGAGCTCCGTCTTCTGATGGGACACCAGTAGGCCGTTCTCGAAGAAAGAGGCCGCCCCTTCTTCTCCCCTCTCTTCGGCCAGCCTGCCCAGCAGCTTGATGGGCCGCACGCCCGTGAGGATGCCCCACGCCGGCCGGCAGCCCAGCCGGTCGGAGAACAGCTTCCAGAGCAGGACCGCCATGCGGCGCTCCGCCTCCCTGTCGTCCGTTCCGGCCGGGAGAATCTCTTCGGCCGTGCGCTCTTTGCCCTCGACGGAGAGTCGGACCGTCACCCGGCGTCCGTCCGGCCCGTCGCGCAGGCCGGTGTAAGCCTGCACGCGGTCGCCGTTCGGCTCCGGAACCACGCTGATTTTGCCGCGCGGGCAGAAAAGACGGCACAGGTTTTCCATTTCGTAATGAAACGGATGGCCGTCGACCACGAGTGTCATGCCGGATCGGTCCCCAGATAGGGATTGTTGCGGCGCTCGAAATCGAGCGTCGTCTCGGGCCCGTGGCCCGGAAAGACCCGGTAATCCCCGGGGAGGTCCCGCAGCCTCCGCAGGGAGCCGATCATCTGCGTGAAGTTTCCGGTCTGGAAATCGGTTCTGCCGCAGCTGAGCCGCATCAGGGTGTCGCCGGAAAACATCGCGTCCTCCACGAGGAAGCAGCAGCCGCCCGAGGTGTGCCCCGGCGTCAGCATCACGGTGGCGGTCAGGCTCCCGACCTGGATCTTTTCCCTGTCGTTCAGCGCAACGTCCACGCGGAACGGCTTCAGCACGCCGCCGAAGAGCATGTCGGAAAGGTTGAGGGACGGGTCCCGGATAAACCGGATCTCGTCGGCGATCATATAGATCTTCGCGCCCGTCAGGTCCCGGATCCTGCCGACCCCGCAGATATGGTCGAAGTGGCCGTGCGTCAGCAGGATGGCCCGCACGTCGCCCGCGGCGCGGACGGCGTCGTCCAGCTCGCGGCTCTCGAAGCCGGGGTCGATCACGGCGGAAACGCCCGTCGCGTCGTCCGTCAGAATATAGCAGTTCGTGGGCAGCGGTCCGCCCTCGATTTTCTCTATTTTCAAATGTAGGGCCTCCCTTCAGGTGCCGAGAAATCGTGCAAGTTTGCAGAACGGCCCGGGCTTGGGCGCGGCGACACGCCGCTAGGCACGGCGCACGGACAGTGTGCCGGAAATATTGGAAAGCCGCGCGATGATGTTCTCGAGCTGCTCGACACCGCCCACGGAGATCGTCGCGGTGATGACCGCGCAGCCGTCCTTCGTCTCCCTCGAATTGAGCGAGTGGATGAACAGGTGCAGGTTGAACAACTGCTGGGTGATGTCGGCAAGCAGGCCGGAGCGGTCCGCCGCGACGATCTCGAGCGTCGTCTTGAACTCCTCCTGCACCTGGCCAGCCCAGTGGACCCGGACCCAGCGTTCCGGCTCGGCCGCCTTGCTGATGTCCTGCGGAACGTTCGTGCAGTTCCGCTTGTGGATGGACACGCCGAACCCGCGCGTGATAAAGCCGATGATGTCGTCGCCCGGCAGCGGGTTGCAGCAGCGGGAGAATTTGATGAGGCAGTTGTCCATGCCGTCCACGATGACGCCCGCCGAGCTTTTGCGCGCGGCCTGCGGCTTTTCCTGCGCGGGAGGCGGAGGTGCGGGCGCGGCGTGTTCCTTCTGCCACACCTCCTTGACCTTCGGCAGGATCTTCCAGATCGGGATGCCGCCGTAGCCGATGGCGGCGTACACGTCCTCGGCCGTCGCGCAGTTCTGTCGCTGGCCGATCTTCTGGAGCAGGGCGTCGAGCTCGGCGCCTTCCATGGCGATATTGCTGCGCCTGAGCTCCCGTTCGACCTCCAGCCTGCCCTCCGCGATGTTCTCGCCGCGCTTTTCATGCTTGAACCAGGAGCGGATCTTGTTGCGCGCCTCGCTCGTCTTCACGATCTTGAGCCAGTCGCGGCTCGGCCCGCGCGCTTCCTTGGAAGTCAGGATCTCCACGATCTCGCCGGTCTTGACGCGGTAGTCGAGCGGCACGATGCGCTTGTCGACCTTCGCGCCGGTCATGCGGTTGCCGACGGCGCTGTGGATGGCGTAGGCGAAGTCGATGACCGTGGCCCCCGCCGGCAGGTTAATCACGTCCCCACGCGGCGTGAAGACGAACACCTCTTCCGGCACGAGATCGGATTTGATGGTGCGCACGATGTCCGTGGCGTCTTCGTTGTCCTTTTCGTTGTCGAGCATCTGGCGGATCCAGGAAAGGCGCTTCTCGAAGGAATCCTCCTTGCCGGAGGACATGCCGAGCTTGTATTTCCAGTGCGCCGCGATGCCGTATTCC
>ENA-UOOI01002839-UOOI01002839.1-fermentation-metagenome-genome-assembly--contig:-NODE-2839-length-14079-cov-8.687464_pt1 | contig 14079 bp, 13 predicted proteins | sample MGYA00245779_ERZ724027 | MGnify/ENA primary metagenome ERZ724027 (study PRJEB28704, sample SAMN03018318) | fermentation metagenome | biome: anthropogenic terrestrial biome; feature: soil; material... | reverse complement strand
CGGAAAGAAGTATAATAATACCTGCAATGCGCGGTGAAAACCGTTGCGTATGGAGCCTGCCGCTCCGTATGCAGGGGGCAGGGTGGTGAGACACCCTGTTCCTGCTTTGCACTTTTTTATTTGCCTTGCGGAATCTATTATAGACCCCTTTTCCAGAAATTTCAACTCTTTTTGCGGAAACGCGGAAAGGCCCCCGGAACAGGGGCCTTTCCGCGCGCCGCGGGCGTCAGGGCCGGGGCACGGGCGCGAGGCCCGAGGCCGTGAGGCGGTAAACCTTCCCGCACACCTCCGCGATGTACTTCCGGTCGTGCGAAACGCTGACGACGGCCCCGCCGAACGAGCGCAGCACCCGGCGGACGACGGGGTTGGAAAGCGGGGAGAAATTCCGCGTGGGCTCGTCGAGCACCAGCACGTTGGAGCCGTCCAGAATCATCTTCAGGAAGAGCAGCTTCGCCTTCTGCCCGCCGGAAAGCGCCGCCACGCTGTGCTCCATCTCGTCCGCCGTGTATTTCATGCTGCCCAGGAACGTGCGGATTTTCGTCGCCTCGTCCTTCGTGCCGGTGCGGGAAAGCGTTTCCACCGCCGTGCGGGCGGGGTCGAGGGCGTCCCCGTAATCCTGCGGCATGCAGGCGGCGCGGATGTCGTCCCGCGCGAGCAGGTCCTCCGCGATCCGCTTGAGCAGCGTGCTTTTCCCGGCCCCGTTTTTGCCGACGATGCAGATTTTCTCCGGGCCCTCCACATGCAGGCGGATCCCCCGCGCGAGAACCCGGCCCCCCGCGGCCAGCCGGCCGAGGGAAAAATCCAGCACGACCTTGCCGTTCGGCACCCGGGCGCTTTCCCCGAACCCGACGGCGATGGCGTCCTCCGTGTCGGGAAGCTCCGTCATGGCGGCGCGCCCGCGCTCGAACCGGCGCCCCATGGATTTGACGGCCTTCATCTTCTTTTTAAGCATCTTCCCGCCGTGCGGGTCGGCGCGGGACACGGACGCCTGCTCGTGCTCCACTCGGGACTCGATGCGGCGGAATTTTTCCTGCTGTTTCTCGTACTCGCCGCGCTCCCTGCGCGCCTCTTTTTCCTGCCGGGCAAAGCCGGAAAGCCGCTCCTCCACATATTGCCGGTAGGGCATCCGCGCCACCGTCCAGCGGGGCAGGGTCTTCCTCCGCACCTGCTCCAGGTGGACGACCACGTTGGCGGTGTTCTCAATGAGGGTCTCATCGTGGGAGACGTACAGCACGGGCAGGCCGCAAGTGTTCAGGAAGGTTTCGAGCCACTCCAGCGTCTCCAGGTCGAGGTCGTTGGAGGGTTCGTCCAGCAGCAGGACGTCGGGCTGCTCCATCCGGATGCGGGCAAGCTGGAGCTTCACCTTTTCGCCGCCGGAAAGCGTGCCGACCTTCCGGTCGGAGTAGAACAGCGCCGGGGCCAGGCCGAGCGGAACGGCCGCGGCCGAAAGCTCCGGAGGCGAAAGCCGGGAAAAAGACGGGGATTCGGAGCAGAACTCCAGCACCGTGCGGTTTTTGCCGCTTTCCGGCAGCTCCTGCGGCAGATAGCCGAGCCGCAGCCCCGTTTTCACGACCTCGCCCTCGGCCTCCGCGTAGCCCGCGACGAGCGCCGGGTCGTAGATCAGCTTGAGCAGGGTGGACTTCCCGTCCCCCTCCTCCCCGACCAGCACGGCCCGGTCGCCGGGGTTCAGCACAAACGAGAAATCCTTTAGAATCGTGCGGTTATCCTTGCGGTGCGTAATGGTAAGATGTTTGATTTGCAGCATCGTTTCCTCCCGAAAAAAATCCGCCCTCCGGCAAAACCGAAAGGCAGACCTCCAGCGGGAACGGGACCGCCGCTGCGGCGCCCCTGCGCGGATCGTCTGCTTTTCGGCAACGGAACAAGGCCCGCCGGGCGGGCGTGTTGTTTCCATTCCTTCGAAAAACAGATTATCTGCGCATTTTTTCACCCGATTCTCTTCTTTTATCGTTATTTTAGCACGGATTTTCCCTTTTGTCCAGACGGTTTCCGCGCCTGCTTTTCCGCCCCGGGGGGCTTGAGCAGGAGCCGCGTCTCGCCGGGGTTCAGCGTCAGCAGCTTCACGGCGATGCGCGGGTGCTTCAGGCGCAGGCGCACCATGTCGCGCAGGGCCTGCCCGCGGTGGCAGCCGTGAATGACGCGCACCTCGGCCACGTTTGCGGGCGCGCCGCTCAGCAGGTGCTCCAGCCGGGACTTCGCGTCCTCCACCGTGAGGCCGTGCAGGTCCACCTCCATGGTATTCCCCCGCTGTTCCACATGCATCGCGACTCTCCCTTTCCGCCGTTTTCCGCGCCGATTTATTCTTATTATAGACGGAGCCGGGAAAGAACAAATTCCGGACGGGAAAATAGCAAATCCATGGACTCGGCGGGAGCCGGTATGCTATAATAAAGGGAAATCCGGAGGTGAACGCGATGAAAGTTGTGGACCTGCGCAACATCTTTACCAACTGCAACGACGAACTGATCGAAATCAGCGATTCCCTCATCTACTATGCCGAAGAAAAGATGGAGGAAGGGCACCCGAGCCTCTTTCTTCTGGAATATAACCGCGTCACGAAGCGGGAGCGCATCCTGATGAACTGCCTGCTCCCCGGCCCGGCCTGCGTGCAGCATTACTTCAGCTTCCCGGAGGACATTGTGGTCGTCATGGAGTCCGGCGGGAGCGAAGCGTGGGTGCTCCGGGTGGAGAAGCGCACCGGCGCGGAAAAGGACATGGCGAAGCTCAGCTTCATCGGTGATTTTCAGGACTGCCGCGCGCTGGACGAGTCGCACGTGCTGTTTTACGCGGGGCCGAACGAGAGGCACCGGCCGCTGTTCCGCGAATACAAAAAGCTGACCGGCTTCGGCCGGGTGGCCTACCTTTACGACCTGGAGGAGGGCAAATACTACTATGCCCGCGACCCGCGCGTCTGCGGCGCGGACTCTTCCAAATTCGTCCCCTACTTCCGCGGAGGCGAGAAGCAGATCCTCGTGCTGGAGCCCCGCGGCAGCGAAGAGGACAAGCGGAAATGCTTCCACAACATGCGCTGGCTGGGCGACAACATCTGCGACAACATCTGGGCCTGCCCGATGATCGACTTTTTCGCCTCGCTGAAAGCCGGCGAGGAGCGCGCCCCGCTGGAGCTGATCCTGAGCGCGGGCACGGCGGGGCTGGTCCGCTTCGCGGGGATCGACCGGGAGAACATCTACTTCCGCGCCAAGTACTTCCCGACGGGCGACCAGCGCCTGTGCGCCTACCACATGGAAACCGGGAAAAAATCCGTCGCCGCGCGCCTGACGCTCGACGAAAACGACCGGCCCGCCTGGTTCAGCATCGACCCGGAGGGCGGGCGCGCCTACCGCATCGCGGAATGCGGGGACGACTACGAGGTCACCGGCGTGCTGAACTCCGCGATCCGGGCAAAATACCCGAAGGAGCTGGGAAAATTCGTCACCTGCGTGGACGACCGCTTCCTCATCGCGAAGTACATCCTCGCGGACGAAAACGACTCGTTCGAGTTCAACTCCGTCTACGACACCGAGACCGGCTCGCAGAAAAGCTACGAATGCCGGTGCGCGGTGCGCGGGGGAACGGTGGTCCTGTACTGAGCTTATAGCCTTACACGCCCATCTCGGCCGTGCTCAGCAGGTTGCGGCAGGCGAAAACGATGCCCAGCGAAGCCAGCAGGTTCCAGCCGACGACGGGCAGGCCCGCAACGAAGATGCGCGCCGCTTCCGGAAGGCCCGGCACGGCGAAGAAAACGGCCGCGCCGAGCCCGATCCCCGGCGCGGCGACGAGCGCCAGCAGCAGCATGAACAGGAACGCGACGAGGCCGCGGTTGCCCATGCCGCCCATCACGCGCTGCGCGAGGATGTTGCCCGCCGTGAACAGGGCGCCGAACGTCACATAGCCGAGGAAGCAGATCAGCCCCGCGAGAGGGGACGCATGGACCGCCGCGCACAGGACCGCAAAGAGGACGGCTCCGTCGGCGGCGGGCTGCAGCACGCTGGTCAGGCTGGCCCAGAGGAGCTTGCGGAACGGATTTTCCGGAACGAGGTAGACGTAGGGCTTCCCCAGCTCGCGCGACCAGTCACCCGCCGCGTTCCGCAGGAACAGGATGTAAACGTCCGCCGCGAAAACGATGAGCAGCAGGACGTTCGGCGTGGGGGCGTCCGGGTCCCCGCGGCTGGAAAACCGGATGACGAACGCCAGCGCCAGGTCGGCGGCCAGCGTGACGAACGTGGAAACGCCGAGGAAAACCAGGCGGCTGCGCCGCCGCGCCTCGCACAGGTGCTTGTAGAAAAACGCATTCGCGCCCCAGCCCCGGCCGATGCCGGTCTTCCCGGTTTTCACCTTTCCGCCGGGGTGCATCGCGGCGCGGTTCTCTTTGGCCGCCCGGCGCAGCTCAAACTGCGTTTCCGTATTGCTCAGCACGTCTTCGTAATAATCGGTATTGCTTTTTTCAAACGCCGCAAGGCACAGAAGGAACGCGGCCAGCAGCAGCGCCCCGTAGAGAAGCGCCGCCCGCAGGTCGCCGCCGATCAGCGCGAAGGCCGCCCCCTTCGCCCAGCCGACGATGGGGAAGTACTCGAGGTACGGCGAAGACACGGCGGCGTAGACCGCTTCCGCCCCGCCGCCGTTTTTCCGGAACAGGAAAAGCGCCGTAAGGACCATGGCGCCCAGAAAAGCGTACAGGGCCGCGCGGACCGCGTTCTTCCGCTTCGGGTTCCCGTTGGAAAAGCTGTAAACGAGCAGCGAAAGCACCTGTACCAGGAACACGGTCAACGCGGAAGCGACCACCAGGAAAACGACGCCCAAAGCGGTGATGCGGAAATGATCCATCAGCATCCCGCTCCAGAACAGCAGGAAAAGAAAGCTCAGCAGCGTCGAGGCCATCTGCTTCGTCAAGCCGTAAGCCAGAATCTTCTTGGGAGAAACGGGGGAAACGAACAGCAGGTTCACGTCCGGCATCCGGAACATCGTGGTGCCGGACTTCAGCGAAACCAGCAGGGTGGGGATGCTCAGGAACAGCAGCCACGCGAGGAAGAACCCGTGGAGCATGCGGAAGTCGGAAAGCTCCGACGCCTTCGGCGGGTCCGTCTGAACGCCGACCAGCATGGCGGCGAAAAGCCCCGCGGTAACCAGGTAGGCGGTCAGTTTTCCCGGGTGGCGGAGCAGGTCGCGGAAAAAGTTCTTCCCCTGCTTGCGCACCAGAAAAACAAGCGCGCTCATGCCGTGCCCCCTTTGCCCTCGGTAATGGCGAAGAAAAGCTGCTCAAGGTTCTCGCCGCTTTGCAGGACTTCGCCCCGGGTGCGCACCGCCGCGATCTTCCCGTTCATCATGATGAGGGCCTTGTCCCAGAACTCGCGGACGCTGTCCAGCATATGGGTGCTGACGAGGACGGAGCATCCGGCGGCGCGCAGCTCGGTCAGCATGGTCTTGAGCTCCTTGATGGCGTGCGGGTCCAGGCCGATGAACGGTTCGTCCAGCAAAACCGTCCGCGGGCCGGGAAGGAGCGCGCAGCAGACGCTCAGCTTCTGCTGCATGCCCTTGGAAAGCTCCTTGCCGAGCTTTTCGCGCTTGTCGCCGAGTTCCATGCGCTCCAGCAGCGCGTCGGTTTTTCCGCGCCAGTCTTCCACCCGGTAGGCCCGGGCGATAAACTCCATGTGCTCGCCCACCGTAAGGTTTTCCATGGGGGCGGGGATCTCCGGCACATACCCGAAGCTGCGCTTGGCCTCGGTGCTTTTATTCGGCTTTCCGTCGAACAGGACCGTCCCGCCGAAGCGCAGCAGGCCCGCGATGCATTTGATGGCCGTCGATTTCCCGGCGCCGTTCGGCCCGCAGAGCACGGCGATCTCCCCGTTCTCCACCCGGAACGTCAGGTCGTCGTTGGCCGTCAGCTTCCCGTAGCGTTTCGTCAGATGTGATACTTCCAGCATGGTTTCATCTCCCGTTTCCTTGAATTTTACAGCTCACGCTTCCGGGGGAAGAACCGAAAGCGCGGCGCAGGCGGCAATCGCGCAGCCGCCGACAACGGCGGCAGGCAGCAGCGACCAGCCCGCAAGGGCGCCCACAAACCCGCGCGGGTACGGGCCGTTCCATCCAAAAGGAATACCAGAAACTTCCGAGCGGGTCCATTCCGCATCCATCCTTTTCCCTGTATTATGGTCCTAAGACAAGGATACCGGAGCGGGACCGTTTTGTCAATCCGCGGACAGGCAGACTTTTTTCCTCCGGAAGCGGTTCTTTTGTGGAAAATCCCCTCCGATGCCCGCGTTTCCCCGGCCGCGGGGAAGCCGATCCGACCGTTTCGCTCCGGAAATCCGAAGGATACGAAAATATTTTAACTTTTTCTCAAAAAGGTCTTGCATTTTGACGCAAAAGATGATATTCTAATGAAGTCATCGCAAGGAACTGAAGTTGGTGTTGATTGCGGCGAGGGTACACCCGTTCCCATTCCGAACACGGAAGTTAAGCTCGTCTGCGCTGAAGATACTTGGCTGGAAACGGCCCGGGACAATAAGTGATGCCAACATCGGGAAGCAGTCACCCAACAGGGTGGCTGTTTTTTTTGCCCTGCTCCGCGCCCAAAGCGCAGAAACCCGCCGGGAAACGATTTTCGTTTCCCGGCGGGTTTCTTTCTGCCGAGCGGGACGGACCCCGACAGCTCTATTTTTCGATGCCGAGCAGGGCGGGCACGGCCTTATGAAGCTTCCCGATTTCCGTGAGGGATTCCTTTTTGTCGGCGCCCTTCGCGGAGAGATAAACCTTGATCTTCGGCTCCGTCCCGCTCGGGCGGACGATTACCTTGCCGCCGTTCGCCAGGCGGAACTCCAGCACGTTGGACTTCGGAAGGGAAATTTCGGATGTCTTTTCGCCGTCGCGGCGGCTGGAAGCCTGGTAGTCGCTCCAGCCCGCGACTTTCGCCCCCGCAATCTCGGCGGGCGGGTTTTTGCGCAGCGCGTCCATAATGCCGCTCATCCGGATCATGCCGTCCTCGCCTTCAAAGCCGAAATTCAGCAGTTCGTTCTCATAAAATCCGTACTGCTTGTAAAGGGCTTCCATCGCGTCGACGAGCGTCATGCCCTTCTCGCGGTAGTAGTGCGCCATCTGGCAGATGAGCATGCCCGCGTCCACGGCGTCCTTGTCGCGCACATAGCCGCCGGAAAGGTAGCCGTAGCTTTCCTCGAACCCGAACACATAGCGGTCCGCCCCGCCCTGCTGCTCCAGCTCCGTAATCTGGTCGCCGATGTACTTGAAGCCGGTGAGCACGCGGCGCAGCTCGATGCCGTAGTGCTCCGCGACCGGCGTGGCCATGTCGGTGCTGACGATGGTCGTCACCGCGACCGGCTTTTCCGGAAGGGTGCCCTGCTCTTTGCGCGCGCGGGCGATAAAGTCCAGAAGCAGGACGCCGACCTCGTTCCCGGTCATGAGCCGGTACTCGCCGTTCTGGCGCACCGCGATGCCGCAGCGGTCGCAGTCCGGGTCGGTGGCGAGGAGCAGGTCGGGCCGGACCTTTTCGCACAGCTCAAGGCCCTTCTGGAGCGCCTCGCGGATCTCCGGGTTCGGGAACGGGCAGGTGGGGAAATTGCCGTCCGGGAATTCCTGCTCCGGCACGACGGTGACTTCCCCCACGCCGATCATTTTGAGGATGCGGGTCACGCAGACGCGCCCCGTCCCGTTGAGCGGCGTGTAGACTACCTTGAGGCCGGCGCACGGTTTCGTGAAAACGCGCTGCTTCATCACTTCGTCGAGGAACCGGTCGATCACCTCGTCCTTGATCGTGCTGACCTTGCCGGAGCGGACCGCCTCCTCGAAATCCGTGCGCTTCACGTCGCGGAAAATATCGAGTTTGTCGATCTCCGCGAGGACGTCGTCCGCCATTTTCAGGGTGATCTGGCAGCCGTCCGGGCCGTAAACCTTGTAGCCGTTGTACTTGGCGGGGTTGTGGCTCGCGGTGACGCAGATGCCCGCGTCGCACTTCAGGTACCGCACCGCCCAGGAGAGGGTCGGCGTGGGGGAAAGCCACGGGTAAATGTGGACGCGCACGCCGTTGGCCGCGAGGACGGCCGCCGCCTGCTTTGCGAAAAGGTCGGACTTGATGCGGCTGTCGTAAGCGATGGCGACGGACGGGTCTTTGCCGCGGGCTTTCAGGTAATTCGCCAGGCCCTGCGTCGCCTTGCGCACGGTGTAGACATTCATGCGGTTCGTGCCGGCGCCGATCACGCCGCGCAGGCCGCCGGTGCCGAACGCGAGGTTCCGGTAAAAGCGGTCGTTGATTTCGTCCGGCCGGTTGCGGATGGAGCGGAGCTCCCGGGTCAGGTCCGGGTCGTCCAGCTCCGCCCGGAGCCATCTTTCATATTCAGTCATATGCAGTTCCCTCTTTTCGCCCGCGAAGCTTTCTCCGCGGGTGCGTTTTTTAATTTTCCGGATTGCCATTTTTTAGATTATCATTTTCCCCCGGCCCTGTCAATAAGCCGAAATCCTTACGATATTGGTGACGATGCCCGCGGGGGTGATGTCCAGCGTGCCGTAGGTTCCGCGGCTGCCGTTCAGGCTGCCCGGGTTCATGACGTACAGCCCGTCGCGGTACTCCGTCAGCGCGCTGTGCGTGTGGCCGAACAGCAGGACGTCCGCCTTTTTGCGGCGCGCGGCGGAGACGGCGTCGTACAGACCCAGCTTTACACGGTAAGTATAACCGTGCGTGTAAAAAATATTTTTCCCGGCAAAGGCCGCGAGCCCCTCCGTGGGCAGCGTGCTGCCCCAGTCGCAGTTTCCCCGCACCAGAAGGAACATTTTTTCCGGGAAATCCCGCTTCATCTCCTCCGCCTCCTCGGCGCCGTCCCCCAGGTGGATGACGGCCTCCGCCTTCGGCTGGCTCAAAACGGCCTGCCGGAGCGCCGCGCGGTCGCGGTGCGTGTCCGAAACAACCAGAATACGCAAGGAATAAAACCTCCTTCGCCGCCCCGCTCCCGGGACGGGTCATATCTTTTCCCCACCCCGCATATCATGGAACGGGGTGATAACGATGCAAAACAAAAACGGCAACCAACAGATGCTGGAAAGCCTGATGAAACAGCTTGGCCCTCAAGACAAAAAGCGGCTGGACGCCCTGCTCTCCGACAAGGCGGCCTGTGAAAAGATCCTGAATTCGCCGGAAGCCCAGAAGCTGATGAAGGAACTGGGAGGAAAATAAATGGATGACCTGTCCTCCCGCCTCGGCGACCTTTTGAAAAACCCGGAAAACATGGAAAAGATCAAGAACCTGGCGGCCATGTTCGGCGGGGACGGGGCCGCGGAAGAGCCGGAGCCCGAAGCCCCCGCTCCCCGGCGCGCGCCCCAGCCTTCCCCGCGGCGGGAAAGCGAAGGCGCCGGGGGGCTGCCCATCGACCCGGAAATCATGCGCTCGGTCATGAAAATCGCCCCGGCGCTTTCCCGCGCCCGGCAGGAGGACGATTCCACCCGGCTCCTGCGGGCCCTGCGCCCGTTTTTGGGGGAAAGCCGGAAAAAAAAGCTGGATGAAGCCGTCCGGATCATGCAGCTGATCCGCATGGTGCCGTTCCTGAAGAGCAGCGGAATCTTTTGAGGTGAAGTCAGATGGCAGGGAACTCCGTTTCGGACCACATGGAAATGAGCCGTTTACAGCAGGAGGCGATCCGGCGCGCACGGGAAATGCAGGCGCGCGCCCAGATTCCGGCTGCCTACGCGCCCGCACGCCGGGAACCCCCGCGCCGGGAAGAGCCCCCGCCGCCGGACGACCTTCCCCCTCGGGACGATCCCCTTCCGCCGGACGACCCGCCTCCCCGGCGCAGGGAGCCGCCGCGCGGGAACCCGGCCCCTCCGCGCCCGGCGCGGGAAAGGCCGAAAGCGCCGCCCGCACCCACGCCCGGCCTTCCTCTGGAAGGCGCGCTGGAGTTCCTGACGAAGGACTCGGAACGGACCCTGATCCTGCTGCTGCTCCTGATCCTGATGGAGGAAAAGTCGGACACCTCGCTGATTTTCGCCATTCTGTACTTACTGATCTGACGCCCGGTCGGGCCGTTTTTCCGCGGCTTTGCAAATATGGTTGAATTTTCCGGAAAAGGGGTTTATAATAGATTCCGCAAGGCATATGAAAAAGTGCAAAGCAGGAACAGGGTGCACCACCACCCTGCCCCCTGCATACGGAGCAACACCTCCATACGCAACGGTTTTCACCGCGCATTGCAGGTATTATTATACTTCTTTCCGGTCTTTTTGTACAGGGGGGAAAGGAAACCTGTTTTCGCATGGCGGCGCCGTGTATGGATTCACTTCCGTACGCGGCGCTTTTTGTTGTCTTGCGGAGCCGCGGCGCGGTTCCCGCATTCCACCGTCCCAGGGGGAGCTCCCCCTCCCTGCGGGGCGGCTCGGGCGGGGGCTGCGTCCCGGCCCCGCCGGTGAAAGCCGTCTGCCGGTTCCGGTTTTCGGGAGGAGAAAGGTTTTGGAAAACCGCTGCGGACCCGGAAAACGTCGGCGGCCCGCCGGCAAAAAAACGCCCCCGCGGCTGTGTCCACCGGCCGCGGGGGATGATTTTTTTGTGGGGCGCGCGTGCAGGCTCAGCCTGCCTTGCGAACGGCGTAGAGATATTCCTTCCTGGACGCCGGGTCGGTTTTCAGCACATACTCCATATACTTGGCGGGTTTCGGCCTGCCGGCGGCGGAGCTGACGCCGGACTCCGCGCGCGTCGGGTCGCTCGGGGGGACGTACCCCACCCGGAGCACGCTGCCCTCGGCGTCCTTTCGCACGCTTTCCGTGTACGGCTCGTAGGTGCTCTCCATGGAATACAGGGAAACATGGAACTGCGCCTTCGCCGAATCATAAGTATAGAATGTTTCCGCCGCGGGGTTTTTCGGCTGAAGGGAGCACTCCGGCCCGAACAGCTCCCGGCACGCGTCCGCCACGTCGCCCAGCGGAACAATGGTGCGCCCGGCATCGTCGTAGCTGGAGTAGCCGGAGCCGTTCTCCGTCATGGTCTTCCAAAGGGAAGCGTTCAGCACGAAATCCGGGTCCGCTTTGTCGGGCGACGCAAACGGCTGCGGGTCCTGCGCGACCACTACCGTAAGGAATTTGTCGTAAGCGCGCAGCCTGCTGTCGTCCGTCAGGGCCCCGTGGATGCGCGCGCCCACCTCCGAAGCGATGAACACCACGCCCACCAGCGCCAGGATCAGGACAAGGGAGCCCACGAAAATTCCGTAGCGGTAGCGGCCCCGGCGCCTGCGGCCGCTCCGCGCCGCCGCGGCCTTTCCGGTTTCGCCGTCCCACCTCGTCAGAATCTGTTCGCCGTCGGCACGGTCCCGGTCGGGCAGGAAATCATCGATCTCCGACTCGTTGTCCATCCGGTCGGGAAGCCGTGCGGGGCGTTCCGGCTCCTTCGGCGTTTTCGGCGCCGCGGAAAGCCGGGGCCGCGCTTTCCGCCCGCTTTCCGACCGCCGGGGCGGCTTCCCTTCCGCGGGCCGCGGCCGCTCCGCCTTCGGCGTTTGGGGATAGACGCTCCGGTAGTCGGCCGAGTAGTCGATGTCCTTGTCGCTGGTGCTCATGGCTTCTCCCCTTTTACCGGACCTGCCCGTTTCCGGTCACGATGAATTTCGTCGTCGTCAGCTCCTTCGCGCCCATGGGGCCGCGCGCGTGCAGCTTCTGCGTGGAGATGCCGATCTCCGCGCCGAGCCCGAACTCGCCGCCGTCCGTAAAGCGCGTGGATGCGTTCACATACACCGCCGCCGAGTCCACCTCCGCCGTAAACCGGCGGGCGTTCGCGTAGCTGTTCGTCACGATGGCCTCGCTGTGCCCGCTGGAATATTGGGCGATATGGGCGATTGCTTCGTCCAGGCTGTCCACAACCTTGACGGAAAGGATATAATCAAGATATTCGGCGCCGTAGTCCTCTTCCGTGGCGGGCGCCACGCCGCCGCCCAGAATGGCGCGCGTCCGTTCGCAGCCGCGCAGCTCCACGTGCTTTTCGTCGAGCCTGGCCTTGATGGCCGGGAGCGCCTCCCGCGCGATGTCCTGATGGACCAGCAGGGATTCCGCCGCGTTGCAGACCGAAGGGCGGGACGTTTTTGCGTTGAACACGATTTCCGCCGCCATGGCCACGTCCGCCGAGGCGTCCACATAAATGTGGCAGTTGCCCCACCCCGTTTCAATCACCGGGACGCGGGCGTTCTCCACCACCGAACGGATCAGGTTCTTCCCGCCGCGGGGGATCAGAACGTCGAGGTACCCCGTCAGGCGCATCATCGCCTGCGCCGAGGCATGGGTCGTGTCGCGCACAAGCTGCACGCAGTCCGCGGGGAGCCCCGCCTGTTCCAGCGCGCGGCGCAGGGCGGCCTCCACCGCGAGGTTCGTGCGGAGCGCTTCCTTCCCGCCGCGCAGCACGACCGCGCTCCCGGCCTTCAGGCAGATGGCCGCGGCGTCGGCGGTCACGTTCGGGCGCGCCTCGTAGATGATACCGATGACCCCGAGGGGCACGCGGACCTTTTCGATCCTCAGCCCGTTCGGGCGGACAAAGCCGGAAACCACTTCCCCCACGGGGTCTTCCTGCGCGGCGACTCCGCGCAGGCCGTCCGCCATGCCTTTCACCCGCGTCTCGCCCAGGGCGAGCCGGTCGAGCAGGGGGGCGCTCACGCCTTCCCGCTTTGCCGCCGCAAGGTCTTCCGCGTTGGCGGCGAGGATCTCCTTTTGCGAGCGCTCCAGCTCTTCGGCCGCCGCAAGAAGGGCTCTTGTTTTCAGCGGGCCGGCCGCCGCGAGCGCGCGCGACGCCGCTTTCGCCCGCTTTGCCATCGCGGTCAGATCTTCCATCCCGTTCCTCCTTCGGCCTTTTGAAAAAGGCCTCGCGAAAACTTTATCATCCGGCCGAAACGGACCACAGCAAACCGGAAACCGATCCCCCGGCTTCAGTCGTCCCGTTCCATATGGGTGCGGTCCCGAACGGGCCCGTACCGCGTTGCAGCATCCGGCCGCCCGAAGCGTGCTCCGGAAAGGCGGCATTGTCCCGTTTCTATTTTAGCGTTTTCCGGTGCCGAAAACTGTCCCAATTTGCGCGCCCTCTAAAAGGTCGTACAGCTTCTCGGGGACGGCGCCGCTCATCACGCAGCAAACGATGCCCGCCCGGTTGGCGGCCGCGGCCGCTTCCACCTTGGTGCTCATGCCGCCGGTTCCCCGGTTGGAGCCGCTTCCGCCCGCAAGCCGGCGGATCTCATCCGTCACCTCCGGCACAAAGGGAATCCGCTTCGCGCCCGGGTCGACCGCCGGGTTCTTGTCGTAAAGGCCGTCGATGTCGGTCAGGATAACCAGAAAATCCGCCTCGACCAGCTTGGCCACGATTGCGCTGAGCGTGTCGTTGTCGCCGATGCGCGCGCCCTCCAGCTCATCCACCGCGACGGTGTCGTTTTCATTCACCACGGGGATGATCCCCATTTTAATGAGCTCCATAAAGGTGTTTTCAGTGTTCCTGCGGTTGTGCTCGTTGGCGACCACGTCGCCGGTCAGCAGCACCTGCGCGGTGGTAAGGTTGTATTCCCCGAAAAATTTGTCGTACATGAACATCAGCTCGCACTGGCCCACGGCGGCGACGGCCTGGCGTTTTTCGGTTTCCTGCGGGCGGCTGGGAAGCCCCAGCTTGCCGACGCCGACGCCGATGGCGCCGGACGTGACGAGGACGATCTCCCGGCCCGAGTTCTGCAGGTCGCTCAGCACTTTGCAGAGGCGCTCGATCCGGCGCAGATTCATTTTTCCGTTTTCATACGTCAGCGTGGACGTCCCCACCTTGACCACGACGCGTTTTGCCTGGGTGATTGCCGACATGGACTTTTCCGCCCTTTCCGCGGCCCGTTCGGTTTCGATCATAAAAAGCGCCTTTCGGCCCGAAAAAACTCTGCCGGAAGGCGCAGCTTTCCGCCGGGACGGACGGATTTCCTGATTTTGAAACGAGGCCGGATAATCAATTTTATTATAGCACAAAAGGGTGCCGGAATGGAAGGGACATTTTCCGTTCCTATTCTCCCCGCTGTAGGTTTACAATAGATGCGTTACAGGAGGTAAACAAAGATAGCGAATAGAAAA
>ENA-UOOI01002838-UOOI01002838.1-fermentation-metagenome-genome-assembly--contig:-NODE-2838-length-14080-cov-3.559430_pt1 | contig 14080 bp, 9 predicted proteins | sample MGYA00245779_ERZ724027 | MGnify/ENA primary metagenome ERZ724027 (study PRJEB28704, sample SAMN03018318) | fermentation metagenome | biome: anthropogenic terrestrial biome; feature: soil; material... | reverse complement strand
CCGGTTATGCACAAAAATACTCCCGGGTAAGGGGAATACCTGCGTCTTGTTCTGCAACCGGCGGAAAGGCGAAGAAAAGATCAGCCTGTCGTAATCGCGCTGATACTCCGTACGTTCGTGTCTCTTTGCATTCTCATAATGCTCCATTCCAAACCTCTTTGCAGATAATAAGCGCTTCCAGTCCATATCCATTTTTCTTATATGCACAAAGATAACACCAACTATCCGAAAAACCGGTTCGTTGACATTTTTTTGATAAGATTATGGGAGCGATACCGGCAAAATCTCCACAAATAAGACTAAATTTGTATCCTTATTACAGAAAGGTTTATCAATGACTGACATTATCAAGCACGAATGCGGGATCGCAGTAATCCGCCTTCTCAAACCCCTCGATTACTATTACAATAAATACGGGACGTGGCAATACGGACTGGACAAAATGTACCTGCTCATGGAAAAGCAGCACAACCGCGGCCAGGAGGGGGCGGGACTGGGTGCCGTGAAGCTGGAGGCCTCTCCCGGGAACGAGTATATCTTCAGAGAACGTGCATTGGGATCAAGCGCCATCTCGGAGATATTTTCCACGGTACACACATCGTTTCAGCAATTCACAAAGGAACAACTGAGCGATATAGAGTTTGTCAAAAAAGCAGTTCCCTTTGCCTCGGAGCTTTTCATCGGACACCTGCGGTACAGCACTACGGGTAAAAGCGGCCTTACTTATGTGCATCCGCTCCTGCGCCGGAACAACTGGGCATCGAGAAGCCTTGCCCTGGCGGGAAATTTCAACATGACCAATGTGGATGAGATGTTCTGTCAGCTCCTTGAGGAAGGGCAGCATCCACGCGATTATGCCGACACCTTTGTCATGCTTGAATCCATCGGACATTATCTGGACCGCGAGGTACAATACCAGTACGATCATCTGAAAAAAGAGCAGTTGAACGGTCAGGAGGTGAGCCATCAGATCGGAGAAAAACTCGACATCCCTTTTCTTTTGAAACGGGCGTCCAGGATCTGGGACGGCGGCTACGCCCTCTGCGGCCTGATCGGCTGCGGCGATGCTTTTGTACTGCGTGATCCTTGGGGTATCCGCTCGGCATTCTATTACCATGACGATGAAATAGCCGTAGTGGCATCGGAACGGCCGGTCATCCAGACAGCATTCAACCTCAAGAAAGACGATGTACATGAACTACAGCCGGGAGAAGCGCTCATAGTAAAGCGCAACGGCTCTATCAATCTGCATCAGATACAGGAGAAGAAAGAAAAGATCACTCCCTGCTCATTCGAGAGGATCTATTTCTCACGCGGATCCGACTACGATATCTACAGGGAACGCAAAAAACTGGGTGAACTGCTGGTACCCAGAATTATGGAAGCCGTAGATGACGATTTCGACAATACGGTCTTCTCTTTTATTCCCAACACGGCGGAAGTAGCTTATTTCGGCATGTTGCAGGGGTTGGAGGATCACTTCAACCACAAAAAAGCGCTCACCATTCTCGAAAAGGGAAACTCACTGAGTAAGGAGGAAATTGACAGGATTCTCTCCAAGCGGGTCCGTTCGGAGAAAGTGGCCATCAAGGATATCAAACTGCGTACCTTCATTGCTCAGGGAAATACCAGGAATGATCTTGCAGCACACGTTTACGATGTAACCTACGGTTCATTGAAAAGAGGGGTTGACAACCTGGTCATTATCGATGATAGCATCGTCCGCGGGACAACGCTTAAACAGAGTATCATCAAGATCCTGGACCGGCTCGATCCCAAAAAGATCATTATCGTATCCTCTTCTCCCCAGATACGTTACCCCGACTGCTACGGTATAGACATGTCGAGAATGAGTGAGTTCATCGCTTTTAAAGCGGCCATAGAACTGCTGAAAGAACGCGGCATGCAGCATGTCATCGATGAGACGTACGAGAAATCGGTAGCCCAGCGCCATAAGAGAAAAGAGGAGATCATGAATCATGTAAAAGATATCTACGCTTCTTTTACCGAAGAAGAGATTTCCGCCAAAATAGCGCAGATGCTTACCTCTCAGGAGATAAAAGCCGAAGTGAAGATCGTTTTTCAACGTATTGAAGACCTGCACAGGGCGTGTCCCAATCACCGGGGCGACTGGTACTTCTCGGGCGACTATCCCACTCCCGGCGGAAACCGGCTGGTGAACAACGCATTTATCAATTATATCGAGGGTCAGGAGAACAAACCGCATCAATATTCGTTAAACTTCTCAAAGAGCGAAGAATGATTGAACGCATTATCATCATAGAGAATGTAGATCCGGTTGTTTTTTTCGGTATTAACAACAGCAACATACAACTGATCAAAACATTGTATCCCAAACTCCGTATTGTGGCAAGAGGCAATGTGATCAAGGCGATCGGCGAAGAAGAGGAACTGGCCGGTTTTGAAGAAAAGATCCGTGAACTGGAAAAGTTCAGCAACGAAATGAACGTGCTGAAAGAGGAGGATATCCTGGATATTGTAAAAGGCAAGGCGCCTGCCGTCGTGAATGTGGATAACCTCGTTATCCACGGCCTGAACGGGAAACCCATCCTTGCGCGCACCGCCAATCAGAAGAAGCTGGTGGAAGCATTCGACGAAAACGATATGGTGTTTGCTATCGGTCCGGCCGGATCGGGAAAGACCTATACCGCCATCGCACTGGCAGTCAGGGCACTCAAAACAAAGAAGGTACGGAAGATCATCCTGAGCCGTCCCGCCGTGGAAGCGGGTGAGAAACTGGGTTTCCTGCCCGGCGACATGAAGGAGAAAATCGACCCCTACCTGCAACCGCTCTACGATGCGCTGGAGGATATGATCCCACCCCTGAAACTGAAAGAGTACCTCGAAAACAAGATCATACAGATCGCTCCGCTCGCCTTTATGCGGGGGCGCACACTGAATGACGCCGTCATCATTCTCGATGAAGCGCAGAATACGACCAAGCCGCAGATAAAAATGTTCCTGACACGGCTGGGATTGAACGGAAAAATGATCATCACGGGCGATATCACACAGATCGACCTACCCCCCTCACAACAGTCGGGATTGATCCATGCTATGCAGGTGTTGCACGGCATCAAGGGTATTGCTACGGTGGAATTCAATAAAAAGGATATTGTACGGCATAAGCTCGTACAGAAAATAGTGGAGGCGTATGAGGATAGTGAAAAACGAAAAGTGAAAAACGAAAAGGAATATCAGAACCAAGAGTCAGGAGTCAAGAACCAAGACTTCTAAACTTCCTTACTTCTCAGTTCTTAGTTCTAGGTTCTCACTTCTAATCTCTAATTTCAATTAAATCAACCAATCAGACAACAATATGGATACATTGACAAGAACAGATTACAATTTCCCCGGACAGACGGGGGTATACCACGGAAAAGTACGCGATGTATACAGCATCGGGGAAGAGACACTGGTAATGATCGCTACTGACCGTATTTCGGCATTCGATGTGGTATTGCCCAAAGGTATTCCATACAAAGGACAGGTACTGAACCAGATCGCATCGAAATTCCTCGATGCCACTGCCGATATAGTACCCAACTGGAAAACAGCCTCTCCCGATCCTATGGTGACGGTAGGCCACAAATGCGAGCCTTACAAAGTGGAGATGGTGATCCGCGGTTATATTACGGGAAGCGCATGGCGTGAATATAAAAAAGGAGCGCGTACGCTCTGCGGACTCCCGCTACCAGAAGGATTACGTGAAAACCAGAAATTTGAAACACCCCTTATTACTCCCACCACAAAGGCCGATGAGGGACATGATGAAAATATCTCGAAGGAGGAAATCATTGCCCAGGGATTGGTGAGCAGGGAAGAGTATGAACAACTGGAAAAATATACGTACGAACTGTTCAAACGCGGCACCGAGATGGCGGCGGAGAAAGGATTGATCCTGGTCGATACCAAATATGAATTTGGCAGGAAAGATGGTAAGATCTACCTGATCGATGAGATCCACACTCCCGATTCATCGCGCTATTTTTACCGGGAAGGCTACGGAGAACGTTTCGAAAAAGGTGAGGAGCAGAAACAACTCTCCAAGGAATTTGTACGCAAATGGCTGATGGATAATGGGTTTCAGGGACAATCCGGGCAACAGGTTCCCGAAATGACCGACGAATACTGCCGAAGCGTCTCGGAAAGATACATCGAATTATACGAGAAAATTGTGGGGGAAAAGTTTGTGAAGGTCGATACGGATCATCTGGAATCGCGCATTGAGAAAAATATCAGGGACTTTTTAATTACCCACTGAACGCTTATCACGAAATAGCTGAGAATATAAAAAAATGGCCTACAAAGTAGAAAAGGTAAACCCCTATCATCCCGATCAACCCAAGAAGGAGCAGGTTATACGGATGTTCAATAAGATCGCGCCTACCTACGACAGATTGAACGGTACGCTGTCACTGGGGATCGATGATTATTGGCGGAGCGATGCATTGAAAGAGCTGAGAAAATATCCCCACAAACAGCTATTGGATATCGCCACCGGTACAGGCGACTTTGCTATTCTGGCACAGAAGATCCTGCAACCGGAAAAGATCTCGGCTGTGGACATCTCCGAAGGGATGATGAATGTCGGCAAAGAAAAGGTGAAGGCAAAAGGGTTGCAGGATATTATCACGTTCGAAGTGCAGGACTGCGCGGATATGACCTTCCCTGATAACAGTTTCGATGCGGCCACCATCGCTTTCGGAGTACGTAATTTCGAAGATATCGATAAAAGTTTTCAGGAAATACTCCGTATATTGAAGCCGGGCGGGGTATTTCTTTTTATCGAACTGACCACGCCGCAGACAACGCCCATGAAACAGTTGTATGCCACTTATACCAAATATGTGATGCCGGTTTTGTCCGGTATTTTCGCGACAGAACAGAAGGCGTACACTTACCTGCCCGAATCCATTGCTGCTTTTCCGCAAGGAAGAGAGATGATGTTGATATTGAAGAAGAACGGATTCGCCAACATCCGGTTAAGAAGGTATACCCTCGGTATTACGACCTTGTATATTGCAGAGAAACCGATATAGATTTAGGATTTGGGATCTCGGATATGGGATTTGGAAATTGGGAACTGGCAGCGGAATTGATGGGATAATTTGGTGATCTAACGATGTGGCGATGGGACATAAATCGTTGAATGATTACTTTGCTAAATCGTTAAATCATTAAATCGTTAAATCAAACAAATGGATACATACGGCCTGATTGGCTTTCCCCTGAAGCACTCTTTCTCGGCGAAATTCTTCACGGAGAAGTTCCGGCGCGAAGAGATTGATGCCGAATACCTGAATTTTGAGATCGAAGACATTCAGGATCTCCGTCATATCATTATATTCAATCAACATCTGAAAGGGATGAACGTCACTATTCCTTATAAAGAGAAAGTGATCCCCTTCCTGGATGAGGTTTCGCCGGAAGCCCGGAAGATCGCTGCCGTAAACGTAATCAAAGTGGACAGGAAACCCGGGGACATGTATTACTACAGGCTCACCGGCTATAACACGGATTATACGGGGTTTAAACAATCGCTCACCCCGCTGCTGAACCGCCCGATGCAGGGTGATGCTGCGCAAAGTCACCCCTCTCGGGATCCATCACCCCATCAAAAAGCGCTGATACTGGGTACCGGCGGCGCATCGAAAGCAGTTGCACAGGCGCTTACGGATCTGCTCATCGAGTGGAAATATGTATCCCGCACTCCCGGGAACAACAGGCTCACTTACAATGATATTTCCCCTGCGGTTGTCTCGGAGCATACTCTTATTATAAACGCTTCTCCTGTGGGGACCTTTCCGCAAACAGACCAATGCCCCGATATCCCGTATGCCCTTCTCACACCCCGCCATTTACTGTACGATCTGGTCTACAATCCCGAAGAAACCCTGTTTCTCCAAAAAGGAAAGGAGCGGGGAGCCGTCACCAAAAACGGCAGGGAGATGCTGGAACTCCAGGCGCTGGCGGCCTGGGAAATATGGAACAAATAACCGCCCCCTTACTTATCACAGTAAAGGGGCGATCGGATCCTTAGTCATTGTATAAGAAGATTATGTTAACTAAGAAATATATAGAGGTGCGATAGTGTAGTTTGATTTTTTACAATGACATCGGAATTTCCGTTACTTCCTGTTTCTGAGTAGCAGGCTGTTCCACTTCTTCTCCTTCTTCATTCAGGTAGAATACTTTTTCAGACTGGTCCTCCTTATTGGTTCCCTTCACTTTGACAATCTTTTGCTCTGCGTTATATTTCAGTGAGGCAACCTCATAAGTCTGCGCAATAGTGCGGACTGCATTCTGTACTTTCTCATTCAATTCCTCGAATTTAATATTCACAAAACCGTTGTCCTGCATCACTCCTGAAAATCCTGCCGACGGAGTTTCCTGTTCTATTCTCTCGGGCTCTTCCGTTTTTGCCGGAGCTTCCACTTCTTTCCCTTCAGCATCGAGATAAACTGTTTTGGCGGACTGATCATCCTTCTTTGTCAGTTTCACTTTCGTAAGTTGTTTTTCTGCATTGTATTTAAGCGCTTTTATATCGTATTCCTGAGTAAAGGCGCTTATCGCTGCCTGAACAACTTCACTGAGATCTTGCAATTGTACCTCGACAAAACCATCACCTTCATCCAAAATTATGGTAACCGAGGGTTGTTCCTGGATGGCATGTACTTTCTGAATGTTTGTCGTAATAAGCATACCTGCAATAATTGCGACTGATAAAATAACTTTTTTCATAACAATAAAATTTTAAAAAATAAAAACACATTGATTTTTATTCCGTTTGTTTTTACGACGACTTAACGCCGTTAATTATATATCAAATCGGATACCAAACCGGATCCAAAACACAGCAACAATAAAAAATATTGATTATCAGATTTTTAATGTTCAATTATAAAAAATATCCTGAACCTGAGAAGTGTGGAAAAAGTGTGGAAATTGTGGAAATATTCCACATATCGACCCTGCCATTCCACACTTTCGACAAAATAAACGTATACAAAAATCTACGATAATTGAAACATATCATGTATATTTGGCCCTGAAATACTCGATGAATGGAGTCAAAAAAATCGCCGGAACAAAGGGTCAGGATAAAAATAGGGTTGATATTTCTCGTGATTATCCTCTATTTTACCGGATTGTTCATCTACTCCTATTCTCTTAAAAAGAATATGGATATTCAAAAAGCGGAGATGGATAATTCATATAAAGTGCTGTCCACGAGCAATCAACTGATTATCTCCATCCAACAGGCACAGGAGATATTGAACATGTATCTGGCATCTCCCCGGCAGATCCTGCAACAACAATACGATTCCATCTCTTCCGACATATCCCTGCAAATACTGAACATACAGGATATGAAGCCTGAGAAGGGGCAGGATATCTTGTTACAGGATATCGATTCTTTGCTGCAGGAGAAAAACAGAATGGTGCGCAGACTGACGGGGCTGTTCAGATCTCAAAACCCACTGACGGAACTCGACGAGAAGATCAACCGGTATGATGAGATCATCCTGGATTCGGTCGTGGTAACCACCAATATTGACACGACACGGGTAGAAAAACAGAAAAAAGGTTTCTGGAAGCGGCTCAGGAATGTTTTTAATCCGGAACACGCGCCGGATACAACCATCAATATTACCCGTACCGAACAAGAAGCAAGATCCACTTCGAGAGTGGATACCGTAATGTATGCCGATCTCAAAAACACCACGGAAGAAGCTTCCAAATCCTACTCCTCCCGCATACAAGGAATCCAAAGAGAAGTACGGGAACTTTTGTTTGCCGAACAAAATATTTCCCTCCACATTTCCCAGCTTACCAATGAGTTTTACAATGAAACCATCCAGATAGCCTGGCGGGGAACGGAAAACAGCGAAGAGCTCACCCAAAGAATTTTCAGATTCGCTATCGTGGTCGGCGCACTCTCCATTTTTTTCATTCTTATCATCATCTTTTTTATTATCGACGACCTCAACAAAGGACAAAAGGCACGGACGGACCTGGCAAAAGAGAAACAACTTACAGAAGAGTTGATCGAGAGCCGGCATAAATTGCTGTTATCCGTATCCCATGATGTGAAAACACCCCTCAGTTCCATGATGGGATATATGGAGATGTGGGATTCGGAGGAGACGGATGAAGACAAAAAGCGGCAATTGCAGTCGGCCCGGAACTCGGGGAAGCACATCCTGAATATGCTGACCAACCTGCTTGAGTTCTCACGCCTGCAGCAAAAGTCGGGCACATTGCACTCCAGCCGTTTCAACCTTATTGAGTTGATGGAAGATATTACCCACATGTTTCAACCTTTTACGGAAGAAAAATCGTTGAACCTGGTGTTTGAAAATTTCGTCCCTTCGCCCCTGTATATAGAAACAGATTATACACTTCTGAAACAGATACTTACCAATGTGGTCTCCAATGCTGTAAAATATACACTTCAAGGTGGCGTCACCATACGGCTAGAGTATGACAGTCAACTGATTTTCACAGTGACCGACACCGGCATAGGGATGGATGCCGGAGAAGTGCCGGAGATCTTCAAACCCTTTTCCCGTATGCAAAACCCGTTGAAAGCAGAAGGGAGCGGCTTCGGGATGTATGTTACAAAAGGGTTGGTAGATATGCTGAAAGGGAGGATAGAGGTGGTCTCGGAGAAAGGAAAAGGAACCCGTGTCACCATTGCCCTGCCTGTCCGGCAGGTATCAGGGCAGACCGTTCCGGCCGGTATTGACGGAAACTCCGCCCTGCCCGTAAATAACAACTCTGCGCGAGAGGGTATGCGGTTCCACAAGATACTGATTTTTGAGGATGACCTCTCATTGGGAAATATGATCAGGGAGTTTCTTGTCCGTAACGGATACAAAGTAAAACTCTGTAGCAGCCCCCGGGATGTCAATGGGTTCCTGAGGGTCATCTCTATATTCGACATCGTATTTACCGATATGCAGATGACAGAGATAACGGGAACGGATATCCTGCGTGAGATCAGGAAAAAAGACGCCCGCATACCGGTCTGGTTGGTGACGGCATACGACGATTATACTACGGAGAAGGCTCTTTCAGAAGGATTTTCAGGTCTGATCAGGAAACCTATCCAAATGAGTGAGCTGCTTAAAACCATTTCCGGAAAGTCCTATCCGGAAAACAGGAAACAGGTACCGGTAGAAGATTCCCTTCAGGATAAGTTCCCCCAACTCGTCTCCCTGTTCGGCAATGATACGGAAACCATCAGGGATATTCTGTCGGGATTTGTTCAATCATCGCATCATGATACGAATCGCTTACAGGAACTCATAGAAAACGGCGCATTTGAAGAGGCACAACAACTCTGCCACAAGATATACCCCTTTCTCTGTCAATTGGATGCAGAGCATTTATGTACCGCTTTACGCAAGATGGACCAGCTAAGGGGACAAGATGAAACCTCTTATCCCGATTGGAAAGAAGGATTGACAAAAACAATTGCAGAGATAAGGATGTTTGCCGCCCATATCAGGAAAAACTGGCTATAAGAACTCTATCCGGCTAAGTGTGTGGAATGCTCCCGCTATAAACTTATGTTATATTGATGTATTTTGTTGTACAGTGTTTTCCTGTCGATCTGCAGCAGGATGGCGGCTTTGGTCTTATTCCCCCTCACCTGCTGGAGCGCCCTCAATATCTTCTCTTTCTCCTTCTCAGGCTCCACGGAGAGGGAAACATCCGCTTCCGGCAGGGATTCCTCTTTCTTTGCGGAGAGAACCGGTAAACTGTCGGGAGTAATAGCGTCACCCTTCGTAAAAAGTACCGCCCGGCGGATCACATTGCGCAGTTCTCTCAGGTTTCCGGGCCAGGCGTAAGCCTTCAACAGCGCCAGTGCTTCGGGAGAAACGGTGGACACCTCCCTGCCAAGTTCCCTGTTCGCCTCTTCCCTGAAATGGTCTGCGTACGACGGGATGTCCTCCGCACACTCCCGTAATGACGGCACCCGGATCATGAATTCATTCAGCCGATGATAGAGATCTTCCCTGAAATTTCCTTCGTCGATCGCTTTCTCCAGGTTTTCGTTGGTGGCGATGATTATGCGCACATCCACACTCAGATCCGTAGAGGTACCTACCGGCCTCACTTTTTTTTCCTGCAGGGTCCGCAGCAGTTGCATCTGCACTCCGTAGGGAAGATTCCCCACCTCATCGAGGAACAGGGTTCCCCCGTGTGCTTCCCTGAAAAAGCCGGTTTTATCTTCTATGGCAGAGGTGAACGACCCTTTCTTGTGTCCGAAAAGTTCACTCGGCGCCAGTTCAATGGACAAACTCCCGCAATCCACAGCAATGAAAGGCCCGTTGGCACGATTACTCCGGCTATGGATCAGACGGGCCACATGTTCCTTCCCTGTACCGCTTTCGCCTATGATCATCACCGCCATCTGGGTAGGTGCTACCAGATCGATATGAGTGTACATCTGCGTAGAAAGAAGGCTCTGTCCCTCTACAAATTCTCTGCTCTCCTTATAGGGTTTTCTTTCCGTTGGCTGTTTTTCAGGAGGAGAAATATTTTTCTGCCGGGCTTCAAAAGCCGCTTCAATTTTCTTCGTCAGGATATCGGGATTGACGGGTTTCTCCAGGAAATCGAATGCTCCCAGTTTGATGGCCGATACCGCCGTCTGGATCTCGCCGTAACCCGTCATAATGATTACCGGTATCGACAGGCGCTTTTCGTTCAGCCAGTTCAAAAGCATGATACCGTCGCCATCGGGCAGGCGCAGATCTGATAAGACAACCTGATAAGGCTCCGTTTGGTCAAGCGCCTCTTGCGCTGCTACCATGCCGGAGCATAAAGTTGCCGGAAACCCCTTTCTCTCGAACCACTTCTGAAGCATGGCTCCGAAAGAACGGTCATCCTCTACTATCAGTATTCTTCCGTTCCTCACCTCTAAAGACAGTTACGACGTAAAGATAGATTATTTATTTCTGATCGAAAAACAGGTGATTGGTACATTGATAAACGGTAACATTTTCAGGCGCCTGATTAAGTTTTTTTTTGATGCCGGGTAGGTTTATCGTGAAACGCGTCACAATCCGTTTTAGAAATAGCTATTTTCAGCCATTTAGTGTGGTTTTTCAAAGAAAATCACCTAATTTTGACAGCAAAACCCACATTTCATATGAACAAACTACCCTTGCATGAAGCCGGTTCAAGGCTGAAAAAGGTACAACAAGCCATTACAGAGATGCAGGCCGATGCCTGTATCATCACTTCAGCGGTCAATCAATACTGGCTGTGCGGATTTATTTTCGACGGTTATCTTTTTATATTTCCCGAAGGAGACCCGATACTGTTTGTGAAACGTCCTTCCGATATTGCGGACGAACGGGTTCAACCGATCCGTAAGCCCGAGCAGATCCCCGGAATACTGAGTGAGGCCGGGCTTCCATTGCCTGAGCGGATTTTGTTCGAAGCCGACCAGCTTTCCTTTAACGCTGCCACGCGCCTGCAGGCAGCGCTGGAAATGCCTCAGACGAAGAACATCTCGGGGGAATTGCGGAAGCTGCGGGCAGTGAAATCGGAATATGAATTAGAACAGATGCGTGAGAGCGCCCGGATCCATGCCAAAGTATATGAGCTGATCCCCTCTTTGTACCGTAAGGGAATGACCGACCTGGAACTACAGATCGAGATAGAGCGGCAGATGCGCCTACACGGGTCGGTGGGTATTTTCCGTTCTTTCGGCGAGAATATGGATATCTTTATGGGAAGCATGCTGGCCGGCGACAACGCCCAGGCGGCATCGCCCTACGATTACGCTTTGGGCGGTGAAGGCATGACCCCGCTTCTGCCCCTGGGAGCCAACGGCACACTGCTCGTACCGGGGACCACGCTGATGGTGGATATGGCGGGGAATTACCGCCCCTGGATGGACGACATGACCCGTACTTTCGCGATAGAACATGCACCCGATATCGCCTATAAAGCGCACCAGATATCTATCGATATCCACAATGCCATCATAAAGACCTTCCGGGCGGGCACCCTCTGTTCGGAGTTGTATCTTCTGGCGGAGGAAATGGTCAGGGAGAACGGGTTAACGCCCTATTTTATGGGAACCGTGCAACAGGCCAGATTCATCGGCCACGGCGTAGGACTGGAGATCAACGAGCCGCCGGTGCTCACACCCCGTTCGAAAGAGATACTGGAGCCCGGCATGGCATTCGCGCTGGAGCCCAAGTTCGTATTGCCCGGTATCGGCGCCGTGGGAATAGAGAACACCTATGTAGTCCACGAAACGGGCTTTGAAAAGATCACCCTCTGCGAAGAAGCGCTGGTAGGTATATAAAGGAACAGTAGTTACTCCCTGAAAGCCGAAAGAGATTTTTTTAGCAATTTTTTTTCCTGTGCCATTTCCCTGCCGGCGTTTCCTGCACATTTTAAACATATCGGGATGGGAGAGGGGCTGGCTTCATATTTTCGCATCTATCTTCTGCTCTATTTGTGCCATTTATCGATATTTTTGATATGTATAATATCTATTAAACGATATTATTGATACTATAAAATCTCTTGAAAATGTGAACAGCGTAAAAATTCATGCGGTTTACCGAAGTATGCCCGCGCAGCTGGCAAAGCAGAAGCGTTTTATGTATAAAACGGTGGAACAGGGCGGAAATAAAGAAAAATTTCAAAATGCAATAGAGTGGCTTTTGCAGGCAAATAGGTTGTTACCCTGCATTTTGGTCGAAATACCGCAACCGCCTTTGACTGCGTATTTTACAGAATCAATATTCAAATCGTATTACATATTCTTTTTAAGATCTAAGTTTGAGCAAAAGGGAAAACTATCTTCCATACAATTATTTCATTTCGCTGTAGGAAACTCGCAATATTCACTACGTCGATTACTTCGCAATTCATGTTCTTGGTGGGTGTAATGAAGTTCATACTCGTTTCATAACAAATAAGATATATTATCTGTTATTGGAAAAGGAGTAAGGGAAATCCTCCGGCTGGATTCCCCTCTGCTTATTGGGTTGGGGACTCATCCTGAAGGTGATCTCACCGCCGTTCATCAGGTCGCTGTGGGTAAGGAAATTCTTTGTATATCTTTTGCCGTTCAATGTCATCTCTTCGATATAGCGGTTCCCTTTTGCATTGTCCGTTGACTGGATCTTCAGGGTTTTCCCGTTCTCCAGGTCGATCTCTACTGATTTGAAGAGCGGCGAACCGAGGATATACTCATTGCTGCCGGGACAGACGGGATAGAATCCCAATGCAGAGAAGACATACCATGCGGAAGTCTGCCCGTTATCCTCGTCGCCGCAGTAACCGTCGGGAGCAGCGGAATAGAGTTTATCCATGATCTCCCTGGCCCAGTATTGGGCTTTCCATGGCTCTCCGCCGTAATTGTAGAGATAGACCATGTGCTGGATCGGCTGGTTGCCGTGCGCATATTGTCCCATGTCCATCACCTGCATCTCACGCATCTCGTGGATCATGGAGCGGCTTTGCATTCCCTCCAACCCCGGAATGACAAAAACGGAATCGAGCATATTGACGAACTCCCTGCGTCCTCCCATCAGGTCGATCAACCCCCGGGGGTCATGGAAGACAGACCAAGAGTAGTGCCAACTGTTCCCTTCGGTAAAATCGCGGCCCCAGTCGGTCGGGTCAAACATGTCGGAAAAAGAGCCGTCGTCCGCACGGCCCGCCATTAGCTTATGCGCAGGGTTGTAAAGGTTCCTGTAATTCATTGCCCGTTCGCCGTAAATAGCAATTTCCGACTCCGGCTTACCCAGGGCTTTCCCCAGGCGGTAGATGGTCCAGTCATTATAGGCATACTCCAGCGTGCGGGCTACATTCTGGCTGATCTTTACATTATTGGGGATATATCCGTAGTTATTATACTGTTCATAGCCGGTACGTCCCGAAGCAGCCACCGTGGGATGCACATTGTTGGCTCCGTGCTTGAGCGCCTCCCAGAGCGTTTCGATATCGTACCCCCTTAACCCTTTTAGGTATGCGTCGGCCACTACTGAGGCGGAGTTGTTACCCACCATAATATTCC
>ENA-UOOI01002837-UOOI01002837.1-fermentation-metagenome-genome-assembly--contig:-NODE-2837-length-14091-cov-13.696637_pt1 | contig 14091 bp, 13 predicted proteins | sample MGYA00245779_ERZ724027 | MGnify/ENA primary metagenome ERZ724027 (study PRJEB28704, sample SAMN03018318) | fermentation metagenome | biome: anthropogenic terrestrial biome; feature: soil... | reverse complement strand
GGGGCCCTTCGAGAAGATGACGCACTACTCGGAACCCGTCGTCACAAAGGCCGTCGAGGCTAAGAACACGAAGGACCTCCCCAAACTGGTCGAGGTCCTGAGGTCCATCGCCAAAGCGGACCCGTCTCTTAACATAGAAATCAACAATGATACGGGCGAGCACCTGATATCCGGTATGGGAGAACTCCACCTGGAGATCACCGAATACCGCATCATCCACGAGCAGCACGTCGAGATCGTCTCTTCCCAGCCCATAGTGGTCTACAGGGAGAGCGTCAAAGGGCCGAACGCCAGCGAGTTCGAGGGTAAATCCCCCAACAAGCACAACAAGTTCTACTTCATAGTCGAACCTCTCGAGGAGGGTGTCATCGAGGCGATCCACAAGGGCGACATAGACCCCGACGCCAAGATCAAGGACCCCAAGGCCCTTGCGAAACAGCTCGAAGAGCTCGGCATAAGCAAAGACGAGGCCAAAGGCGTGGTGTGCTTCAAGAACACCAACGTCCTTATAGACATGACGAAAGGTATCCAATACCTCCATGAGACCATGGAGCTCATAAAGCAGTCGTTCGACGAGGCCATGGTCAGAGGGCCGCTCGCCAACGAGAAGGTCTCCGGGCTGAAGGTCAAGCTCATGGATGCAAAGCTCCACGAGGACACGATCCACAGAGGTCCCGCACAGGTGATCCCCGCGGTCAGGGACGGTATCTACGGTGCAATGTGCCAGGCAGAAAGAACTCTGCTCGAGCCGATGCAGAAGCTGTTCATCAGCGTCCCGCCCGACTACATGGGTTCCGCCGTCAACATGGTGACCCAGCGCCGCGGAACGATCATCGAGATGGGGCAGGAAGGGGCCGACGCGTCGGTCGCAGCCACAGTACCTGTTTCGGACATGTTCGGGTTCGCCTCGGACGTGCGCAGCGCCACCCAGGGACGCGCCCTGTGGTCCACCGAGAACTCAGGGTTCCAGCAGGTGCCCGCAGAGCTCCAGAAAAAGGTGGTGGCCGAGATAAGGACGAGGAAGGGACTCAACCCCGAGCCGTATGACGAAAGGTACTACGCCGGAGTGTAAACGTTAAATAATAAACATATTATGGCTTAATCAATCCAAGTAATATACATTAAGGAGAGAAAAAAATGGCTGACAAAGAGCACATGAATCTGGTCATCATCGGACACGTCGACCACGGAAAGTCCACCCTAACCGGTAGGATCCTTCTCGAGACCGGTGCTATCGACCCTCACATCGTAGAGAAATACAAGAAAGAAGCAGAGGAGAAAGGTAAAGGAACCTTCTATTTCGCATGGGTCATGGATGGCCTCAAGGAAGAGAGGGAGAGAGGAGTCACTATCGACGTGGCGCACAAGAAGTTCTTCACCGACAAATACTTCTTTACCGTCATCGACGCTCCCGGCCACCGCGACTTCGTCAAGAACATGATCACGGGAACTTCCCAGGCAGACGCAGCCATCATCACCTGCTCCGCCATCGAAGGACCTCAGGCACAGACCAAAGAGCACGTGTTCCTCGCGACCACCCTCGGTGTGAAGCAGGTCATCGTGTCCATCAACAAGATGGACGCCGTCAAATACGACGAGAAGAAATTCATCGAGGCCAAAGACGCTATGATCAAACTCATGGCCAGCGTCGGCGCCAAGCCCATGGAGGTCATACCCGTGTCCGCGTACATGGGGGACAACATCAAGGTGAAGTCCGCCAACACCCCCTGGTACACCGGCCCCACCCTCATCCAGGCACTCGACAACTTCAAAGTGCCCGAGAAGCACACCGACAAGCCCCTCAGGCTGCCGGTGCAGGACGTCTACACGATCACCGGTATCGGAACCGTCCCCGTCGGACGTGTCGAGACCGGTGTGCTGAAGCCTAACATGAAGATCATGTTCGAGCCTTCCCACGTCGTCGGAGAGGTCAAGTCCATCGAAGAGCACCACGAGATCCTCCCCCAGGCGCTTCCGGGCGACAACGTCGGATTCAACGTCCGCGGTGTGGCCAAGAACGATGTCAAGAGGGGAGACGTCGCCGGACCGGTCGACAACCCGCCCTCCGTCGCGAAATCCTTCGTCGCTCAGATCGTCGTCCTGAACCACCCGTCTGTGATCACAGTCGGATACACGCCCGTGTTCCACTGCCACACGTCCCAGACCGCGTGCAGGGTCACCGAGCTGATCAAGACCATCGACCCCAAGTCCGGTGCCGTCAAGAAAGAGCACCCTGACTTCATAAAGACCGGTGACATCGCATTCGTAAGGTGCGAGCCCACCAAGCCGATGGTCATCGAGACAGCAAAAGAGTACCCGCCCCTCGGAAGGTTCGCCATCCGTGACATGGGACAGACCGTCGCAGCCGGTGCATGCATCGAGGTTGAGAAGTCCAACTGAGGACTTCCCAGTTAACTAAGCAAGGGATCAAGATGTCACAGCGCGCAAGAATATCTCTAAGCGGGAGCGATCCGGTGAAGGTCGACAACGTTTGCGGCCAGATCAAGGCGATATCCCAGAGGACCGGAGTGGCCATACGCGGACCTGTTCCGCTGCCCACGAAGAAGCTCAGGGTACCCTGCAGGAAGAGTCCTGACGGAGAGGGAAGCGAGACATGGGACCACTGGGAGATGCGCATCCACAAGAGGCTCATCGACCTTGATGCCGACGAGCGCGCCCTGAGGCAGCTCATGAGGATCGACGTCCCCGACGGCGTGAACATCGAGATCGTCCTCCGCAGCACCTGAAACCGATTTTCCACGGGGCATGGGCCTTCCCATGCCCCCTTCATTACTTTTTTCTAATTTCAGATAATTATATACGGTCGCTCCCGATAGTCCGTTTTGGTAATTCAAATGAGAAGCGACGCCGTGAAAAGCGGTATAGACAAAGCACCGGCCAGGAGTCTTCTCAGGGCCGACGGCCTGTGCGACGAGGACTTCGAGAAACCCTTCATTGGCATAGCCAACTCATGGAACGAGGTCGTGCCAGGCCACATACACCTCGACAAGCTGGCCGAGGCGGTCAAGGAAGGTATCATCGAGGCCGGCGGATTTCCCTTCATGTTCGGGGTCCCCGCGGTGTGCGACGGCATAGCCATGGGCCACAAGGGGATGAGGTATTCGCTGATGTCCCGCGAGGTCATATCCGACTGCTGCGAGGTCATGGTAGAGGGCCACGCCTTCGATGCGTGGGTCGGGATCACGAACTGCGACAAGGTCACTCCCGGCATGCTCATGGCCGCGGGCAGGATGAACGTTCCGGCGATCATGTTGACAGGCGGCGCTATGGAGGTCGGGAAGGATGGCGACAAGGTCCTCGACCTGCAGTCCGTGTTCGAGGCACTCGGCGAATATTCGGCGGGGAAGGTCGACGAGGAATACGTCAGGAACATCGAATGCAAGGCCTGCCCCGGAAGGGGGAGCTGCTCCGGGCTCTTCACTGCGAACACAATGGCCTGCCTCACCGAGACGATGGGCCTAAGCCTCACCGGCTGCGCCACCTGCATAGCATCGGACGAGAAGAAGCTTGAGATCGCCAGGGAGACCGGGAGGAAGGCTGTCGAACTGGCACTATCAAACACCCGTCCCCGCGACATCGTCACCAAGGCTTCCTTCAGAAACGCCATAAGGGTCGACATGGCCATAGGCGGCTCCACGAACACGGCCCTTCATATACCGGCGATATCGAAGGACTTCGGGGCGCCGGTCACTCTTGAAGATTTCGACAGGATATCGAGGGACGTTTCGCACATCACCAGCTTGAGGCCCTCGGGCCCTTACAGCATCGCCGACCTGGATTCTGCGGGTGGAATACCGGCGGTCATGAACAGGCTCAAGGACGTCCTTGAGGACGCTCCCACCGTCAATGGCAGGAGCATATCCGAGATAGCAGGGTCGGCCGCGGTATCGAAGCCCGATATCATTAGGCCGTTGAACGATCCGTTCCACGCACAGGGCGGGATAGCGGTCCTGAAAGGCAACATAGCTCCGATGGGATCGGTCGTCAAACAGTCTGCGGTCAGCCGCGAGATGATGAAGTTCTCGGGACGCGCAAGGGTCTTCGACGGCGAATCCCAGGCGACAGAGGCGATAGTTTCGGGATTGATAGTCTCCGGCGATGTCGTCATAATAAGGTACGAGGGCCCCAAGGGCGCGCCCGGAATGCCGGAGATGCTTTCGCCAACCAGCCTGATAATCGGAAGGGGATTGGGAGACTCGGTCGCGCTCATAACCGACGGAAGATTCTCTGGCGCGTCGAGGGGCGGCGCAATAGGGCACGTTTCCCCCGAAGCTTATGAAGGAGGGCCGATCGCGGCCGTTCGGGACGGGGACATCATCGACATAGATATTCCCGCGAGGAGTCTGAACGTCAGGCTGTCCGACGCCCAGATCAAGGAGCGCATGTCCAAGGTCAAGAGGGTGGAGCGTCCTGTCACGGGCGTCCAGAGCAAATATAGGAAACTGGTAACAAACGGAGCCAACGGCGCCTACCTAGAATGATGCGTGGTAAGATGAGCGACGAATTCAAGGTCGACGAGAACGGTCTTACTACGGACGGATACCATGTCCTTACGAAAAGGTCCGTCGGGTCCATGTACATCGGCAATGCCATCGCTCTCGCCGTATTATCGGTCATTGTCTACGTCATATATGCATACTCCTCGCAATTCTACGAAGTGCCAGGAATCTATAAAGCTCTCTCGCTGACCGCCTACGCGCTGATCGCGGTCTACCTGGCGGTAGGACCCGCGGTGTATTATGCCCGGTACAGATACAGGATTGACGAGGACAGGATCGACATACGCAAAGGGATACTGGTAATATCGCATACGGTGGTGCCCATCGAAAGGGTGCATCAGCTGGAGGTCGCACGCGGGCCGATCAACAACCTCTTCCGTCTGGCAGACGTCACCATAACGACCGCGGGCGGAATAGCCCGCATACAATATCTGGAGATACCTGTCGCCGAGGAGATCGCCGATAGTCTGAACGCTTACGTCACCGAGATATTGAGGAAGAGAGAATGATCGGAGAGGGCGGACGGGAGCCCACATCCGAGGCGCCCCCCCGCTTCGAACGGATACCTGCGGACGAGGAGTTCATACAGCACCCCGTCAAAGTGGCGGAGGCCGTGCTGCAGGCGGCCATCGTCGCGGCGTTCATGTTGTTCTGGTTCAACATCTCAATGATGGATGCGGACGAAGCGATCGCCGAAAAATATTCATTGTACATATCCTTGGCGGCGTTCCTTTCGATTGTCGGGATCACGGCATGGGTGGCATACTGGCGCTGGAGGAGGACCACGATCAGGTTCGGAGAGACCGAGATGACAGTGTTCCGCGACACGGTTTTCAAAAAACAGATAAGGATCGCATATTCGAAGATAGCCTCCACCAACGTCAACCGCGGGATCGTCAACAGGGTGACCAATACCTCGAGGCTGATGATCAACATCAACAGCAGCGTCAACGCCTTTGCCCCGGAGCTGAAGCTCACCTTCGGTACAGAGGTATCGGACAGGATCAGGGCGAACCTTTCCCAGAAGATGTACGGGAACAACGTCATTCCGGCGGATGAGTCAGGCACCCCGTCCATAGTGACGATAACCAAGACCGACGTGATCCTCCATGGGCTTCTTTCTCAGCCTACCGGGTCTGCCATATTCGGAATATTGATGTTCTTCTTCGGAATATACCAGATGATCACAGCGACCGGAGATTTCGCCTCGGGCATGGTGGCGATCCTGCTTGCATTCTTCTCTTATGCAGTCCCGGTCGTAGCGATGATATTCCATTATTTCAATTACAAGATCTACAGGGCGGGGGACACGATCTACATCAGCCACGGCTTCGTAAGGACATATCACAAGTCCTTCAAGGTCTCGAAGATAAACGCTGTCCGCATCAGCAGCCCGATGATACCAAGGCTCATCAAGAGGTATATGCTGGATGCTGAGGTGGTGGGCCTTGCCGCGAGCGACGGCGACAACAGCAACAAAAGATCGCCACTCCTGTGTCCAATGAAGGACCGGGGGACCATCGAGAGGGTCATGTCGGCTATCGTGCCGGAATTCGTCTACGAAGTGGAAATGAAGAATCAGCCCAGGGAGGCGGCGAAACCGATATTCATCCGCGCGGCCATCTGGTCCCTGGTTTTCGCGGCTGCGGCATACCTGTTCTACGACACCATGGTGAATATACAATCGGCAGAGGGGATCGCCATGGAATACATCGCCGCAGCGGTCATATCGGTGTCCGCCCTCGCTGTGGTGGGACTGTTCGTGAACGGTGTCATGTCACGCAGGATAGTCCAGTATGGGAGAGGCGAGGACAAGTTCACATTCCTGGTGGGCGTGGTCGACCGCAAGATAACCACCATGAGCTACGACAAGGTGCAGATGGCCGAGGTGGAGGGCGGGCCGTTCTCGCGGCCATACGGACTGGCCAGATGCAAGATAAGCCTGCTTTCTTCCATTGGTTCGCAGAATATCCGGTCAGGGTACTTCGACTCTGAAGAACTCGAAGCGATCTCCGAGGAAGTGGTGGCCAGGATCAAGGACGGGCGCTACGATCACAAGATATATCTCTGATTATTCCTGCACCCGGCACGACCAGGATATGAGGAGGTTCGCGAGCTCTTCTGCCAGATCCTCGTCCAGATCATCCTCTGCAGCGGCCGTGCGATATCTGGATATCACGGACTTCTCGACTTCGCCGTCGTGGACCGGTATTCCCGCGACCTTCTTGTTAATGCCTATCTCATAGGCGGTCTGCATCCTTTCGGACACAAGAGACATTATTTTCCGGTCGATCAATGCGATCTTCTCCCTCAATTCTTCGTTGTCCATCAAAACCCTCTCCTGATCTGGTCTGCTATCACAAGGGCGGCCATGGATTCGACAACCACGGCTGCCCTGGGCACTATGCACGGATCGTGCCTGCCCGAGACCCGTATGCCGACATCGGCGCCGGTCCTGAGGTCCACGGTGTGCTGGGGCTTCGCTATCGACGGAGTGGGCTTGAATACTGCGCGGAACAGCAACGGAGCGCCGTCGCTCATTCCGCCGACGATCCCTCCCAGGTTGTTGCTCATCGTTCTTACTCCATCGCGGTAGCAATATTGATCGTTGCTCTGGGACCCCCTCATCCCGGCGAGCGAGAATCCTTTTCCGAACTCTACTCCCTTGCATGCCGGGATACTGAAAACTGCCCTCGCAAGCTCCGAATCCAGAGCCTCGAACCAGATTCCTCCGAATCCAATGGGCAGTCCCGAGACCATGCATTCCGTGACGCCGCCAATGCTGTCCCCATCCTCTGAAGCGCGCATGATCTCCTCCCTCATGGTCCTGTCGAGGTCTCCCGTGCAGGCCCGGGTTGCGAAAGCCTCGGACCCTCTCGCATCTTCGGAGCCCCGTTGCTCGGGATCGGCCACGGCCCCTATCGACCTGGTGAATGCAGAAATATCTATCCCGTGACCGTACAGGAACTGCCTGGCTATGCTTCCTCCCGCGACGACGGCGGACGTCATGCGGCCGGAAAAGACTCCCCCGCCGAGGCAGTTCAATCCTTTCACTGCGGCGGGAAGGTCGGCATGGCCGGGGCGCGGAGTATGTTCATATAGCGAATAATCGGAATCTCTCACGTTCGTGTTGGGAATTCTGATTAAAATAGGGGAGCCGTCGGCTTCCGAATCTCTGATGCCCGAAACGATCTCCGGTATGTCCGGTTCCTTTCTGGGAGTCCCTATCCCTGCCGCAGGTTTTCTCAGTGTCATGTATTTCATGATCAGATCGGCGTCCACGGGCGTTCCGGCGGGAATGCCTTCCAGGATGCATCCGACGTAAGGGCCGTGGCTGCTGCCGAAAAGAGTAAATTTCAACTTCTCTCCCAACTGGAACATGAAGCATCAACACAGTAGTATTATCTGATAATTTCGGAAACTATAAAATTGCAATCTTTATTAGATATTTATGATTAACGTATTTTTTTGAAGGTATTTCATTATTTTTGTATCATGATGGATGTAACTTGGGAAAACTACTTATATTGTTCATATCATAATACATGTTGCACGCGCGGGGATCGCACGGGTGGACCAAAGGCCATGGATAAAAAGCCCAGTGGGGATTCCATTGTCCGAACACCCTGGGCCCTGCAGCATGTAGGTGTCGGCCGTGACATCCTTGATGAGCTCGACCGGGTGCTTATGTGCGAAGAATCCCTTGAGGATGAAGCGCTGGCGTCAGACAAGCATAGGAAGCTCCAGAAGGGAGTATTTCCGTATGATGTCGGCGACCGATCGTAAGGCTCCGCGCGTGCTATTATGAGGTTTCCGGGGTAGCGGTGCTTCGGATCGTTTTGTGATCAGATCTCGTTCAGTCTGCGGGTCACTGTCACAATCGTATGTTCCAGTCCCGTGTCTTCGAGGAAGCTTCCCGCTGTGCCGCGCTTTAGCACAATTGCCGTGGAAGGCCCCGAGCCCGATATCCCGGCCCCGAGCGCACCGGCTTTCATGGACATCTCCGCCACGCTGTTGTCGAGCCCGGACGCCTCTGCAATGATCTGCCCGTTGAGCGTCATCGCCGCCAAGGGATCGGTCCTCGCAAGAGCTATCGCTTTCTTTTGAGCCTCGGCGGCCCTTCTCAACGGCCCCAGGTCGATGGTCTCCTTGCGGATCTTCAGTTCAGGTATGTGGAGCACCACATCGTACTTCGGTATGTCTTCGACGAAGATGATGCTGTCCGTCTTATTGTCGGTCATCACCAGCCCTCCGTATTGGCACCCACAGGCATCGTCGAACGATCCGGTCCTCGTTACCTTTGCCGTCCTCGCACATTCCACCCCTATCTTTATGACAGTAAGCGAATCGGTCACAAAGCCGAGCTCGCCGAAGACCGCCGTTATTATCGAATTGCATGCGGAGCTGGAACTCTTCAGGCCCCTGGACGGCGGTGTCTCCGAGAATGTCCGGAGACGCCAGCCTTCGGGCTCCTCGGTGCCGGCCGCCCTGTAGGCGGCCGATACGCAGAGTTCTGCCAACAGCGTCGATTCGCCCGGGTCGTTTACGATGTCGACCTTCCTTCCTTCTCCTACGATAGCGAAATCCGAACGGGTCGTCAGCATGGTGCCTATAGTCGCGCCCACCCCTCCGGGCATCGCGTTAATCACAGAAACAGCTCCCCAGGATATGCCAGTTGCCAATCGGTTCAACTCCTGACGGCCTCACCGTCATTGTTATGCCCGCATCCGATGTAAGACGAAAGTTATATAATATTCAGCTAGGTTGCCTTCTCCAGTGGGCTGGTAGATCAGCTGGAAGATCGCTTGCTTTGCAAGCAAGAAGTCGCGAGTTCAAATCTCGCCCAGTCCACCTCGTTTCTTTAAATTCTCCCTGCCGTTTTCCGGGCATGTCGGAATCTGAACCCGTTTGACGACCGCTCTTTAGGTATTGCAGTTATCGTTTTTCATTTCTGAGGCAGTCGGGGCAGAGACCCCTGAGGACGACCCAGTGTCCGTGAACTTCGGCGCCTTCCGGGGGCACGATCCTTGAATCGACGTCCATGCCGGGAGGGATGTCCACATCCATCACCTTCTCGCAGATCTCGCACATGAAGTGGAAGTGGTCGCCGGTCCTGCAGTCGAATCTGTCGACGCTACCAGCAGTCTGCACGCGACTTATCAGGCCCTGCTGGGAGAGGAGCTTGAGATTCCTATATACCGTGCCCCGGCTGATGTGCGGGTCCGTACCTCGGGCCTCCTCATACACCTCGTCGGCGCTGGGATGGTCGTGCCTGTTCCTGACCGTGTCAAGAACCAATTTCCTCTGGGGAGTGTTCCTATAGTGTATCGCCCGCATCTTCTTCCACCTGTGCTTTCTTGCATCCTTTCAGACGCAGGATGTGTACGGTCACGCATGCCCCAACTGCCGAAAGCAGAAGCGCCAAAACGACGCTGCGGGATAAGACCATCGAAAGCACCAGCATTCCCCAGAGGAACACCAGGGCATATGCCTTGGTCGTTGCGGGAACGCCGGTACCTTCTCTGTAGTTTCTGATTATCGGACCGAAGAAACGCGTGTTCGTAAGCCATACGTACAAGCGCGGGCTCCCTGTGGCAAAGCACAGGGCGGCGCCGAGGACCAGCGGCGTCGTGGGCAGCAATGGGAGGAATGCCCCTATCGCGCCCAGGGCGAGCATGGCCGAACCGGCGATACACAACAACGCGTTCCTCGTTCTCATTTGGTCGCCTTTGCCAATCCCTCGTGGTCGAGCTTTGAATACTTTTTCACGGTCTCGAAATCGAGTTCCAGGGCTCTGCTCATGCGCTCTCCGTACTCCGGGTCCGCGAGGTAGCAGTGGGTGGCGTGGCGGTACTTTATGTTCTTCGTCACGGTCGCCATGTCCGCTGCGGTGTTCTTTATGAGAACAGCCTTCTCGTCCTCGGGGATCAGCCTCCACAGGTCTCCGCCCTGCTTGAAGCAGTCGTCTACGGGATAGTCCTTGGGGTCGTAGCGGTATATGTCCCCGTGCACCTTGTCCGCAGGCTCGCGGTACTCGTTCTGGTCGGCCCACTCGTCGTAGGAGTTCGGTTGGTATCCCTTGGTGGAACCATAGTTGCCGTCCACCCTCATGAGGCCGTCCCGGTGGTATGCATGGACCGGGGCCTTCGATCTGTTGACAGGTATCTGGTCGTGGTTGACTCCGAGGCGGTAGCGCTGAGCATCGGCGTATGAGAACAGCCTCCCCTGCAGCAGCTTGTCCGGCGACAATCCTATGCCGGGCACTATGTGGGCGGGGCTGAACGCCGCCTGCTCCACCTGGGCGTAATAGTTGTCAGGGTTGCGGTTGAGCTCCAACATTCCCACCTCTATCAGCGGATACTCTTTCTGGCTCCAGACGGTGGTTACGTCGAATGGGTCCACGTCCCTTGCCAGCGCCTGCTCCTCCGTCATTATCTGGAAGCACATCCTCCACCGCGGGAAGTCGCCGCGCTCTATGGCCTCGTAAAGGTCCCTCTGGTGGCTTTCGCGGTCCTTGGACACTATCGCTGCCGCCTCTTCGTCCGTGAGGTTCTTTATGCCCTGCTGGGTTTTGAAGTGGAATTTCACCCACACTCTCTCGTTCTTCTCGTTGAAGAGGCTGAATGTATGGCTTCCGAATCCGTGCATGTGCCTGTACGAAGCCGGTATTCCGCGGTCCGACATGACGACCGTGATCTGATGGAACGCCTCCGGGAGGAGCGTCCAGAAGTCCCAGTTGCTCTGGGGGGACCGCATGTTGGTCCTCGGGTCGCGCTTGATGGCGTGGTTGAGGTCGGGGAATTTCAGGGGGTCGCGGAGGAAGAACACGGGAGTGTTGTTGCCTACCAGGTCCCAGTTCCCTTCTTCGGTGTAGAACTTCACCGCAAAGCCCCTGATGTCGCGTTCCGCATCGGCGGCGCCGCGCTCGCCTGCGACGGTGGAGAATCTTACGAACACATCGGTCTTCTTTCCATTCTCGAAGACCTTGGCCTTGGTGTACTCGGAGACGTCGCGCTTCGAGGTGAAAGTACCGAACGCGCCGCTCCCCTTGGCATGCATCCTGCGTTCGGGTATGACCTCGCGATTGAAATGTCCCATCTTCTCGAAGAACCAGAGGTCCTGCATCATCATGGGGCCTCTTTGCCCTGCAGTCAGCACATGTTCGTTGTCGGATACGGGTGCACCGACCTCGTTCGTCAATTTCTTGTCGCCGTCGTTTTTGTCGTCCAATTTCCTGCCTCCTTTGTAACCATTATTAGTACTCAGTACTGATAATAAATAATTATCTTAACTGTCCGACCGTCATTTTCCGGACATTTTCGGTCATGGTCTCGGACTTCGGCAATCGTTGTTTCTGTTTATATATAGACGTCCGTCATACCTGACGGACGAGACGGCAGGATATCGGAGGCTTCTAAGGGCCCTCCGCTTCCGGCCCTCGGATCGGCGGATACCATGACAGAGGACTCGAAGCTCAAAAGGGCAGGCCGTTACGCCTGGATCATGTTCGCAGTCCTGTTGGCGGCTTACTTCTTCGTCTACCTGCACAGGATGTCCGTCGCCGTTGTCGGCCGCGATATCGTGGAAGAGGTAGGAGGCAATATCGGATACCTCAGTTCAGTATATTTCTGGACGTACGCCGCGATGCAGATCCCCTGCGGAATGCTGTCCGACAGGTTCGGCCCCAGAAGAGTATCGTTTATCTTCTTGAGCCTGGCCGCCGCGGGTTCGTTGGTCACAGCCACGGGGGAAACGTTCGGTTTCGCCGTCATTGGTAAAATGATGATAGCCGCGGGAATGGCCGCAGTGTACATCCCGCTGATGAAAGTGGTAGCCACCTGGTTCCCTCCTCACTATTTCCCGCAGCTGAACGGGATCATCATCGCGGTGGGCAACATCGGCGCCATCTCCGCAACCGTCCCCTTGGCCATATCGGTCTCAGCTTTCGGATGGAGGGGTACGTTCGTTTTGCTCGCCCTCGTCACCGCCATAATAGCGGCCCTGTGTCTCGCACTGATCCGGGACCGTCCCGCCGACCGGCCCTCCCAGGGGAATGAGATGGGCATGGTCGCGGGACTGAAGACGGTGTTCGCGGGGGGCAGGAAGTTCTGGCCGATGGCCGTTGCATACTTTCTCGTTTATGGATCGATAATGGTGTTCCAGGGGACCTGGTCCAAGGTCTATTTCGATTCCGTATACGGATTTACCGTCCTTTCCGTGTGGCTGGTCGCCATGATAGGCATCGGGAAGATATTCAGCACGGTGCTCGTCGGAGTTATGGCCGGCCGGAAGATAATCAGTTCCAAGCGCATAATGATGATCCTGGGGAACGCCGGCTTCGCCGCCGTGTGGCTGGCGGTCTGGCTATCTGCGGGGAAAATGGACAGTCCCCTGTTCTGGGGCGTGGTGTGCACCCTGTTCGGGCTCTTCGGTGGGTTCATGACCCTTTCATTCTCTCAGGTAAAGGAATGGTTCCCGGTATCCATCGCCGGCACGTCCGTAGCCGCGATGAACGTGTTCCTCTTCCTGGGAGCATCGGTATGCACCGCCGTGGCGGGAGCCATCATCGGAACGTCCTACACTGTGGAGAACTTCTCTTTCGTGTGGGGACTGATGTTCGCAGGCTCTTTGGTGGCATTGGCCGCGGCGTATGTCTCGATAGAGAACAAGTGATGGTCAGTCGAACTTCCCGACCATGGCCTTAATGCGCCTTACGCCGGCCGCAGAGCTCTCTTCCTTGGCGATCTTGAAGCCCCCTATGTCGCCGGTGCTGTTGACGTGCGGGCCGCCACAGATCTCGCAGGACTCGTCGCCTATCGTGTAGACCTTGACCTTCTCCCCGTACTTGTCCTGGAACACGCCCATGGCGTGGCGGTCTTTCGCTTCCTCGTACTGCATCTCCTCGCAAACCACCGGGATGTCCCGCCTTATTATGTCGTTGATGTAGTCCTGCACCTGTTTCAGCTCTTCTGGCGTGACCTTACGGTCCAGGTTGAAATCGAATCTGAGCCTCTCCGCAGTGATGTTGCTGCCCTTCTGCACTATGTCCGGGTCCACGAATTTCCTTAGCGCCGCGTTAAGAAGATGGGTGGCGGTGTGCAGCTTCGTGGTCTCCTCGCTGTTGTCGGCGAGCCCTCCCTTGAATTTCTGGTCCGAACCTGCACGGGAGATGTCCTGGTGATCTTTGAAGCGACGGTCAAAATCGTCAACGTCCACACGGAATCCTCTCTCCTCGGCAAGTTCCTTGGTGAGCTCGATGGGGAACCCGAACGTGTCGTAAAGCCTGAAGACCTGCTCACCGTCCAGAGTCTGGCCGGCAGAGTGGCCTTCTGCCATCTCGTCGAACCTGCGAAGCCCCTTCCTGAGCGTCATATGGAACTTCTCCTCTTCTGCCCTCATGTTTGAAAGTATCGCATCCTTGTTTCTCTCGAGCTCCGGATAGGAAGCTCCGTACTCGGCGATCACCACATCGCAGATCCTGCTCATGTCCGCGCTGTCGGAGCCTAGTTTCGAAATGTATCTGCTGGCCCTTCTGATGAGCCTTCTGAGGATGTATCCCTGTCCGACCTTG
>ENA-UOOI01002836-UOOI01002836.1-fermentation-metagenome-genome-assembly--contig:-NODE-2836-length-14093-cov-2.727027_pt1 | contig 14093 bp, 24 predicted proteins | sample MGYA00245779_ERZ724027 | MGnify/ENA primary metagenome ERZ724027 (study PRJEB28704, sample SAMN03018318) | fermentation metagenome | biome: anthropogenic terrestrial biome; feature: soil; material... | reverse complement strand
CGGCCATAGTGAAGTTTTCTTCGCCTGCGCGCATCTCAACGGGTAAGCCGCATTCTTGTTTAATATAATTCAAAAATGCTCTTTCCTCGGTTACTTCTGCACGTTCCTCAACCTTTTCAACCTTAGTTTCTTTCTTTTCCATATTTCTTGCCCTCTCTTCCCTTTCAATAGTGCCATCAATTTCTTTGATGGATTTTTCAGCAGCATCAAATTTGGCGATTTCTTCCTCACTCATTGCCCTTTCTTCGGTATCAGCCGCTTTTACAATGGCTTCCATTTCTGCTTGGTACTCCGCGCGCTTTTCTTCTAATGCTTTCAGGTTCATTTTTAATACCTCCGTTTTTTATTTCCGCAATGCGGTTATTCTGTTTTGATATTGACTATTGTCAAATTCAGCCTTTTTAGGCTCAATTTCGGTTATTATGGGCTTTTCTTCGATTGTTCTGGTTTCTAACTCCACAACCTCATCATTAGCCCGCATTTCAATGCTTGTTGCCGCATAAACGGGCTGTTTATTTACCACCAGAGTGATGTGGTCTAAATCAAAAGCCGACACCCTGCGCAGCGGCAAGGCATCGGCCCTTTCTTCAATTGTTTCTGTTGGATTTCTAAAACCAAAAGACCAGCCTTTCAGTTTTCCCGCCCTCGCTTCTGTGATGGTAGCCTCATCGGTTACAAGCGCATCAGCGTGTAGCCCTATTGCATCCTCATAAAGCGTAAGATTGCCTGCTCTTGTTTCAGCAAGCACATAATCACTGTCATGGTCTTTGGTCATTGTGATGTTTTCGGCCTTCTCAATGGCTTTTTCAAACGCTCTCGGTTCAATAACTTCAATAACCTTTTGCCCTTTGCCAGTTATAACAGGTCTGCTCATTTTTTCAGTAGCATTTACATAACCGCTAATATGCAGGCCGTCTGCTCTAATTTCTACTTGCATTATTGCTGTTCACCACCTTTCGCAGCATCTATAATCGTTTTTGTATTTGGCGTAAAATAGGTTTTTGTCTTAATGTCATAGATAACATCAGCCAAGCCCATATTGATAATGTCTAGGCCGTCAATGTCGGGCAAATCCTCGGCATATCTGGCTTCGTTCGGCGTCATAATCTTTTTGTCGATTGCCACGCCGTAGGCATCCATGCGCTCTTTTAAGTTGCCTTTTAGCAGTTCTTTGGTGTCAAAAGCCCAATAAAAAAACTTCTTCTCTTTTTCGAGTAAGAAGTCGCGGTTTAATGCGCATTCAATTGTTTTCATAAGGGGAATTGCCGCCAGCTTTGCAACGCTTTGCATATCCGCATCCGTTGCTTTGCCTGCTATCACATCAGGCGATATATGGAATATCTTACACAGTTCAGTAGCATTCGTTACCTTGTTTTCGTTTAGCTGCATTTCAACCGATGTATTAGAGGATTCCTTAAACTCAATGCCGCTATTCAATACAACCACATTTTCGCTGTTGTTGCTGTATAAGTTTTTGAAGGCGTTTTTCAGAGCCGTCATGGCGGTATCATCAATACGCTTTTCTGATTTCAGAAAGCCTTTTTTATTACCACCTTTTTTAACAAGGTTGCTCTCAAAAATAAGGCTTTCGTATGCCACTTCTAAAACTTTACTATTTTCAGTAACAATGCCAATGCCGCTTGCCCCGTCAGTACTGTTCCGCAATATCTTGATAAAATCATAAGGCTTGTACTTTTGCGCATTAACCAAAATATCGTAGTCCTTAAATATCGGGTCAGTGTTTTTCTGCACCGTCAAAAAGGATTCATCAACATAATGCAGGCTTGCCGCTTTGCCTTTAGACTTGTTTATATACGCATAGCCGCCCTTGCCAGCATAATAATCGCGAATAATAGCCTTCCAAAAATCATGCGGACTTAGCGTATCACCAGTATCATCATTCAGCAAAGATATGCGGTAATCGTCTGTAATTTTTACGACCTTGCCATTATCAATCTTATACAGACCAATGGGCGTACTAGCAATAATATTGCCAATCAAATCAATGGCGCTTGCTACTGTTGGTATCTGCAAGGCCACGTCCTTTGTTATACCTGTGCCGCCTAAAATAGCCTGCAAAAGCGCATCCTCATAACTTACTGTGCCAGTATCAGCCCGTATTTCCTGTTTTGTTCGTCTAAAAATCCCCATTAAATCACCCTCCTTTTATACTTGCGCCACAAACACATCGCCACCAAAGAGCATATCTTGTTGCAGGAGATAGACAGCGTTTATAAGTGCTACCACCATATCTACCTTGCCAGCAGACTTTTTCTTATTTATATATTTATTTAGGTTGGTATCTTCCGTACAACGTGCATTTTGAAAGTTAATTTCCAGCATATTATTTTCATCATACTGAAATTGTTTACTTAAAATATATTCCTTCAATAATTTAGTCGCAGGATGTAGCACACTAGAGTGCTGCTTGATTTCCACACATTCCATTCCAGCATTTTCTAATTTTTGCACCGTTGAAATTGCATTGTATCGGTCATAACCAACCTGCACAATAGAAACACCATATTTCTTTTCCAGTTTTAATATAAACTGCTCCACAAAATGATAGTCAATAACTTCATCGCCGCACTCAAAACAAACGCCCTGCCGTATCAATTTTTGATAGTCTACATTTTCCTTTTTGGATTTCAGTAGCTTTTTGTCTTTTGGAATAAAACCCCACACTTTAGCGTATATCTTGCCGCCATGCTCACAAACCATTGATACTGCAGTATTATCATCTGTTTGTGATAAGTCCAACCCCAAATATACATTTTTGCCACGCCAAAAGGCTAAATCTTCTATAATTTTGCACTCTCTAACCTTGTCTATAGAGATATACCCCTCAACGCCAAGCCCCTTGTACTTGATGTTATTATGCTTGCAAAGGTAATTCTCTCGCTTGTTTTCATACAGTACGGCCATTGTCCGCATCTCTTTAATTGCTTCGAAGATGTAATCATGGGCAACGGCAACAGGGTTTGATTGATAAATAACCAAATCATCATTCATCCAGCGGTCATTTTGCAATAAATAATCGTCAGGCTCATACAACAAGGCAAACCGCCTGCGGTTATCCAGTAGGCCATCAAGGGTTTTCTTTGATATATCTATCTCGTCAATCATGCCGTTATTGTCATTGGGGTATTGGGTACTGATAATAATACCTAATTTATTAAACAATGTAATCTGTGAGGAGCGCATAGCCTCTATGGGATAACTGTCCATTGCTCCAGCTTCATCTGCCAAGAAGATGTTAGCCAGCTTGCCATCCATTCTATCTTCACTATAAGCAAGCGGTGTAAATTCGCTTTCCGTCAGTAAACAACGAACCTCGCTCCGCAAAAGCTTAAAGGCTTTATCATCTGCTAAGCATGGGCTTGATTTAATTATCTTTTTTATTGCAAGCTGTAATTCTTTAGACAACTTCAAGTCAGGTGCAACAGAAAAGAACCGCGAAAATTGCGGTTCCGTCAACATACCAATTATAAAAATAACAGCAGAATTAAATGTCTTAAAATTCTTACGGGCAATTTCCAGTAATGCTGTAGTATAGTATCGGTTATTGTCAGTTTTCAACTTGGTACAAAAAACCGCAACAATTAAAAACCAAGCATAAGCTTCTAGCCCATCATACATAGAACACTTTAAATCAGGATGCACCATTAATTTTAATATCTTACAAATCTTATTATAAGTTTTTTCATCAATATAAGCCTCGGCATCGTTGCCATCAGCAATATCAATCCATGCCTGCGCCTGTTTTTTAACATATAAAGGAGCCTGTTTGTTATCAGGTTCAACACACCAGCGAGCATATTTTAATGCTTTAGACTTCTCAATCGCCATCAAGCAATGCCTTTGCAAGTGGATTTTCTTTTACATTGACATGTTTCGGTATGCTCCTTAGCGCAGATGCTATTGTAAAGCCGTTTTCCTTTTCTATGTCAAAGCGTTTTTTGCGGTATACTTCAATTTGCTTATCGCAATCAAGTACCAGCTTGTATTTGGCGGCACCCTCAACGCTATCATCATCCATTATGGCCTGCCGCATTTCCGTATAGCGCAAAACATCAGACTTGTATAGGCAATATTCATTTATAACAGCTTCATACAACGCATCGTTTTTCCCTACTGCCGTCAGAAGTTCAATAACACGCTCATATTCCGCATTTGCTACTGCATCCTGTTCCACTTCTGCGCTTTTCCTAATCTTTATGCCCGACAAAGCCGCCTTTTCGGCTTCTTTGCGCTGCTTTATCTCTGCCTTTGTGGCGTGTGATTTTATATTATCAATAGACTTGCTCGGCCTTGCCATCGTATCACTCCATTTCATTTACGGAATTTGTTATTTTCAGAGGTGGGCTGTCGGTGTTAGAGTGCCCTAACTTTTCCAGATTTAAGGCAGGGGGGCTTGCTGCCAACTCGTATAGCAGGTCTTTTGTTATACTTCCTGCTTCGGCCTGCTCGTGATAAAAAGAATTAAGCGTTATTAAGTTGTCATCATCGAGCCGCCTGTCCCATGCTTCCGTTAGTGGTTCGATATGATGGACAGATAAGTCGGTATAGTCTAGCACGCCGTTGTGCAGGCTCATCCTGCAAAGGTTTAAGTCCCTCTGCCTTATAGCTTCTCGCTTACGTTGCCATGCAGATGATGAACGAAACCAATCCAGTTTGGTATTCTTCTTTAGCTTAGGCTTCCTGCTGCATACCTCACCACGCTTATGTATGCGCCCGCAATATGAACAAGCCTTTAGCACCAATACCTCACCACCCTAATTGTTTTTTATGTTACTGGCCGCCCACCTGACCATCATAGAGTAACATTCATCCCGCCCAATTTTTAGCAGTTTATTCTGCGTGTTTTGCCCACGCAAAAAGCCGCCCCTTTCGGAAACGGCTTGATGCTACCTTTATTTTATTATTACTATATACCTGCCCTATTTGATTTAGCCGGGCGTGGCATATATTTTTTGTGATTTACCACATTATAATTATACCATTTTATCTTACTGACATTCAATGACACCTACTTTGTTTTATACTTAGTTTTGCAATCCTCATATATTCCTAGCTTTTTCAATCTTTCGTCAGCCTTGCACCTTTCTTTTGTTATCTGCTGCTCGGTTTTGTAAAAGCTACATCCATCGCATTCCTTAACCTTCAAAGCATCACACTTGCCTGTTTCTAAATTATCCGCAAAGCATTTTCCCATTTATGTAGTCCTCCTTAATTTTCCCAGCACCCTGCCATGTTGGCGGTAAACAGTTCTTTGATAGCTTTCAAATCTATCTATAAAATCTTCTTTATCACTATATAACTTTTCTGTTACCCTATTCCAGTTCAGCCCATCAACGTAACGATACCGCATTAGTTCACGTTCTGACGGCTCCAAACTATCAAGAGCGCGCTCTATTTCAATCTGCATCGCCACAGCTTTATTCAATCGCTCCGCAATAATATATTGTAACTCAATCATTTTGCAGGCCGTTTCAGCCATGCGGTCATGGATGATGCTGTTCCCTTTCGGCATATCATTTATATTAACAGCACCGAGCTGTCCAGCAGCAAGGCGCTCCTGTGCTTCGGAAAGCTGCTCTATTTCTTTTACCAAATAGCGGTACTGCCGCAGTGTTTGCTTGTCCATTCAAAACCTCCTTGTGATGTACTGCCCAACATCAAGCCTGCGCCCCATCTAGTACCCGCCCTGCGCCGCCAATACCATGTCTAGTGTAATTACCATAAAATAGGTTTGCGGTGCTTGTAGCGGCTTATTCTGGCTTGTACTACCTTTTCACAACCGTTTCCCACAAGGCCTGTAAAATTGCATATACAATCATTAGGCCAAGTGCGGCCCCAGCAAAACTAAAACAAATTTTCATTGTTGTGATTAAAAAGTTGATAATATCCATCAATCAAACCCCCTTCGGCTCATGTTCGAACACCTTAATTTTACCTTCTTCAACTTCATTTGGTCTTACAAAGTAACTGCCTGCCATAATAATTTTATTGTTTATCCAGTCCACAAGTCCCCACCTATTGGGCAAATCAGAATTAACTACTACCCAAACAGGCTTACCCTCCCTCTGCTTCAACTGTTCTAAGGTTAAAGGTTTGGGGTTTTCTCTGGCTTGCTTTTCTTTGAGGGCGGCAATAGCAAGCATTAAATAATAGGAATTAGGCACTTCGCTTTTGCTCCATCCGCTTTCTTGATAGTCTTTATACTGTTCTATTGCCTTATCTATATCACACATTACCGTTTGCCCCTTTCTCTTATTTCAGTATGATTAAAAAAGTAAAGGTTGGTGTTTTCATAAGGCACATTTGCTTTATTGTTCATAACGAATCCTTCTGGCAACGGAACGGAAATATAATCCCATGATTTGCCGCTATTGGGGTTATACGCCCGTTTCCCGATAATCAAATAGATTGCAAATTCTCCCTCTATTTCGGTTTCAGCAGTAACTATAGTTCCAACATCAAATAATGGGTCAATCATTCCCCCGCCTCCTTTTCTGCCAGTGCTGCTTCGGCTTGGGCTTTGTCGAGGAATACGGTTTTGCCGAGTTTACCTGGAGTAAAATCTCTATGTATACATCTTTCACTTGAAGCCATATACCATAAAGGATTATATTTATTACCTCTAATTTCAGTAACAATGTATTCATCAATAACAGTATTAGAAAGTTTATTTACTATATCATACTGTTTTGTTAAAAAGTAAACCGTATCTCCCACCTTACAAGGCAGCACCACAACCCTACCTTCCCGCTCGGCGGTGCAGATTTCGGATAGGCGGTCTGTAGCGATACTTGTAATCAAGCTAAAGCGTAATTCTTCTTCTAGCTCTGCCAAATCTTGCAACTTCATCATAGGGCTGTACCGCCCATTGACAGGGCGCTTATCCACTTCGGATATTTCATATTTTATGTTTTGGATTGCCTGCTGGTTAAAATCAATAGTTTTCATGGTTGACCTCCCTCAACTTCTGCCCACAATTCCCACAGTAATTTGTCGGGGCATTTTCCCAATCAATAAACATTACCCCGCAGGATGCACAATAATGATTTTTGCCTAAATTTGGGTAGTTTGGATTGACCTTGTATTCGGGTGGTTTTACGGTAAGAGTACCGCGAAATTCACAGATTTTGCACATAGTATCATTACCGCTCCCATCCCTGCGGTCAATACCATATTGACATTCGTCGCAAGGGTTAAATATTGGTTTATTCATTCCGCATCCCTCCCCGCTATCTCTGCCCCACAAGCAATATACCCGCAGGCATCAATATAGCTATCTTCTTTGTAATGGCCTGTTGCGATACGGGCTATTTTGAGTAAGGCCATTAGGACGGCTACATCATCAGGCTCAATACATACATCTGCACCAATACCAACGCATCTAGACTTGATATAAGGCTGCCATAGTTCCGCTATCAGACCAAAGCTATCCTCGGGACTTCCATAATCACTTTCCCTGTCAGTAGTTACAATTCTAGCCGCTTCGGCAAGGATTGATTCGCGGGTTGCTTGCTCGGCTTTGCAGCACTCTAGGCCATTTTCTTTTAAGTAAATATCGCTCATTTTATACCCTCCAATGCTTTCAATAATTTGTTATTTCGTCTGCTCATACGGGCAGCCCGTTGCCTTGCTATCATAAACTGGTATATCCATTGCCACCATAGCGTGGCGGGCTTTGCACTTATCCTGTTCGGCCTTGGTCTTATACCTGCAATTTTCACAGGCCAGTAAACATTGATATAAAATGTCATTAAAAAATTCACTATCTACCGCCACAGGCTCATGTTCCAGTTCCACCCTTGCCCGTTGCAGTGTTTGTTCAGCACTTTCACGAGGTAAGCAGATACATTTAGTTTTATTAATATGATTGCTCACTTGTTTGGCCTGCGCAGGGCTTAATCGGTTTGCTATGCTCTGTATTGCCTTCAAGGAAAATGATACTGACATCCTTAACCATTTGCGTTCATTGCTGGTTAAGTTGCCTTGCCACTCGTCAACCACTTCTCGTATGTACTGCGCTAATGTTCCGATTGCAACAACATGGTCTTTTTCTCGTGCGTTCAGATATGTTTTGATGTTTTTCACTCCTTTTTACCGTTACCAGTGTTACCACTCTGTTACCAGTCTAAAATCGGAAGTGGTAACAGGTATAATGCCTGCTAAAGTACTGTATTTTAGTGCTTGTTACCAGTGTTACCACTTTTTTTGCGTTTTCCCTACGCGCGTAGAAAAAAATTCATTTCTTTTATCCATTATGGATAAATAAGCGCAATTATTTTTTCTATATATATAAATGGTTAAAGTGGTGGTAACAGTGGTAACAGTGGTAACATCCCAGCTATGTGGCACGATTTTTGTTACCACTCTGTTACCAGTTGCCCCAAAAGTGGTAACAGTTTACCAAGGCAAATCGGTTTCGATGTTTCCGCTTCCATCTGGCAACAGGATTTTTATACACCTTTGCGTGATTCCATTTACTCTATAATTCACTTGATTTCTCCCTCGCTCCGTCTCAATTAGTCCTTTTTCTTTCATGTAGGACAGTAGCGGCCTTGTGGAAAATCCACCTTCTTCACAAATCGAATTGAAAACAGATGCCATGATATAGCAATCAGTATCATTAAGCTTGCCAAGCACTTCTATTCTGTCGCTACTACCACATAATTTTAAGCGGTTTTTGCTTATCCACTCCAAAATATATTGATAACCTCTTGCATTTACGCTGACGGCCTCCGCACTGCTCAAAAATTCAACAATATTTTCTTCCGTCAAGGCTTGTCCATCCTGGAATATGTACTCCGTTGCTAGTGTATCGGCGGTTAGCACTAATGCTGCTGCCATAGCTTGCTTTTCGGTAGTATCGTTCTTTATCAAGTCTGAATAAAATCCATCAAATACGGCGCGGGCTTCGTCGGTGTTGAGCGTTTCTATAAACATTTTCCCAGCAAAGCCATAGTTTTCTCTGACGGTATCAGCTACTGTTTGCGGATTGTCAAACAGCTTTTCTTTACACTCTATTTCCAGTATGCGGTTTACGGCGCCGCCGCCGCTTGCGCTGTTCGTGATGGGCATTTCTCCGCTGGTGAGGATGCAATTTGCCCAAGTGGTGGTTTTGTTTATTCCCAGCCCTTTATTTGAGCGCATACGGCCTACACCCTCGGAAAGCTTGTAAATGTCCTCGTCTTGGTTGCCCCTGTTTTTTACGATTTGTAATTCGTCCATGATGAGCGGCAAACTGTTTACAAAAGCGGCAGACATTTCTTTTCCGATTGATGTACTGTTAAATGTATGGATATACCTGCCCATTTCTGGATTTGCCCACACACTTGCAGCAAGCATTAGGCCTACCGTCTTGCCTACTTCCGTACCACCCCAAAGGTGGACGAAAAAGGGCAGTTTTTGCATTGGTTTTACTAATACACTGGCAAAGCTGGCGGCTAAAATAATTCTAGCTGGGTATTTCCCTTTTCTGATGGACTTAGTGAGTTCCAGCCACCTATCAAAATCGCCATTCTGCTTTACGCTCTCGAAAAATGACTTATACTGCGCTTCACCATCAAAGGCCACATCTTCAATAAATGGGCTAAATCCATAGTCCTCAATCCAGCCCAGCCTACCAACGCTTTTGCGTTCCGGGATGATGCTGTAATTCAAGTGTTCAATGTCATGCAGGTACTTAATTAGGTATTTTGCATTTTCACTGTTCACCGCTATGCCATTATTGGCAAGTTCCAGTATGGCCTGTGTGCTGGCTATTGTTTTTTTGTCGGCTATCAGATTGCGCCACATATGCCCTTTTTTGAAGGCAATGCGCATTTTCTCTGTGCCAGTGTCGATATTTACCAGCCTTTCCACTGGCATAATCGGGTGGCAACAGGCTTCAACAGGATATTCACCAACCATTTTGCTGATGCCGCCGTCATTGGCTTCCCATTCTCCGCATTTTAATTCCAATGGCTGGCCCTTAAATTCAATCAGATTGCCAAGATTATAGGTATTCTGTTCCACCTGTACGCTTTTGCAGTATGATGTAAACAACTTGCGCCAGCCAGGTATCTTAAATTCCTTGGCCTTGTCGGTGTATTCAATCAGTTTTACCTGCAATTCATACTCATTAAACCGTAGCCCATACAATTCTTCCATGCAGGCAGGGCTTATTAAATATTCCCTTGTTATTTCCATGTCATCAACGATTTCTACATCGTTGCAATACTCTTGCACGTCTTTACCACCACCGTTCCCACTCCAACTCTATTTGATTGATGGCATTTACAGCCTTTACAAAATCATCGTTAAAATCTGCCGCAGGGCCATCAGGCATAAAGGCTTTTTTCATCTTATATGTCTGACGGTCAGCCGCCGCTAGTCTGTCAAGTACCTTGCTCCTGCGGTCTATTTTAGCCTGTTTAAGCCGTTGTTTTGCTTTGTAGGCTAGAATTGCTTTGGTATCAGTTTTGCCGCCGCCAGAGAGGTTTAAACCTAAGTTAAAATCGCTGTTCAACTTTGCAAGTGCTTCCTTAAATTTCAAATTAAATAGCTTGCTCACAAAGTCAATCACATCGCCGCCAGCACCACAAGCGAAACAATGAAAACCACGTTGCCCGTCATAAATATGTAATGGGCAAACCGCCAAGTTCTGACGGTTCACCACGAATCCATAAAATTCTGCCACTTGCCGCATGGTGAGGGCTGATTTAATTTGCTGTGCTTCGTACATTAGATATCACCTATAGTCCATTGTTCGGCCATTGCTTGGGCTATTCCCTGGAAGGTTTTGCTCCTGTTTTTGGCATCTTCGCCACGCCTTGCGGAACCGTATTTTGTTCTGTCTTTTCGGCCAGTTCCTGCGGGTACATATGGGCCAATCGGCTTAACATTATTTGTTGGTGTAAGATGCGGAAGCCCTTTAAGCCATAGTCTTGTTTTCTTTGTATATGGATGCCCGAATTGATACGGCTGTATTTCTTGCGTGTGCTGTGGCATTTCAAAAACCTTGCTTGAAACTGGATTTTCAACAGCAACTCTCGGGCAATTGGCATTCAAAAACATTAAGAAAAAATCTTTTGCTTTAAGTCCTTTTTGATACCTTTCTATGTCAAGTTGCCCTTTTTTTGGATAAAGCCTACATGCCCCTGCATTGCTCAAATATGTACACGGCGGAAAAGCAATAATCATATCCCACTGCCCATATATATTGTGTGGTGTCCCGTCTGTTGTACAGAAAGTGCAATCCCCATTAAGAAGTGGCAATACATCACCCATAATATGCCATTCTCTGTGGTTTCCAGATGGTGGCTCAATATCACAGGAATATGCTTCATGTCCCAGTTTTCTAAGTTCGGTTGTTACTGCCTGACTTTCTTCACAGGCAACCAATATTTTCATTTCGTCATAGTCCTCTCTCGTCAGAAAGGCGTGTACACTTTAATAGCTAACCTATGACGTTTTATTATTAGATGCCTAACCTTTTACAAACTTCCGCAAGCCTTTTCTCATATTCTGCTGGCGGCAAATTACGGCGTTCAAGCTGCTTTTTCATGCGTTCGTATGTAAGCCAAATGTTAGTTTTCATCCGTTTTACCTCCCAGCAATTCAATAATGCGTTTGCCTGTTTCATGCTTGCCGCAAAATTCAAAATCAACGTTATATCTTTGTGCCAGTGTGCTAAGAATTTTATATAACTTCTCACCCGTCAGTGCCTTGGGGCTTGTCCGCAGGCGGGGGTTAACCCACCCTTGGACATCCTCTAAGCATTTTATTGACGGGCTATGTTCACATAGTATAATTATCTTTATGCCATGCTCTTTTGCCCTGTATAATTCATTTACGAATCGTTCATGCTGCTGGCAAACATTACCGCATAACTCCTGTAAATTCTGTTTTCTGTCAATTACCAATCTGCCATTGTCTAGGCTTTGATAGTCGCCAACAAAAAGTTTAGACCGTATTGTTTTTATTTCCGCTTCTTCAAACTGTTTTAGAATTTTGCCTATTGCTTGCGGCTTTTCGCGGGTATCGATAATAATTGTCTGCATAAGCCATTAAAATACTTCATCGGTGGCATTAGTGCTAAAAGCATTAAAACCTGCCGGGTCGCTGTCTTGCGCTAGGCTAGGGCTGCCTGCCAATAATTTTTTGGGAGGGATTTTATAATCACCCTTTTTAATGGCTTCAATACTATGTACCCTGTCGGCAACTAATTTGGTTTTTACGGTACCATCATTGCCGATATACTCCTCCTCTGCCAGCACAATGCCGATAACCTTATCAACAAGATTGCTCTCATCACTGTCCCATTGATAGCCGGGGTTTGATTTTTCCAGTGCGGTTGTAAAGGATTTGAAGAAAGGCAAGGCGGTTTCTTTATAAGAACGGAACATCCTGCCAGCCCAAAAACCGCGGCTTGCAAAAAGCTTTTGGTAGTGTCCCTTGAATTCGCCCTCGTCAATATCAAACTCAATTTTCAAATACTCTTTTTCGGGTACATCTTGTACCACATTTAACCTGCAAATATAGCCGCCTGCTGGCAAAGCCTTGAATTCCTGTGCTTCCTCAACGTTTGTTAAATCAATGTTTTTCATATATATAAATCCTCGCTTTCAAATTTTAGTTAGTTTTTACAGTTCCCAGTATTCTCTTATCTTTTCGTCAACAAATTTCAAATCGTTGTCGATTTCTCGTTCAAACATTCCCATTGGGGATTTTACAGTATCGTTGCCGTCAGTTTGAGTAATAAACTTATATTCACCTCCGCCAACTTTGGTTTTTAATACAATGCTAAATAAACCCTCAACCGTCAGTTGGTTATCCAGCATTTTACCTACTGTTTTTGCCCTTGTTCCAAATTCATCTGATTGAACATGATGAAGGAAATAAACCACCAAATCATCGGGCGTGTTATTGATAACAAAATCTATCAATTCCTTAAAATTCACGGCCATGTCGGTAAACTTGCCGTACCCTGTTATTTTGGCTTTGTCAAACATTTCAAAGGCCATTAAATATTGGCTATCATCAATGACATATTTCTTAAAAACTGGTTTGGCCAAGCCTGCTTTGATAGTGGCATAAGTGGCCTTATCTATCTTTTGCAGCTTTTTTCTAAATGGTAGTGGCTTGCTGGCAACATTGAATATGCCGACTTCGTTTATATCAAAGTTTCTTAAGCTACTGCTTTTGCCGCTGCCACTTTCGCCCAAAACCATAACGGGAATCCCCATGTCTATTCCTCCTCAATACTGATTTCATCCGTCAAAAAGTCGGTTATCTTATTTATGATTTCAACTTTTGGCAAATTAGTTTCTTCTGCCAATTCTTGAATCAGATTGTAAAAGCCGCCTGTAACGCGCATAACCTTGCTTTCTCGTTCCGCAACTCTGTTGGTTTTAGCCACCTTAAACACAAGTCTTTTCGCCATTTCGCTCCTCCTCTACAATATGTAAAATGCAATCCCTGCCTACCATTTTATGGGGGTAAGGGATAAACTCACCCGTCAGGCTGCATTTTGCTCTATCCAATCCAGCGGAATAGCACAACGGGCAAAACATACAGAACACCCTGCTTTCTGGGAAGCTAACTTCAATCATGCCCACGGCCTTGGTATAATAGGCTACGCCCCTCTTTGTTGGCATTATGCTTCCTCCATTTCCAGTTCCAGCACTTCTATAAGCAGTTTAGCGTTCATATCTTCTAAGCATTTATCGCATATTAGCGTTCTGTTGCGGTTCAAATATTGCTCACCTTCGCTGATTTCTTCGCCGCAATAATCGCAGGTTAGGCCAGCAGTGCTTTTTATTTCGCCGTCAGAATCACAATGGCTGTCTGGGTCTAAGTGTTTAGCTAATGCCTGCTGTAGGTTATGTAAGTTTTGTTTGTATATATCGCTCATCTATTTGCTCCTTTACGAATTATTATTTTTATGATATAATTAAAGATAAGTTAATTCTTTTTTTCTTTTACCGCTTTGTCTGTTACAGCAGGCAAGGCGGCTTTTTTTATGTACTCAATTATTTTTTCACGGTCTGCCTTATTGGTGGCCTTTAATAGCATGTCTACCTGTGTTTGCCATGACA
>ENA-UOOI01002834-UOOI01002834.1-fermentation-metagenome-genome-assembly--contig:-NODE-2834-length-14100-cov-4.857245_pt1 | contig 14100 bp, 11 predicted proteins | sample MGYA00245779_ERZ724027 | MGnify/ENA primary metagenome ERZ724027 (study PRJEB28704, sample SAMN03018318) | fermentation metagenome | biome: anthropogenic terrestrial biome; feature: soil; material... | reverse complement strand
CGGCTGGATGGGCCTCGACATCGGCGCGAAATCCTGCGCGCTGTTCGCGGGGGCCGTCAAAGGCGCGGGCACGGTCGTGTGGAACGGCCCGATGGGCGTGAGCGAATGGGAGCACTTCGCGAACGGCACCATCGCCGTGGCGCAGGCCGTGGCCGCGAGCGGCGCCGTCTCCATCATCGGCGGCGGCGACTCGGCGGCCGCGATCGAAAAGCTCGGCTTCGCGGACCAGATGACGCACATCTCGACGGGCGGCGGCGCGTCGCTGGAATTCCTCGAGGGAAAGGTCCTGCCCGGCATCGCCTGCCTGAACGACAAAGCGGGCTGAGCCCGCGCAAAAGAGAGGGGAACAAAACATGAACAAACGACTGAGAAAAGCGGTCATCGCAGGGAACTGGAAAATGAACAAGACGCCGGCGGAGGCGAAGGAGCTGATCGAGGGCATCGTCCCGCTGGTCGGGGACGCGGGCTGCGGCGTCGTGGTGTGCGTGCCGTACGTGGACCTTGAAACCGTGCTTGCGGCGACAAGGGGGACGAACATCGGCGTGGGCGCCGAAAACTGCCACTGGGCGGAATCCGGCGCGTTCACGGGGGAGATCTCCGCAAAGATGCTCGCCTCCATGGGGGTACAGTACGTGATCGTCGGCCACAGCGAACGCCGGACCTATTTCGGCGAGACCGACGCGACGGTCAACCATCGCATCCGCGCGGCCCTCGACGCGGGCCTGCGCGTGATCCTCTGCGTGGGTGAATCGCTGGTGCAGCGCGAGCAGGGCGTCACCTCCGAGCTGGTCGCCATGCAGACGAAGATCGCCCTCGGCGGCGTCTCCGCCGAGGAGCTGAAGCGCGTCATCATCGCCTACGAGCCGATCTGGGCGATCGGCACCGGCAAAACCGCCACGGCGCAGCAGGCGAACGAGGTCTGCGCCTCCATCCGCGGCGTGATCGCCTCCCTCTACGGCAGGGGCGCGGCGGACGCGTTCACCGTGCAGTACGGCGGCTCCATGAACGCGAAAAACGCTGCCGAGCTGCTCGCGCAGCCCGACGTGGACGGCGGGCTGATCGGCGGCGCGTCGCTGAAGCCCGCCGACTTTGCGAAAATCGTCAAAGCGGCCGGCAAATGATTTTGACCCGCCGGAAGGAGAAACAACATGCATAAACCGCTGATTTTGATCATCATGGATGGATTCGGCATCGGGCCGGCGTACGGCAACGCGATCAAAGCCGCGAAGAAGCCGAATCTTGACCGCATCTTCTCCGAAAATCCCGTCACGCAGATCGGCGCGTCGGGCCTTTCCGTCGGCCTGCCTCAGGGGCAGATGGGCAACTCCGAGGTCGGGCACACCAACATCGGCGCGGGCCGGATCGTCTATCAGGAGCTGACCCGCATCACGAAGTCCATCGAGGACGGGGACTTCTTCTCGAACCCCGCTCTCCTCGGCGCGATCGACGGGGCCGCCGCCTCCGGCAGGGCGCTGCATGTGATGGGCCTGCTGTCCGACGGCGGCGTGCACAGCCACAACACCCACCTGTACGCCATTCTGGAGCTCGCAAAGAAGCGCGGCTGCAAAAGGGTATGGATCCACGCATTTCTGGACGGGCGCGACGTTCCGCCCTCCTCGGGCAGAGATTACGTTGCCGGATGCGCCGAAAAATGCAGGGAGATCGGCGTCGGACAAATCGCCACGGTCATGGGCCGCTACTACGCCATGGACCGCGACAACCGCTGGGAGCGCGTCGGAAAAGCCTACGCGGCCCTGGTCTACGGCGAAGGCGTTCAGGCGGACGACCCGGTGAAGGCCGTCGAGGATTCCTACAGAAACGGCGTGACGGACGAGTTCGTGGTCCCCGCGGTCTGCGCGAAAGACGCGGCGATAGAAGCCGGGGACTCGGTGATCTTCTTCAATTTCCGCCCCGACCGCGCGCGGGAGATCACCCGCGCGCTCGTCGATCCGTCGTTCAAGGGCTTCGAGCGCAGGAAGGGTTTCTTCCCCCTCCACTTCGTCTGCATGACGCAGTATGACGCGACCATGCCGAACGTGGCCGTCGCCTTCGGCCCGGAGCCGCTCAAAAACACGTTCGCCGAGACCATCTCCTCGAAAGGGCTGCGTCAGCTGCGCATCGCGGAGACGGAAAAGTATGCCCACGTGACCTTCTTTTTCAACGGCGGCGTGGAGACCGTGTATCCCGGCGAGGACCGGGTGCTGATCCATTCCCCGAAGGTCGCGACCTACGACCTTCAGCCCGAGATGAGCGCCTATCTTGTCACGGACGAACTGCTGAAACGGATCGCGAGCGACCAGTACGACGTGATCGTCCTGAACTTCGCCAACTGCGACATGGTCGGGCACACCGGCGTGTTCGACGCGGCGAAGGCCGCGGTGGAAGCGGTGGACCGGTGCGTCGGGAAAGTCGTGGACGCCGTTCTGAAAAAGGGCGGCGCGGCGCTCGTCACCGCCGACCACGGCAATGCCGAGCGGATGCTCGCGGAAGACGGCACGCCGTTCACGGCGCACACGACGAACCCCGTCCCCTTCTGCGTCGTCGGCTATCCGTGCAGGCTGCGCGAAGGCGGCCGCCTGGCCGACATCGCGCCGACCATGCTGAAGATCCTCGGCCTGCCGCAGCCCCCGGAAATGACCGGGAAAAGCATCATCGAGTAATTTTTCTTCCAATATCCTCCAATGTATATTATAAATGTAAAGGCGGGCCGCTCCTTCCCGGGAGGGCGGCCCGCCTTTCGCCGCCCTCCGCGAAAACGCTACCCCGGAGGAGAACCCTCCCTTTTTGAAAATGATGACAGTCCTGTCAGTTTCGTTGAAATGGGAGGGGAAAGATGATAAAATACAGGTTACAATCACATGGGGACACTTCTCCGGGAGGTTTCAGACATGTTTTGGAAAAGGGCAACCGCTCTGGCACTCTGCGCGGCGCTGCTCCTCACGCTGGCCGGCTGCAAAAGCGGGGGGGCGAAAAACGCCGACAAGACCATCAACTATCACCTTTCCGCGGAGCCGGAAACGCTCGACCCGCAGGTCGCCTCCGACACGCCCTCGATCATCGCCATCCAGGCGCTGTTCGAAGGCCTGACGCGCCTGGACGCGGACGGAAAAGCGGTCCCCGGCGCCGCGGAGAAATGGACTTCCGCCGAAAACGGCACCCGGTTCACCTTCACCCTCCGTTCCGATGCATCATGGTCCGACAAGAAGGCCGTGACCTCCTCCGACTTCGTTTTCGCCTTCCGGCGCGCGCTGGACCCCAAAACCGGCTCTTCCACCTGCACGCAGATGTACTGCATCAAAAACGCCCGCAAGGTGCACGCCGGCGAACTGCCCGTCTCCCAACTGGGTGTGACGGCGCCGGACAGCCGTACGCTCGTGGTCCGGATGGAATACCCGACCCCGGACTTCGCGACGCTGGCGGCAAGCCCGGTCTTCATGCCGTGCAACGAAAACTTTTTCGACCAGGCCGCCGGTCGCTACGGGCTCGAAATCAAATATCTCCTCGGGAACGGACCGTTCATGATCGACGGGGCCTACGGCTGGGACCACGGCAAATACCTGAACCTCAGGCGCTCCTCCACCTATCACGGCCGACAGGTCCCGCTTCCGGCGGCCGTGGTGTTCAGCATCGGCAGCACGACCACGGATCTTTCCAACCCGGTCGCGGCGCTGGCCGGGGAGACCGTCGACGCCGCGCCCGTGACCTATGCGCAGGCCGGCGCGGCCAGATCCGCGGGATGCACCCTGGCTTCCGTTCAGGACACGACATGGGGGCTCTGCTTCAACACGAAATCTGCCCTCTTCAAAAACCTGAACATGCGCCGCGCGTTCCTGCAGGCCTTCGACCGGAAAAAGGTGCTCTCGCATCTTCCGGAAGACATTTCCGCGGCTGAAAACATCGTCCTGCCCGGAACGTCCCTCAACGGGGAAAACTACCGGTCTCTGGCGGGCGGCCCGTTCTACCCGAAGCAGGACGCGGACGCGGCGCAGACCCTGGCGGCGGGCCTCTCCGGGCTCGGGCTCTCCAAAGCGTCGGCGGCCGCGGCGGCCTTGTCCTCCATCACGGTGCTGTGCCCGGACGACGCGAACGTCAAGCTGATGGTCAACGAGATGATCGCCGCGTGGAACGCCAAATTCCACAGCTACTTCAACATGAACCCGGTGAGCGAAAGCGATCTGCTGTCCGCGGTCCAGTCTGGGAACTACGATCTGGCGGTCTATCCGCTGAAGCCGGCGGCGGACGGCCCCTTCTTCCCGCTCTACCAGTTCTGCACCGGCGTCTCCGGCAACCCGGCGCGGTGGAGCGACGCTTCCTACGACGCCCTCGTGGCCTCCGCCCAGTCGAAAAGCGGCAAAGACGCGGCCGCTTCCTATGCCGCCGCGGAAAAGATACTGAACGAACAGGCCGTGTTCTATCCCCTCTGCTACGGGAAGAGCTATTTCGCCCTCGCAAAGGGCGTGACCGGCATCGTGTTCCGGCCTTACCAGGGCGGCGTGGATTTCATAAACGCCGGCAAAGCAGGCTGAGCGGACTGTGTCCGCTCCACCGGCCGGGCGTACAGCCCGGTCAAAGTGAAGGGCTTTCCCTGCCCGGACAGTCAGGGGCAACTCCCGCCGGCATAGCCGGTCGCGGCCCGCCGTTAAATTTTCACAAAGCAATCGAGGAACGTACCCTGTTCACGGGGTACGCTTTTTTTGCGCCGCCGATCCCTACAGGCCGGGACGGGGCCGCGTACAAGGCGGGCACAGCATTTCGATTCGCTCACAGGTACTTGCGCGCGTTCCCGGCGCAAGAAGTGAGAAACCTTCCTGCCGGAAGTCATAGTTGTGGTCCGCCGTAGGCGCGTACGATGCTTTGCGCGCACGTCGCGAAGCGAGTGCGTCCGCCCCCTGATTTCAGCGGAGCGGTACGCGGCCCTGACTCGGCCGTAACCTTCGGGCCGGCCTCCGGGAGTTTCCCCGGACTCTCGCGCCGCCTGAAGCCCGGAATTTTCACCCCGCAAAACGGCGCGGCTTGGGAGCGGCGACACGCCGCCTGCATAGTATGGACTGTATTTCTCCATGAAACAGAAAAGGGAGAGGTCCATATGAACCGCATCAACCATCAGCCGGCGGCCGTGCTGGACGGGATCCGCAAAACCCGCGGGGCGCAGGCGTGCCGGGAATTTTTTGAGCAATCCGAGAAGAACGGGCGGGCGGCCGCCATTAAACTCGCCGACGACGGCGCCCTCTCGTTCGGCACCTTTTTCACCATTCTGCCGGACCTTCAAAGGCTGCAGATGCAGGCGGAGCTTTCGGAACGGGGGCGCACAGCCTTCCGCCTGTGCGAAACGATTTTGAGCGGGGCGAAGACCGGCATGGGCATCTGCCCGGAGATGAACGGCGGCTGTCAGGACACCCTGCTGTGGATCTTCCTGACCGGCATGCTGGACGACGGGATGGACGGGGATTTCGACCGCATCATCGACGCCAGCGCGGCCGTTCTGGCAAAGACCTATCACGACGAATCCTTCCTGCCCGCGCTGGTTTCCCTGATCTTCCGAAGGAACCGGCGGGGCTCCTACGTCCACGACCTCGCCTGGGCGTTTTTGCAGTCGCACAGCCCGAAGGCCCTGAAGCTCGCCGCGGATTATCTGAACTCGGAAGACGGCCGCGACGCCGAGCTGGCCGAGGACCTGCTGCACCTGCCCCACGTGGAAAACAGGCAGGCCCGCCGCGAACAGCACGCCGGCTACCTGAAATGGCTGGAGGAGAACGGCCCCTACCTCCTGTTCGGGTGCGCGGGCTTCAACGCCACGGCCCGGCCGCACGTCTGCGACGTGGACCTCGCCGCCAAATACCTGTGCCGGGCGGTCCCCGACCACCGGCGTATCCCGAAGGACGGCCTTTCCGAAGCGGAAAAGTCCGTTCTGGAGGGGTTCGCAAAGATCCGCGGGGAAGAGCAGGAGACCCTGGCGCATTTTTCGAGCCAGATCCACAGGCGCAACCCCGTCCGCTGGCGGCGCTGGATCCGCAGTCCCCTCGACGCGCAGCTGAAAGCCGCGAAAAAAGGCGGGGGTGACGGGCGATGATCCAGATCGCGGGCAAAACCAGGACCCTCGCGGACATCTCCGGCATCCCGGCCGGCGGAACGGCGGCCGGGATCCTCGCGGCGATGTCCTCCTCCCCCTCCGTCCATTCCTATGAGACGGACGGCCAACTCCGCTTCGAGCTGAACCTCCGCGCGCAGCTCGTCGAGAAAAGCCGGGAGCTCGCGCGCAGCGGACTTCGCTTCGCCGTTTTCCGCGACAGCACCTGCAACCCCGATTTCTGGGACCGGATGCCGAACGGCGGGTTCAAGCTGAAAAAAAACGTATCCCCGGCGGCGGCCGTGGGGGACATCTTCCGCAACGGCGGCAGGTACGGGACGGAGTGCGCCACGGCGATGATGATCGTGCTGTACGGGGCGCTGGCGGAAGTCTACGGCGCGGGGCAGTTCGACCGCCTGTTCCCGAAAATAGAACTGATGAACTGGAGGCGCCTGGACCCGAGGCTGCAGGGATTCGGAGAGCTGGAAAAATATCCGGACTATCTGCCCGGCGACCGCCGCTATTTCGCAAACCCGGACGTGGACCCGCTGGTCCCCATGTGGCAGGGGGAAAACGTCGTCCAGCTCGGGGGCGGCCTGTATTACGGGCACGGCGTGGGCATCAACAGGGCGGAGGCGATCATCCGGAACCTCAACGGCAACCGCAGCCCCGGCGCCGACGAGCCCGCCTACCTGATGGACGGGGCGGGGCGGCCCGATTTCAAAAAGCTGAGCGCGCTCTCCGGGCAGTAGCCGGGCGGGCGCCCATTCCTGTTTTTAGCAATCGGGCAAAGGCGGCAAAACGGCCGGCACCCGCTCTGCGACGGGCTGAAACGGGGCTGCAAGGCGGCAGGGAACGGGGCGGTTTAACGCTTTTTTGTGATTTTTAACAAATATTTCGTTTGACAATCGAGCCGTTTAATCGTATGGTTAAATGGCTTAATTTTTTGCAGTCCGCTTCCCGCGCCAGCTTCTGCGCGGCCCGGCGGAACTGCCGAGAGAAATTTAAAACGGGGGGCTTTTTATGAAAAACATCGGATACTACAACGGCAAAACGGGACCGATCGAGGAAATGACGATTCCGATGAACGACCGCGTGGTTTATTTCGGCGACGGCGTCTACGACGCGACCTACGCCGCGAACCATATGCTCTTCTCCATGGAAGATCATCTGGACCGCTTTTTCCGCGGCTGCAAAAAGCTGGAAATCCCCTTCCGGATGACAAGAAAAGAGCTCACCCGCGTGCTGCAGTCCTGCGTCGACCGGGTCGACGACGCGGCGAGCCTGATGGTCTACTGGCAGGCGACGCGCGGCACCGGCATGCGCAACCACGCCTTCCCGGAAAACGGCAAAGCCAACCTGCTCGTCACCGTCAGGCCGGTGCCGCTGAGCGCGATCGACAGAAAGTACAGGCTGATCACCATGGAGGACACCCGCTTCTACCACTGCGACATCAAGACCCTGAACCTGATCCCCAACGTGATGGCGGCGCAGCGCGCCAAAGAGGCCGGCTGCGACGAAGCCGTCTTCCACCGCGGGTTCGTCGTGACCGAATGCTCCCACAGCAACATCTCCATCCTCAAGGACGGCGTGTTCCGCACCGCTCCGCTGAGCAACCTGATCCTGCCGGGCACGGCGCGCAGGCATCTGCTGCAGTCCGCCGTCGATCTCGGGATCCCGGTCGACCAGACCGCTTTCACCCTCGACGAGTTGTTCGACGCCGACGAGGTGATCATACATAGCTCCGGCACCCTGTGCAACGCGGCGGTCGAGATCGACGGAAAACCCGTCGGCGGAAAAGCCCCGGGACTGCTGAAAGACCTTCAGGAGGCCGTCGTGGAACAGTTTGAGGAATCCTGCAAAGTCCGGTTTGCCGACTACGCGAGGTAAACGCGGAAACTTTTCCCCGCGATTTCTTCAAAACGCCTTGACGCTTCTCCCCTGTTTTTCTATAATGGGTAGAAGGCGCGGACGCTTTGCAGGCCGCAGAGGAAAAAGCCAGGGAGCGAAGCGGCGGAAAACGCCCCGAAAACTGAATATTCGGCTGAGAAATCCGGGAGAGACCGCCGGGGAGGCGGCGCCGTAGGGGCATGCGAAAACTCTCAGGCACAGGCACCGGGTTTTGACGAGACTCCGGAAAGTCGTTTTGACACCGAAGAGGCAATTCCCCCCGCGGGAAGAATCTTTCAGGTCATATGACGGAGGCGCACGGCAGTTTTTGCTGCCGTGCGCCTCCGTTTTTATAAATCTCTCGAAAGAAGGAATCGGCATGGAGCTGAGAACTCCCCTCTGCGCCTGGCACGAAAGCCACGGGGGAAAAATGGTGCCGTTCGCCGGATACCGCATGCCCGTGCAGTATGAAACCGGCGTAATCGCCGAGCACAGGGCCGTGCGCACCAAAGCCGGGCTGTTCGACATCTCCCACATGGGCGAGGTCCTCTTCGCCGGGCCGGACGCCCTCGCGAACATTCAAAACCTTGTGACGAACGACTGCGCGGGCATGCCGCCCGGCCGCGTCCGCTACACCCCGATGTGCTGTGAAAACGGGGGCGTGGTCGACGACCTCGTGGTGTGCCGCATGGGCGAAGGGCGCTACCTGCTCGTCGTCAACGCGGCCAACCGACGGAAAGACGTCGAGTGGATGCGCGCACACCTCTCCGGCGACGTGAAGATGGAAGACATCTCCGACCGCGTGACGCAGATCGCGCTGCAGGGCCCCGCCGCGCCGGAAATCCTGAAAAAGGTCGCGGCCCCGGCCTCCATTCCGGAAAAGTACTACACGCTGGTCGAACACGGCACGGTCGGCGGCATTTCCTGCATCGTTTCGCGGACCGGGTACACCGGGGAACTTGGCTACGAATTCTACACCGGGCCGAAGGACGCCCAAAAGCTGTGGGAGCTGCTTCTGGAAGCCGGGCGGGAGCGCGGGCTCATTCCCTGCGGGCTCGGCGCGCGCGACACGCTGCGCCTCGAGGCCGGCATGCCGCTGTACGGCCACGAGATGGATGAGACCGTCACGCCGTTCGAGGCGGGACTCGGCTTCGCCGTCAAAATGAATAAATCGGATTTCATCGGCAAGAAGGCCCTCGAGGGCCATGAAAGCCCGGAGCGCGTGCGCGTCGGCCTGAAAGTCACAGGCCGGGGGATCGCGCGCGAGGAGCAGGACGTCTACACGGGCGGGGAGAAGATCGGCCGCACCACTTCGGGCACCTTCTGCCCGTTTCTGCAGGCGGCCTGCGCCATGGCGCTCGTGGCGCGGAACAGCTCGGCTGCCGGCACGCCGGTCGAGGTCGACGTGCGCGGCAGGCGCCTCCCGGCGGAGATCGTCCCACTGCCTTTCTATCGACGCGCGTAGTTGCCGTCAAAATCCAATCATCAGGAGGAATCCGTATGAATCTGCCAACCGACCTGAAATACACCAGATCCCACGAGTGGGTACGCCTGCTCGGCGGGGGAAAAGCCGAAATCGGCCTGACCGACTTCGCCCAGAAAGAGCTCGGCGACATCGTCTTCGTCAACCTCCCGCAGGAGGGCGACGGCCTCGTCCCCGGCGAGACCTTCGCGGACGTGGAATCCGTCAAGGCGGTCTCCGACATCTTCAGCCCCATCGGCGGCACGGTGGAGGAGATCAACGAAGAACTGGCCGACGAACCGGAAAAGATCAACCAGGACCCCTACGGCGCATGGCTGATCCGTGCTTCGGGCGTGAAGGAGGGGGAAACGCTCCTCTCCGCCGAAGAATACCGAGCGTTCCTCGCCGGGAAAGAGGGGGCGTGACCGTTGGGCAGTTATGTCCCGTCTTCGGAGGGCGAGCGCCGGCAGATGCTGGAAGCCGTCGGCTGCCGCTCCTTCGAGGACCTTTTCGCGCAGATCCCCGAGCAGGCGCGTATCCGGAAGCTGGACCTCCCGGACGGCCTTTCCGAGCTGGAGGTCTGCCGGCGGATGGAAAGCCTCGCTTCGGAAAACAAGGTTTTCCGCACCGTGTTCCGGGGTGCGGGGGCCTACCGGCACTACATCCCCGCCGCGGTGAAGCGCATCACCGAGAACGAAACGCTTGCGACGGCCTACACCCCGTACCAGGCGGAAATCAGCCAGGGGATCCTGCAGGGCATCTTCGAGTACCAGACCATGATCTGCGAACTGACCGGCATGGATGCCTCCAACGCCTCGGTGTACGACGGAGCGTGCGCCGCGGCGGAAGCCGCCGCCATGTGCCGCGGCCGCGGGCGCCGGACGGTGTATCTCTCCGCCGCGGCGCATCCCGACGTGATCGAAACCGTGAAGACCTACTGCTTCGCCGCCGACGTTCCGGTGAAAACCGTCCCGGCGAAGGACGGCGCGACGGACGCGGAGGCATTGCAGGCCATGCTCGCGGAGGACCCGGAGGCGGCGTGCTTCTACCTGCGGCAGCCGAATTTCTACGGGATTCTGGAAAACGCCGACGCGCTGGGGCGGATCGCGCATTCCGCGGGCGCGAAGTTCGTCATGGGCGTCAACCCGATCTCGCTCGGCCTGTTGAAAACGCCGGCCGACTGCGGGGCGGACATCGCCGTCGGCGAGGGCCAGCCGCTCGGCATGCCGCCCGGCTTCGGCGGGCCGTACCTCGGCTTTATGGCCTGCAAATCGGAGCTGATGCGCCGCCTGCCCGGGCGCATCGTCGGGGAGACGGCGGACGCCGGGGGGCGGCGCGCGTTCGTCCTGACGCTTCAGGCGCGCGAACAGCACATCCGGCGCGAGAAGGCCTCGAGCAACATCTGCTCCAACGAGTCGCTGTGCTGCCTGACCGCCGCGGTGTACCTCAGCGTTCTGGGCCCGGAGGGGCTGAAACAGGCGGCCTCTCAGTGCTACTCCAAAGCGCACTACGCGGCGGAAAAGATCGGGGCCGTGAAGGGGTTTGAGCGGAAATTCGGCGGCGATTTCTTCCACGAATTCGCGACCGCCTGCCCGGACGCGGAAAAGACGCTCTCCTATCTTTCGGAAAACGACATCCTCGGCGGATACCCGCTGCCGGGCGGAGGGCTCCTTTGGTGCGTGACCGAGCTGAACACCAGGGCGGAGATCGACCGCCTCGCCGGACTGCTGAAGGAGGTGTCGGCGCGATGGAACTGATCTTTGAAAAGAGCCGCGAGGGGCACGGATGCTCCATCCTCCCCGCCTGCGACGTGCCGGTGAGGCATGTGGGCGAAGCGTTCGCGCGCAGGACCCCGCCGCGCCTGCCGCAGATCTCGGAAAGCGACCTGAGCCGGCATTACAGCGCCCTGGCGCGCCGCTCGTTCGGGGTGAACGACGGGTTTTACCCGCTCGGCTCCTGCACGATGAAGTACAGCCCGAAAATCGACGAAGAGGCCGCTTCGCTGCCGGGCTTCGCGCAGATCCATCCCCTGCAGCCCGCCGAGACGGCGCAGGGCTGCCTGAAGGTGCTGAAGCTGACGGAGAAATATCTGTGCGAACTGACCGGCATGAGCGCCATGACCTTCCAGCCGGCGGCGGGCGCGCACGGCGAATTCACCGGCCTGCTGCTCATCAAGGCGTACCACCGCTCCCGCGGCGACGTGGCGCGGAAAAAGATCATCGTGCCGGATTCCGCGCACGGGACCAACCCGGCCAGCGCCGCCATGTGCGGCTTCACCGTGGTGAACATCCCCTCCGGGCCGGACGGCTGCGTCGACCTCGCGGCGCTGAAAAAGGCCGTCGGGCCCGACACCGCGGGTCTGATGCTTACGAATCCGAACACGCTCGGTCTGTTCGACAAAAACATCCTCGGGATCACCCGCATCGTGCACGAGGCCGGCGGCCTCGCCTACTACGACGGGGCGAACCTCAACGCCGTCGTCGGCGTGGCGCGCCCGGGCGACATGGGATTCGACGCCGTGCATCTGAACCTGCACAAGACCTTCTCCACGCCGCACGGCGGCGGCGGGCCGGGCGCGGGCGCCGTCGGCTGCCGGGATTTTCTCGCGCCGTTCCTCCCCGTTCCGCTCGTGCGGGAAACGGAGAGCGGCCTCGCGCTCGACTTCGACCGCCCGCAGAGCATCGGCCGCGTCAAGGGCTTCTACGGAAATTTCCTCGTGGTCGTGCGGGCGCTGGCCTATCTGCTGACGCTGGGCCGGAACGGCCTGCCGCAGGTCGCCGAAAACGCCGTGCTGAACGCGAATTATCTTCTTACCAGGCTGAAAAGCCGCTACCCCGCCGCCTGCCCGGGGCGCTGCATGCACGAATTCGTGCTGTCGCTCGCCGGCCTCAAAAAGGAATGCGGCGTGACGGCGATGGACATCGCCAAAGCCATGCAGGACGCCGGCATGCACCCGCCGACCATGTACTTCCCGCAGATCGTGGAGGAGGCGCTGATGGTCGAGCCGACGGAAACCGAGTCGAAGGACACGCTCGACCGCGCGGCGGACGTGATGCTCGCGCTCTACGACAAGGCGCGCAGCGACCCGCAGGCACTGCACCGCGCCCCGGAGACGACGGCCATCGGCCGCCCGGACGAAGTGCGGGCCGCGCGCCATCCGGTGGTGAAATACAACTATGATTGAACGCGCGGAATACTATGTGGCAAAGCAGAACGTCCCCTACCCGAACATGGCCCTCGAAGAATACCTGATGGACACCGTGCCGCGCGGGACGTGTATCCTCTACCTCTGGCAGAACCAGCGCACGGTCGTCATCGGCCGCAACCAGAACTGCTGGAAGGAATGCCGCGTCAAGGAGCTGGAACGCGACGGCGGGCATCTCGCCCGCCGCCTTTCCGGGGGAGGGGCCGTCTACCACGACCTCGGCAACCTGAATTTCACCTTTCTGGTGCGGAGAGAGGATTACGACGTGGACCGCCAGCTTTCCGTCATCCTGCGGGCCTGCCGGTCGCTGGGGATCCCGGCCGAAAAGACCGGGCGGAACGACGTGACCGCGGGCGGGCGCAAATTTTCCGGTAACGCGTTCTATTTCAGCGGCGACTGCGCCTACCACCACGGCACCCTGCTGATCGACACCGACAAGGAGGCGGCGGGCCGGTACCTCAGCGTCTCCGTGGAGAAGATCCGCTCGAAGGGCGTCGATTCCGTGCAGTCCCGCATCGCGAACCTCTCGGAGTTCCTCCCGGGCCTCACGGCCGCGCGGATGGTCGCCGTGCTGCTCTCCGCCTTCGGCGGCGTCTACGGCCGCACGCCGGAGAAGATCGAAGAAACGCGGCTCGACGGCCCCCGCCTCGCCCGGCTGGAACGCGATTTCTCCGACCCCGGGTGGCTCTACAACCGCTCTTCGCCGTTCCGGTACGAATTCTCCCGGCGGTTCCCGTGGGGAGGCGTCACGGTCTGCCTCGACGTGAAAAACGGGACCGTGACGGACGCGGCCGTCTACTCCGACGCCATGGACGAGTCGTTCATCGCGCGGGTCGGAGGCCGGCTGCGGGGGTGTCCGTTTTCTGCCCGCGCGGCCGTCGAAAGGATCCGGTCGGCCCCCGCGGAGGACGGGCTTTCCGCAGCGATGCGCGCGGACCTCGAACGGCTTTTCGACGAACAGAATTTTTAAAAAAGGAGGGCCGGGGCGCTTGCCGCTCCGGCCCGCTCGGGCTTTCCGATCATTTTCTTCCGCCTCAATTTTAAAAAGCGGGAAAAGGTGCTAAACTAGGATGGATTCTGTCTGCACTTCTCACACACGCCGCGAAGCATAAGGTCGCAGGATTCCACCGACAGGCGGTATTTCGAGGCGGCGGCATCGATCTGCCCAGAATCGAGGAAATCGCCCGGAATGTCGAGGACTCTCCCGCACTTTGTGCAGACGAAATGCGTGTGCGGCTTCGTGTTGCCGTCGAACCGCTCCTGCCCGTGCACGATGCCGATGCTGGCGATGACGCCGTCCGCCTTGAACTGGGCCAGATTGCGGTAGACCGTGCCGAGGGAAAGATCCGGATACTCCGGTTTCAGCTTCTGGTAGACCCACTCTGCGGTCGGGTGGCATGTCGTGGAACAGACCGCCTGCAGAATCGCCTCCCGCTTCCGGCTGAAATTTCTTTTCTTCTCAGGAGTCTCCATATC
>ENA-UOOI01002823-UOOI01002823.1-fermentation-metagenome-genome-assembly--contig:-NODE-2823-length-14161-cov-2.833262_pt1 | contig 14161 bp, 17 predicted proteins | sample MGYA00245779_ERZ724027 | MGnify/ENA primary metagenome ERZ724027 (study PRJEB28704, sample SAMN03018318) | fermentation metagenome | biome: anthropogenic terrestrial biome; feature: soil; material... | reverse complement strand
GCTTAGGTGCAGATAGTTTTTATCTGTGTGTAAGCTGCGTTTTTTTTAAAACTTATCACAGATTTACAGCAATTTCAGCAGCTTTAGCTGTCAGAAATTTTCCAGTTAAGCAGAGGGGAGGAAAACCACTTGAAAGAATCAGTAACCAGTGTCGGCATCGATATAGGAACATCCACGACCCAGCTGATTTTCAGCAAGCTGACCATTGAGAACAGAGCGGCAGGATATATGGTGCCAAAGGTGGAAATTGTAGATAAAGAAGTGATCTATTGCAGTGATATTTATTTTACCCCATTGATTTCCAATACCGAAATAGATGGAGAAAAGGTCAGTGCAATCATACGATCTGAATACGAAAAAGCCAATATAAGGCCCGAAGAGGTCAGCACCGGTGCGGTCATTATAACCGGTGAAACCGCAAGAAAGCAGAACGCCAATATCGTTCTGAACAGCCTGAGTGATCTGGCCGGGGATTTTGTCGTAGCCACCGCAGGTCCGGATCTGGAATCTGTCTTGTCCGGAAGAGGGGCGGGTACCGACGTATTCAGTGAGGAGCACCGAAATGTAGTCGCCAATCTGGCTGTGGGCGGAGGAACTACCAATATCGCCGTATTTCGCAAAGGAAGTTTGCAGGGCGTAACTTGTCTGGATATAGGAGGGCGGCTGATAAAAATTGAAAATGGGAAAATCAGCTATATTTACCGTAAGATTCAAGAACTGGCACAAGCAAACGGCATTCAAATCCGTGAAGGCGATGAAGCCAACGTTCAAGTGCTGGAAGCTGTCTGCAGGTTGATGGCTCAGGAGCTAAAAGCTTCTCTCCATCTGGACGCAGAATCCAGCTATCATAGAAAATTGTATACCAATCAAGGGAAGGGCTTACCGGAAGACATTAAAGTGAATGCGCTGACGTTTTCCGGCGGAGTAGCCAATTATATATACGAACCGACTGACAAGGAGGTTTTCAAGTACGGTGACATCGGAATTCTGCTTGGCACGGCTATTGCTCAAAGCGGTATGCTGGATTCGGTAGAATGCTATCGCTCCGAAGAGACCATTCGGGCCACAGTGGTGGGAGCAGGAACTCATACGACGGAGATCAGCGGAAGCACGATTTTTTATCAAAGGGATCAATTACCGATTAAAAATGTTCCGGTCCTCAAATTATCTAAGCTGGATGAAGAAACCCCTCAGTCTGTGAGTGCGGCGATAAAGGCTCAGCTTCCGATCTATCAGCACGAAGGGAAAAAAGAACCTGTCGCTATTGCACTTTCGGCGGCACCTTATGACGGATTTGATAAGATACAGGAGCTGGCAGCAGCCATTATTGAGGGAGCGGAAGCTTCCATTAAAGAAAAATTTCCGCTCATTGTGGTACTGGAAGCTGATGTAGGAAAAGCACTTGGAAATGCACTTCATATCAAATTAAATAAGCAAAAAGATGTCATCTGTATTGACGGAGTGCGGAGCAAATCCGGGGATTACATAGATATAGGCGAACCGGTAGGAGGGGGATATGTCCTTCCGGTAGTGGTCAAAACATTGATTTTTAATTCGTAGATCACTCCACAAGGGAGTTATCAATAAAGAGGAAAGGAAAGAAAAGAGAAGGTGAAAAAGCATGATACTAAGAACAAAGCTATTTGGACACAACTATGAGTTTAAATCACTCAGGGAAGTAATGGCCAAAGCAAATGAGGAAAAGTCTGGTGATAAGCTTGCTGGAATTGCAGCAGAATCTGCGGAAGAAAGAGTTGCTGCAAAAGTAGTGCTGTCACACATCACATTGGCAGAAATAAGAAATACACCGGCAGTTCCGTATGAGGAGGATGAAGTAACACGAATTATTCAGGATGCGGTCAATGAATCCATCTACAACGATTTTAAGAATATGACAGTTGCTGAATTCCGCGAATGGCTGCTGGACGAAAAGACGACTTCTTCCATGATTCGCCGGGCTTCCAGAGGAATTACCAGCGAAATCGTCGCCGCAGTATGCAAGTTGATGAGTAACTTAGATTTGATATACTGTGCAAAAAAAATGCGTGTATCTGCGCACTGCAACACCACCATTGGGCTGCCCGGAACTTTTTCATCCCGTCTTCAGCCAAACCATACGACGGATGATCCAAAGGGTATCATGGCTTCCGTTATGGAAGGCTTAAGCTTAGGCTGCGGAGATGCAGTCATCGGGTTAAATCCGGTAGACGATTCAGTAGAAAGTGTTGCCAGAATATTGAAGAGCTTCGATGAATTTAAGAACAAATGGGAAGTTCCGACGCAGATCTGTGTTTTGGCTCACGTTACTACCCAGACAGAGGCAGCAGACAAATTCAATGCTCCTATCGATTTAATGTTCCAGTCTATAGCCGGATCACAGAAAGGAAATGAAGCCTTCGGCCTGACTGCGACTATGCTGGATGAAGGCCGGGATATGATGCTGAAGAAGGGTACTTCCACCGGGCCGAATGTCATGTACTTTGAGACCGGGCAGGGTTCCGAATTATCCTCAGAAGCCCACCACGGATGGGATCAGGTAACGATGGAAGCCCGCTGCTACGGCTTCGCCAAAAAATATCATCCTTTCTTAGTCAATACCGTTGTAGGATTTATCGGACCGGAATATTTATATGATTCCAAACAGGTCATTCGTGCAGGACTGGAAGACCACTTTATGGGCAAGCTGACGGGAATTCCTATGGGCTGCGACGCTTGTTATACCAATCATATGAAAGCCGACCAGAACGATATTGAAAATTTGGCCACACTGCTGGTTGCAGCAGGCTGCAACTACATCATGGGCGTTCCTCAAGGCGATGACTGTATGCTGATGTATCAGTGCACCGGTTATCATGAAGCAGCAGCCCTGCGAGAAGTATTCGGACTTCGTCCAATTAAGGAATTCGATATGTGGCTTGAAAAAATGGGCTTTTCAGAAAACGGAAAACTGACTCCCCTTGCCGGAGATGCTTCAGTGTTTATGAGGAAATAGAAAGGAGGTCTCAAAATGGAACAGGTAGATTTAAAACAACTTATAGAGCAGGTAATTAAAGATATGAAATTGACGGATTCAACACCGGAGCAGACGAGTACCGCCAAAGCGGCTCCAGAGAGTGTTGCACTGGAGGACGGCTGCATTCCGGATGTAACGGAGGTAGATATTCGAACACAATATCTGGTAAAGAATCCGGAGCACGGCGAAGAATATTTGGAATTAAAACAATATGCTCCTTGCCGGCTGGGAATCGGAAAAGCAGGTGCCAGATATAAGACAGACCCATTGCTCCAGTTCAGAGCCGCCCACTCCGCAGCACAGGATGCGGTGTTCAGTGATGTGGATCACGAATTTGTGGAAAGCATGAATCTGTTTACCGTTACCACGCAGTGCGACAGCAAAGACATTTATTTGACCAGACCGGATTTAGGCAGAAAGCTGACGCCGGAATCGGCACAGATCATAAAAGAAAAGTGCAAGAAAAATCCAACGGTTCAGATTTATGTGGCAGACGGTTTATCCTCCGCATCGGTGGCAGCCAATGTAAAGGACTTACTTCCGGCTATTCTCCAAGGACTGCAGAGCTCAGGAATCGATACCGGAACACCATTCTTTGTAAAATACGGCAGGGTTGCTGTAATGGATGAGATTTCCGAACTGACAGGAGCTGAGGTGACTTGCACGCTGATCGGCGAAAGACCGGGACTTATTACTGCAGAATCCATGAGTGCGTACATTGCTTATAAAGCAACGGTAGGTATGCCGGAGGCCAGGAGAACGGTAGTATCCAATATTCATCGATCCGGAACGATGCCGGTGGAAGCAGGGGCTCATATTGCAGATATTATAAAACTTATGCTTGAGAAAAAAGCAAGCGGAACAAATTTAAAATTGTAATAAGGGAGGATATGAAAAATGAAGAGAGATCCCGTTAGGGCCACAGTATTAGCAACAAAAGTGATTCCAAATGTAAATGCTGAACTGGCAGCTCAGCTGAATTTAACCCCGGATCAGAGATCCTTAGGGTTGATCACCGTAGATTGCGATGATGTTACATATACGGCATTAGATGAAGCTACAAAGGCGGCGGATGTAAAGGTTGTGTACGCAAAAAGCTTTTACGGAGGCGCTGCCAATGCCAATACAAAGCTGGCCGGCGAAATTATCGGTATTCTGGCAGGGCCAAACCCTGCAGAAATCAAGAGCGGATTGAAAGCTTGTACAGAGTTTATTGAGAATTCGGCATATTTTATATCTGCCAACGAAGACGACACGATCGTGTACTACGCACACTGTATTTCAAGGACCGGCTCCTACTTGTCAGACGGCGCAGGAATTCCGGAAGGAGAGGCTCTGGCTTATCTGATTGCCCCTCCTCTGGAAGCTATGTATGGAGTGGATGCGGCAATGAAGGCAGCAGATGTTACCATGTGCGTACTGTATGCTCCTCCTTCAGAGACCAACTTCGGCGGAGCATTGCTGACCGGAAGCCAGTCGGCTTGCAAAGCGGCATGCGATGCATTTGCTGCTGCGGTAGAATTCGTTGCGGATAATCCTGTTGGATAAAAGCGGAAGGATATAAGTTATGGAAGCATTAGGAATGATAGAAGTCTATGGCTATTTAAGTGCAGTGGAAGCGTTGGACAGCGCACTGAAAGCCGCTAATGTATCTCTTCATAGCGTAACAAAGGTAAAAGGCGGATTGGTTACCGTCATGGTGGTCGGCGATGTGGGAGCTGTAAAAGCGGCAATGGACGCTTCTTGTGCGGCTGCGAAGCGTGTTGGAAAGGTTGTTTCCGTTCATGTAATTCCAAGACCTGCAAAGGAGGTATTTGCGATGACAAATACTACGGCAAGGGTTCAGGAAAAGCAGACTGCAGAAGCAGAAAAGCCGGAAAGGACTGAAACAGTTCAAACGGACGAAACACCTGAAAGAATGGAAACGCCTGCAGAGACCGCAATGCCTGCAGAGACCGTAAAACTGAAAGAACCCGAAGAAGAGATGGCAGTAGAAGAGTCCCGAAACGAATTCAGCAGAGAACTGTTGGAACAAAAAACAGTAGGGGAACTAAGAAATATAGCCCGTAAGCTCCATATAGGAACCATGACAAAAAATGAAATTAAATTTGCGAAAAAAGGACAGCTGATTCAGGAAATTTGCAGATTTCATGAAGGAGGGGATAAGTAGATGCTGCTATATGACAAGGATTTACTATCTGTACAGGAAGTGCGTGATCTGGTAGAACATGCAAAGACAGCACAGAAGGAATTAGCGGAAAAAAGTCAAGAGCAAGTAAATGCCATTGTAAAGTCCATTGCAGATGCCGGTGTGAGAAATGCCAAGCGATTGGCACAGCTGGCACACGATGAAACAGGCTTTGGCATTGCAGAAGATAAAGTCATCAAAAATATTTTTGGGAGCAAGGGCGTTTACGAGAGAATCAAAGACATGAAGACCGTAGGAGTCATCAAACGCAACGAAGAAGCAGGGACCTACGCGGTAGCCGTTCCTGTGGGAGTAATAGCCGGTTTGATTCCTTCTACGAATCCGACTTCAACCGTGTTCTATAAGGCGGAAATTGCTGTAAAGGCAGGAAACGCTATTGTATTTTCACCCCACCCTAATGCCATAAAGTGCATTTTGGAAAGCGTGAAGGTCATCCGTCAGGCCATATCAGAAGCAGGGGGTAATGAGGATCTGGTTTCCTGTATTTCTATTCCGACGATTCAATCCACCGATGTGCTGATGAGCCATCCGGATACCTCTTTGATCCTGGCTACAGGCGGATCCGCCATGGTAAGAGCCGCATATTCTTCGGGAACACCGGCTATCGGAGTAGGACCCGGTAACGGCCCAGCCTACATTGAGAGAAGCGCGGATATCAGCAAAGCGGTAAAGTGCATTTTGGATTCGAAGACCTTTGACAACGGCACCATATGTGCATCAGAACAGTCTGTAATTTGTGAGGACGATATGAAGGAAGCCGTTCAGAAGGAAATGGAGAGGCAGGGAGCATATTTTCTGGATGCCAAGGAAAGAGAGCAGCTGGGGAACTTTATTTTACGCTCCAGCGGTACGATGAACCCGATGATTGTAGGAAAGAGTGTGAAAGTTATAACGGAGCTGGCAGGATTGACTGTACCGGAGAATACCAGAGTGCTGGTGGCAGAAGAAACCGGTGTCGGCAGAGGTCACCCGTACTCCAATGAAAAACTGGCGCCAATCCTTGGATTCTATACCGCACCGGATTACAGGGCCGTTTGTGAACGATGCTGTGAAATATTATATTACGAAGGAGCAGGTCATACCTTCATTATCCATACGAAAAATCAGGAAATTGTGGATTACTTCGCACACCGCGTTCCGGTATCCCGATTTATTGTGAACAGTCCGGGAGCATTGGGCGGAATCGGAGCATCCACAGGATTGATGCCGGCCCTGACACTGGGGTGCGGTGCAGTGGGCGGCAGTGCTACCAGTGAAAATGTAGGACCGGAACAGCTGTATAATCTACGGTATGTTGCGGTAGGAAAGAAGGATTTAGAAGAGATTAGAAAAGAAGCCGGGGAAACGGAAATGATACCGGAAATGATCAATTTTGATGTAAAACAAATAGATGAAGTGGTACGCCGCGTCATTAAACAACTGGAAGCCATATAGACATAAGGAGGAATTAAAATGTTAGCAATGCAGGCGTTAGGCATGATTGAAACAAAAGGATTGGTAGGCTCTATAGAGGCAGCAGATGCCATGGTAAAAGCCGCAAATGTAACACTGATTGGCAAAGAACACGTAGGCGGCGGACTGGTTACTGTTATGGTACGGGGAGATGTAGGCGCGGTAAAAGCGGCTACAGATGCAGGAGCGGCAGCGGCAGAGCGTGTAGGCGAGCTGATCTCCGTGCATGTTATTCCTAGACCTCACGAGGAAGTAGAGCAGATACTTCCCGTGTTAAAGTAAGGAGGGTATAAAATGACGACAACACAAGCATTAGGTATGATTGAGACAAAAGGACTGGTAGGTTCCATAGAGGCGGCGGATGCCATGGTAAAGGCAGCAAATGTAACTCTGATTGGCAAAGAACATGTAGGCGGCGGATTGGTTACCGTTATGGTAAAGGGAGATGTAGGCGCGGTAAAGGCTGCTACAGACGCAGGCGCGGCGGCGGCAGAGCGTGTGGGCGAATTGATCTCCGTACACGTTATTCCTAGACCTCATGAAGAAGTAGAGCAGATACTTCCCGATTTAAAGAAGTAAGTTGTATTTGAAATAAAGGCGGGAGGTGAAAGCGTTGAAGGTCATAACCGAAGCGGCTTTGCGGGAAGAACTGAGAAACAGTCAGCCGGAATATTATTGCATACCGGAGGAGACTCTCTTATCTCCAGCAGGGCGTGAATATTTACAGCAACGCAAAATTAAAATTGTAAAAGAGCCCCCTATACAGCAGGTACAGGCATCAGAAAACAAACAGAGTACCCCATCGGAAAGTACGGAAGTGTCCAATCATGCGGCAGAATCATGGAAACCCAAATATGTTGATTATGAAACCGGGGCTTTCTACATGGAAAAGCCGGAGCACATGTGCCAGCTTTCAGGAAATCTGCTGGTGCCGAAGTGCCATCCGAGAATTCTTTTCAGAGGAAAGCTGGATTCCATTCAGACACTGATTATTCTGGATCAGGCACGAATGGCAGAATCCGGTACTTCCGCAAAAGTAATCGAGGACTTGAACAGCGTTCTTTTGGTCTTACAGAACATCATGAAATGTGACGTATTGGATCAGGAGCTGGAGAGCGGATTGATCATCGGGCTGACCAACAGGGAGCTCCATGACCGCTCTCACGATCCGATGAAATTCTTTGGAATCAAGCAAATGCTGATGCCGAATTATACCATGGGAACGTCCTATGCTATGCTGAATCAGCTCCGAGCTGCCATTCGAGAGGTAGAGGTGGCTGCCACGACCGCTTTCTATCAGAACGGTAAGTGCAGCAGAACGGATATTATCGAGGAATTGAACCGGCTGTCCAGCGCACTTCATGTTATGATGTGCAAATGGCTGGCAGGAGAGTATCATTAAAAGGAGATGGAAGAATGGATAAGCTGATTCAAGCATTGAAAGACACCATTATGGCAAATGGTATTCTGCAGGTTGAAACCTCTGCAAGGCATGTTCATTTAAGTCAGGCAGATTTAGAACAGCTGTTTGGAAAAGGACATACATTGACGCCTAAAAGAGCGTTGTCACAGCCGGGACAGTATTTGTCGGAGGAAAAGGTTACGGTGGTGGGGCCTAAAGGAGAAAAGAAGGTTTCTGTTTTGGGTCCGGTCAGAAGCCGGACCCAGGTGGAGCTGTCCCGAAGTGACTGTATGAGCTTAGGTATGTCGGCACCGGTTCGGCTGTCGGGAGAATTGGAAAACTCCGGGGCAGTGGTGCTGAAAGGGCCAAACGGTGTAGTTGCTCTGTCCGAAGGAGCCATCGTGGCTAAAGCACATATACATATGACGCCGGACATGGCGGAGAAGCTTTGCTTAAAGGACAGACAGCAGGTAAAATTGGAGGTTATCACGGACAGACCGCTTGTATTGCAGGAGGTCATCGTCAGAGTAGACGAGGCATCCAGCTGTAAGGTACATATTGATACAGATGAATCTAATGCAGCAGGATGTAAAGATTTTACTTTAGGCCGCATTATAAAATAGCGGAAAACGAATTTTGAGAAAAGTCTGGAAAAAGAGACTGGGCAGAAAGGAGGAAGCCTATGGAGCTCAAAGAATTAGTGGAGCAGATTGCTGTAAAGGTCGCGGAAAGAATTTCAGAACTGGAAGAAAGCACACAAACGGAGATCTGCGGCGGCGGATCAGGTCAGAAACCAAAGCTGCTGATTCTGACAGAGGACCATGGCACAGCCTGCCATGAACTTTTGGAAAAGGAAGCTGTCAAAGCAAAATTTGAAGTTGTTTGTGCACGAAGCAGTGAATATACGTGCGACTTACAACAAGTGGATACGATTGTGCTTGGAAGCTTCAGCAGTCTTTCTTTAGGAAAGATCGCAGAGGGTATCGGGGATACGCCGTTTACCGAGACGGTGATCAAAGCGATCCTGATGGGAAAACAAATCCTGATACCGCATGAGGAAATGGAAATCTATCAATACCGGAATACTGCTCCCAAGCTCTATTACGGGTTGATGATGCAGAAAATCGAGTTCTTAAAGAGCGCAGGTATTCGATTTTGCAGCAGAGACCAACTGGAAAGTATGATACTTGAAAACGAAGGTACAGCGGAAAGAAAGAGCTGTGAGAAGCCGGAGGAAAAGCTGGAAGCACACGGAGCGCATACTGGAAATTCGATAAAATTCACGAAGAAGATTATTACGGAAAGAGATCTCCGAGCTGCTTATGAACAGCATGCGATGCAAGTTTTTATCACAAAGAAAACGATCATCACAGATTTAGCCCGTGAATATGCGGAGCAAAAAGGCATTTCGTTTGCAATCGACTGATATGAATTCCGGCACCGAAAGCGCAGTGCTGTGTAGAAGAGAGGGTAAAGTATATGAAAGTGGCAAAGGTTATCGGAAATATATGGGCGACAAGAAAAGATGAAAGCCTGGCAGGGCTGAAACTCATGATTCTTTTGCCTGTGGACCTTTTACATGAAGAGCAATACCAACATCCAATCGTGGCTGCCGACATCATTGGCGCAGGAGTTGGGGAAACTGTTTTGTTCGTCTCGGGAAGCTCAGCACGAAGCGCAGTCGGAGATTCGACCATACCGGTAGATGCTACCATTGTAGGAATTGTAGATGATAAGGAAATTAATGAAAGCGTGCTGTAAAAAGCGTGCGGCGAGGTGAGAAAATGAACATAATAGAGACTGTAAAAAATGCCGGGATCGTTGGTGCCGGCGGTGCAGGATTTCCTACCCATGTAAAGCTTTCTGCCAAAGCGCAGGTATTTATTATAAATGCAGCGGAATGTGAACCCTTGATTGAAACCGATAAATATTTGATGAGGACGTTTCCCGATGAAATTTTGAAAGCAGCTGAAACCGTAGCGGAGCACATCGGTGCGGAACGCAGGGTGATTGCCTTGAAGAGCAAATATCAGAAGGAAATAGAGGCATTGCAGAGAGCGATAGATAAAAACGGATCTTCTTTTGAACTGGTTAAAATGAAATCCTTTTATCCGGCCGGAGATGAGCAGACTTTAGTACAGCTGGTCACCGGGCATAGTGTACCGGAAAGAGGTCTGCCCTTAGATGTAGGATCAGTGGTCAGCAATGTGGGAACCATGCTGAATGTGTATGAGGCCATGCAAGGGAAACCGGTGACGGATAAGTATTTATCCGTGGTGGGTGAAGTAGCGGAGCCGATTATGCTGTATGTTCCCATAGGAACCTCCTTGCAGGAATGCATCGATCAGGCCCGTCCCCAGCTTGAAGAATACGATATTATTGTGGGCGGACCGATGATGGGGACGGTATATAGAGGAAGTGATATTCAGGATCTGACGGTAACCAAAACCACCGGAAATATCCTTGTGCTGCCCAAAGACCATTATCTGGTAAAATGTGCAGAGCTTTCGCTTTCTTCGATTGTTGCACAGACCAGAAGTGCCTGTATTCAGTGCAAGCTGTGTACCGATATGTGTCCGAGATTTCTGATCGGACATAAAATTCGTCCCAATATGGTCATGAGAAATATGTACAGAGAAAAGCTGATAACGGATGACAGTGAATATGAAGAAATTTTTGGAGAAGCAGCGAACTGCTGTGACTGCGGAATATGTGAAATGTTCGCCTGTCCAATGAGCCTTTCTCCCCGTAAAGTAAATGTGTTCGTAAAAACACAATTAGCGGCTCGGGGCATTAAACCGGAACGCAACAAGACGCCGAAAGCTTCGGCGGATCTGCCATATAGAAGGATACCCACTGAACGATTAGTGGCTCGGCTGGATTTAATGAAATATTATCACGAACACGCTGAAAAATGCATTCCGCTCACACCTAATCAGGTTTCACTCCTGATGAAACAGCATATTGGAGCACCGGGAATTCCTTGTGTATCCATAGGGGATTTGGTGGAAAAAGGAGACCTGATCGTAAGAGCAAAAGAGGATGCTCTCTCTGCTTCGGTACATGCCAGCATAAAGGGCACAGTAACCTTGATGGATGGTGAACGGATTGTCATTGACAAAGAGAAGGAGTAGTACTATGGCAAATGCAGTAGGTATGATTGAGCTGAACAGTATCGCTCAGGGAATAGAAGTGGCGGATTATATGATTAAGGCGGCGCAGGTAGATGTGCTGCGAGCCACCACCGTATGTCCGGGAAAATACATAATCGTGGTCGGAGGGGAAACCGGTGCGGTAGAGGCATCTATGAAGGATGGCGTGAAACGGAGCGGTCCGCATGCAGTGGATACGCTGTTGATTCCCAATATCAACGACCAGGTCATTCCGGCAATATATATGACAAATCCTGTTGAAACATTAGGAGCCGTTGGGGTATTAGAGTTTTTTTCCATAGCTTCGGCAATAACCGCTGCGGATGTGGCAGCAAAGGCGGCTAATATTACGCTGATAGAAGTGCGTATGGGCTGGGCTATCGGAGGGAAGGGCGTGGTCACGCTGACTGGTGATGTGGGTGCTGTACGGGCTGCCGTTGCAGCTGCTCAGGAGACAGCTGAGTTGATGGTGGGAAGCACCGTCATACCGAGACCATCCCCGAAATTATTGGAAAACTTGCTGTAGCAGGCGGGTTACAGCTATACAGGTACAGGAGGAAAGATATGTTTGATGAATTAATAAATGCTTTCGATGTATCGGTGCTTACGGAAAGTTTGCAGGCATACGTTGGAAACCTAACAGTCAATTCAGTTATTGTAACGATTATGACCATTTTCATGTTAGTAGGTGCTATTGATAAAATTCGCGGAAACAAGCTTGGATATGGAGAACAATTTGATGAAGGATTTCTTGCCATGGGACCTCTGGCTATTGCAATGGCTGGCGTTGTGGCAGCAGCACCGGTATTATCTATTTTATTAAGACCGATTATTTCGCCGATTTATACGTTGGTAGGAGCCGATCCATCTATGTTTGCAACCACTTTGCTGGCTTGTGATATGGGCGGATATCCGCTGGCGATGCAGTTGGCGGAGAACGATACCTTAGGTAATTTTGCAGGATTGATCTTAGGGTCGATGATGGGACCTACCATTGTATTTACCATTCCGGTAGCTCTTTCCATCATCAATAAGAAAGACAGACCGTATTTGGCAGCAGGTATTCTGGCAGGTCTTATCACGATTCCAATCGGTTGTATTGCCGGTGGTCTGGTCATGAATATGACTCCATATAAAATCAGTTTGATTACTATTTTGATCAACTTGATTCCGGTTATTGTCGTAGCAGGTCTGATCGTACTTGGTCTTTGGTTCAAGCCGGCAAGTATGATTAATGGGTTCAACAAGTTTGGTACGGCCGTTACAGTTATTATCACTATATTTACCGCGATTGCGATCTTCCAATATGAAACAGGAATTCGATTCCCGTTATTCGACATTATGGTCGACCCGGATAAGAACGGCGGAGTGATTGGATTAGAATCCGGTCTGCTGGTATGCGGACAGATCGCGTGCGTATTGGTCGGTGCGTTCCCGATGGTAAAGTGGATCACAAAGACCTTCGGAGGAACCTTGGAAAAAGTCGGCGGACTTCTTGGCATGAACGACAAGGGTTCTGCCGGTATGGTGGCTACTCTGGCGAATAATATCGCCATGTTCAACATCATGGGTGAAATGAATCCAAAAGCGAAGCTTTTGAACGTTGCCTTTGCCGTATCTGCTGCATTTGTTTTCGGGGATCACCTTGGATTTACCGCAGGTAATAACCCTGAAATGATTTTCCCGGTAGTTGTTGGTAAGCTGGTAGCCGGTATTACTGCATTGATCTTAGCCAATGTGCTGGCACCAAAACTTTTAAGCAAGATTGAAGTAACAAGTGACGATGAGACAGCTGTTGAGGCAGAATAGTACATTAAAACATAGGATAGGAGAAGGATTATGAATATTAGTGAAGATTTGGTAAAAGCTATTGTAAAAGAACTGCTTAATCAAATGAGAACTCAGGCCGGTGCGGATTTTGTGAAAGAAACAGACAAAACCAGCGGGATTCTGGTAGTTCGTGGAGATACAGTAAAGACAGAAGCCTTTGAAGGCAGAGAAGATGTAAAACTAAAGGACATCGTTACGTTGCAGGAGGCTCCGAGAATGGGCGCCGGCATTATGGAACTGGTTGACAGTGCGGATTTTGAGTGGACGCTGACGTACGATGAATTTGATTATGTCATCGACGGTACTTTAGACATCAAAATCGACGGAGGAAATGTGATTCGAGGAAATAAGGGGGATATTATCCTGATTCCGAAAGGAAGCCATATTCATTTCAGTACTCCTAACAGCACTCGATATGCGTATTTCGTATATCCGGCAAACTGGCAGGAATTAGCATAGCAAGAAAACTCCTTTCATATATGCGTTAAGCCTTTAGGGGCTGATCCATAACAGTCGTATGTGCATATACCATACTGTTTTGGAGCAGCTCCTTTTAATTTTAATTTTTTTATCACAGTACTTTGATTCGTTAAAAGTATGCAAAGCAATAGGCTCAGGCCATAATGTATGAGAATCCTTTTCTTGTAAATACTAATACTAGAAGGAGGTGATAATATGGGCATTATAGGTTGGATTGTCATAGGTGCACTTGCAGGATGGATTGCGAGTATGATCACGGGCAATAATAAAGAAATGGGAGCCTTTATGAATATTACCGTTGGTATAATCGGAGGGTTCCTTGGCGGACTGATTATGAATTTAGTTGGCGGAGTCGGTATCACAGGGTTTAATTTATGGAGCTTTGTGGTAGCGTGTGTCGGAGCGATCTTATTATTATGGATTGTTAATGCATTTAAAAGAAAAGAAAGCTACAGTTAGAAGATATTTGATTCACTGTAAGAAAATGGAGCCATTGCGAAAAAAACTGCGATGGTTCCTTTCTTGTGTGATTATTTTGCTGGGAACAAAAGGGAAGTTATGGTATAATGATTCTATTGATTGAAGTCGGCTTTGCCGTAAGGAAGCGTTCATTGAATCATGCT
>ENA-UOOI01002822-UOOI01002822.1-fermentation-metagenome-genome-assembly--contig:-NODE-2822-length-14165-cov-3.606520_pt1 | contig 14165 bp, 20 predicted proteins | sample MGYA00245779_ERZ724027 | MGnify/ENA primary metagenome ERZ724027 (study PRJEB28704, sample SAMN03018318) | fermentation metagenome | biome: anthropogenic terrestrial biome; feature: soil; material... | reverse complement strand
TGAAAAAAAATCACATAGAACTAAAGCAGAACTGAAACAGAGAAAAGCTGGAGAAGAAGCTTTATTAACTGGGGTGGCCTTGAAAGAAAGACAAGAAATCAAGGATAATCCAGTAGCGCATAAAGAGTTTTTAAGAATTAGAAAACTATTAAAAGAAATTGGCAAAAATGATGATATATACGGACCAGTCATTAACAGATATTGCATGATTCAAGCTGAATGCATTATGTTTAATGAAAGAAGAGAAGAACTTTACAAACTAATCCATGAACTTAAAAAAGAATATGATGAAGTTGCTAAGAATATGGATCCGGACGAAAGAGAATCTTTTTTATTAGAATACTCAAGAAGTATGGCGAAACTTTCTACCACTATGATTAATCTAGATAAGCAGATTCAAACCAAAAGAAGAATGCTATTTGATATAGAAAAAGAAAACATAATGACAATATCCGCAGCTTTAAGAAACATACCTAAAGAAGTGAAAACGGAAGAAAATCCACTTCTAAAGGCGCTGAGAGATTAATGATAAAAGAAAGTAGAGCTTACAAATATGCAAAATGGTGTATTGAAAAAGATAATAGAAAAGTTCCTAGGTATGTAAAAAAACAAGCGAAAGAATGGATTGATATAGTAGAGGGGAAAAACCCTGAAGCTTATGTAGACGAAAAGGCATTTAGCAAGATAAACAAATTACTTAAATTAATGGCCCACCCTGATCTACTCTGTCCATTGGATAAGGGATTGGAGGACTATGCTTGGCTTTTAATTGTAGCAGTGCTATGTACTAAGCTAAAAAATGAAGAAAATAAGGATATAAGATATTATGTAACTGCTGTATTGGAGATATGCCGAAAGAATTTTAAGACATTTAATGCAGCGGTTATTTTTATTTTATTAATGCTAACAGATCCCATATTTAGCAGATTTTTTTCAGTTGCTCCTGACTTAAAATTATCTAAAGAACTACAGTTAGCAATAAAGAAAATAATAAAATCAAGTCCAGCATTAGCAGATGATGAAGCGTTTAAGATTTTAAGAAGTGAAATAAGATGCTTAATAACAGATAGTGAATATACTCCATTAGCTTATAGTGAAGATAGAATGGATGGTAAATTAGCCAATGCCTTCTTAGCAGATGAAGCGGGTGCAATGGATTCATATCCAATAGAAGCAATGAGGTCTTCACAGATAACTTTATTCAATAAGCTGGGAATTATTATAAGTACTCAATATCCTAATGACAATAATGGAATGATAGATGAGATTGATATATCTAAGAAAACACTAGATGGACTATTAGAAGATAAGCGAAGGTTCGCATTACTATATGAACCTGATGGTGATTTATTGGTAGATGATCAATGGCAAACTAATGATTTAGTAATATATCAATCCAATCCAGTAGCAGTAGCACATGATTATATATTTCAGGCCATAAAAGATATGCGTACAATGGCTATTCTTTATGAGAATAAAAGAGAAAACTATCTTTGTAAACATAATAATATCAAGTATAAAGGCCTTGGAGTTGAAGGTTATGTATCTATTGATAAGGTGAGAGAATGTAAAATCAAAGAAGATTTAGATTTTTGGAGAGGCAAAAGAGTATGGCTTGGGCTTGATTTATCTCAAACAGATGATAATACGGCTTTGGCTATGGTTACAGAGGATGAAGGAAAGATATATGGCAAGGTATGGGGATTTATTCCCAAAGATAGTAAAGATTTAAAAAGCAAAAAAGAAAAAGTAGATTACAACAAGCTAATAAAACAAGGTGTTTGTTTTGAATGCGGAGATGAAGTAATTGATTATAACTTTGTTGAGAATTTTATTTTAAGTCTTGAAGAAAAATATGGAGTTGAAATTCAACAAATTGGATATGACAGATACAATGCCATAAGTACGGTGCAAAAACTCGAAGCGGAAAGTTATGAATGTGTGGAAATAAAACAACATTCTAGTGTACTTCATATGCCTACAAAACTATTAAAAGAATTGATATTAAATAAAAAATTTAGATATGATGATAATTTAATGTTGGAGATAAACTTTCAAAACTCTAGATGCACGGAAGATACCAATTTAAATAAATATGTAAATAAGAAAAAATCCGCGGGGAAAGTAGATATGGTAGTAAGTTTGATAAATGCTATGTATCTATTGCAACAAGATATGTTATATGGAACAGATGATTTTGCAGTGCAGGTTATATAGAGAGGAGGGAAGTAAAATGAATTTTGGTGAAGCGTTTGAAGAGGTTAAAAAGGGTAAAGGTATGAGATTACCACAATGGAAAGAAGATGTTATTATAAGAGCACAATACCCGGATGAGAATAGCAAAATGACTGCACCTTATTTATATGTAGAAAGCAGATTTGGGAGGGTACCTTGGAAGGAAACAATGATAGAATTATTTAATGAAAATTGGGAGGTTGTTAAATAATGAAAAACTTAATAATTGGAATGGACTTAGCAACAGAAAATGATAAAACAGCTTATACGAAACTAGATAAGAAAACTGGTAAAATTATAGATGCCTATATAGTGGAAAACCCCAAAACAACGTAGACTTAAACACTTTGAAAGAAAGGCGGTGATAAATTGAGATGGCCATGGCAAAAAGAAGAAAGAGCTACTGAAGAAATAGCTCCTCCTGTAGATGATGTATTATTACGCGCATTATTGGGAGGAACTACAATAACTAAGAAAGAAGCCTTAAATATTCCAAGTGTAAAAAGTTGCATAAATTTTATCGCCGATACTGTATCAATGATACCTATAAAACTATATAAAGCTGATGATGGCAAAGCTGATGAGATTAAAGATGATGGAAGGACAAAACTTTTAAATGATGATACAGGAGATACATTGGACGCAGTACAATTTTGGAGAGCTTTAATAACTGACTACTATCTTGGGAAAGGCGGATATGCTTATATAAGAAAAGATAGAAATGAAATTATAAGTTTACATTATGTAGACGAAGAACAGATTTCTATAATTAAGAATACGGATCCTATCTTAAAAGATTATGATGTTCTAGTTCAAGACAATAAATATAAGCCTTATGATTTCATAAAGCTACTAAGAAATTCAAAAGATGGAGCCAAGGGAACCAGTATTATAGAAGAAAACAATCTAATGTTAAGTGTAGCTTATAATTCTCTAGTATTTGAAGAAACTTTAGTAAAAAAAGGTGGCAATAAAAAAGGATTTATTAAGGCACCTTCTAAATTAACTCAGGACGCTATAGACAAATTAAAAGAAGCTTGGAGAAAATTGTACAGCAATAATAGTGATAATGTTGTAGTTTTGAACAATGGATTAGATTTTCAAGAAGCTTCAAATACAAGTGTAGAAATGCAACTAAATGAAAACAAAAAATCTAATTCAGATGAAATATGCAAGATATTCAACATTCCGGTAAATATTATCAAAGGAACTGCTTCAAGCCAAGAGTATACAAATGCTTTTAAAATGGGTGTTATGCCTGTTTTAAGAGTAATAGAATGTGCTTTAAACAGAGAACTACTTCTTGAAAAAGAAAAGAGTTCTTTTTATTTTGCCTTTGATACTAAAGAAATGCTGAAAGGTGACTTAAAAGAAAGGTTTGAAGCTTATAAAGTTGCCATTGATTCTAATTTCCTTCAAATTGACGAAGTTAGATTTATGGAAGATTTACCAGCCTTGGGATTAGATTGGATTAAATTAGGATTAGATTCTGTTTTATATGATGTAAAAACAGGTGCTATATATACACCTAATACTAATCAATTAAGCAAAATGGATGAAACTATAAAATTGAAAGGTGGTGATAAAATTGAGGATTGAAATTCGCAATGATTGTGTATTGTTAGATGGTTATGTAAATACAGTAGGAAGAGATAGTAAACCTATAATAACTCCACATGGGAAAGTAGTAGAGCAAATAGAACCAAGAGCATTTGAAAGAGCATTAAGCAGAGCAAATAATGTAGATTTGCTGCTAAATCATAGAAAAGATAGAAAGTTAGGTTCTACATCAGATGGCAATATACAACTGTTCGAGGACAACATTGGCTTAAGAGCTATAGCAACTGTAACTGATCCAGAAGTTATTCAGAAAGCAAGGGAAAAGAAACTTAAAGGATGGTCCTTTGGGCAGTTTGTAAATAAGGACAGGCTTGAAGAAAGAGCAAATGATATCCCCAGGAGGCACGTTGAGGACCTGGATCTGTTTGAAGTATCAATAATTGATGACAGGATGTCACCCTGCTATGTTGGGACTTCTATCGAGCAGAGAGCAGATAAAGAAGTCATAACGGAGCAAAGAGGGGATGAATTTAGGGCAGTTATAGAAGATTACACAACCAAAACACCAGTTGACTATTCAGGATATGAAAAAAGAATCAAAAAATTAAAAGGAGATGATTAGGTCATGAGAAAATTTAGAATACCTGAGTTTAGAGCAGATTTAAAAAGTTTAACGGAACAAAGAAACGATAAAGTAACAGAGCTACAAGTTATAGTTGATAAAGCAAAAGAAGAAACTAGAGCAATGACGGAAGAAGAAGTAACAAAATTCAATACTCTTGAAAAAGAAATTAAAAACCTAGATACGACTATTAAGGCAGAAGAAAGAGCGAGAGATTTAAAAATCATAGAAGATGTTAAGAATAAAAAACCTGAAGAAAGAGCAGCAGAGGAAAGAGCAATAGCGGAAGAAAGAGCATTCGAAAACTATATTCGTGGTGTAGTTGAGGAGAGAGCGGATGTAAATCTAACTGTAGGAGACAATGGAGCAGTTATACCTTCCTCTATAGCTAATAAAATTATAAAGAAAGTGTATGATATTTCTCCAATATACCAATTAGCAACTAGATACAATATTGGTGGAACATTGTCTATACCTTACTATGATGAAGAATCTCAATCCATAACAATGGATTATGCAGAAGAATTTGAAGAATTAACTTCTACATCTGGAAAGTTTACGAGTATCCAATTAAAAGGCTTCCTAGCTGGAGTTTTAACTAAAGTATCTAAATCTTTAATCAATAACTCCCAATTTGCTATAGTACCTTTTGTTGTAAATGCTATGGCGGAATCTATTGCAAGGTGGATAGAAAAAGAATTATTGCAAGGTACAGATAATAAGATTGAGGGGTTAAAAGGTGTTACACAAATAGTTACTACAGCAAGTGCTACAGCAGTAACAGCTGATGAACTAATTGATATACAAGAAGAAGTACCTGATGTATTCCAAGGTAGTGCAATTTGGGTAATGAACAAAGCTACTAGAAAAGCTATAAGAAAACTAAAAGATGGAGATGGAACTTATCTATTACAAAAAGATTTCAATGCAAAATGGGGTTACACTTTATTAGGCAAGGATGTCTATACTACTGATAATATGGCAGGAATAGAGGCGGGCAAAGATGCAATATTTTATGGAGATTTCAGTGGGTTAGCAGTTAAATTGACAGAAGATATGACTATAGATGTGCTAAGAGAAAAGTTTGCTACTCAACACGCCGTTGGACTTGTAGGTTGGTTAGAAATGGACTCTAAAGTTGAGAATGCACAAAAGATTGCTAAATTGACATTGAAGGGTGCATAATATGAAAATCAAAGCATTGGTGAGTTTCTCTGGTGCTTTTTCTATGTATAAGGGAGAAACAAAGGAGTGTAACGATAAAGTTATACTCCAGGACCTTCTCCAAGCTGGATATGTGGAGGAAGTTAAAGAGAAACCTAAAAAGGATGTGAAATCCAATGAAAGTAAGCGAAATAACAAATAAAGAACTAGCCGATTATTTAAGATTAACATATGAATATTTATCAGATAGTGAAAAATTAGAATTAGATACTTTATACAATGTGGCAAAGAAATTTATTATTTCATATACAGGACTAACAGCTGACGAAGTAGATACACATGAAGATTTTGTTATCGTTGTATATGTTTTAGTACAAGATATGTACGATACTAGATCATTGCATGTAGATAAAAACAACTTAAATAAAGTGGTAGAAACAATACTAGGTATGCACTCTGTAAACTTATTGTAGGGAGGACTGAAGATGGTAAGAGAATTTAATCCAGGTAACTATAGACACAAAATAGACTTTCTACAACAAGTAAAAGGTAGAGATAAATGGGGAGAACCTATTGATACTTGGAAATATTTCAAAGTAGGAATATGGGCTAGTAAAGATCCTTTATTAGGAAACGAATTTTTTACAGCCTTAACTACTGACAGTAAAGTAGAAGTTAAATTCAATATGAGATATGTAGATGGTATTACAAGTGAAATGAGAATCAAACATGGCGATGAAATATATGAAATCATAGGTCCACCTGTAAACGTAAAATCTCTAAATAGAGAGCTATTGTGTTATTGTAGGTTGGTGAAATAAAATGAGTAAAAATAAAAAAACTAAATGGTACTGTATAGAATGTGGATATACAGAGACAAATCATAAGCAAATGGATGGCCTTCGTTGTCCCAAGTGTGGTAAAGGTTGTTGGTATGGGGAGCTGGTGAAAAAGTAATGGCTAATAATTTAAATTTCAAAGTAGAGGGCATGGACAAACTCATAAATGATTTAGAAAAGCTAGGACAAGTTCCACAAAAACACGTAACAAGTTCATCAAGAAAAGCCATGAATGTTGTCTTAAAACAGTCCAGAGCTACCGCACCATATGACACTGGACAACTTAAAAAAGGAATGAAGCTTAAGGGTGAAAGTGCTAGAGTTAAAGGTAAGAAAGTATATCAAGTAATATTTAATCCAGACATGAACCACATATTCCAAAAACCAAACAAAGAAGGAAAAATCACAGGCTATTATCCAATATCTCAAGAATATGGTTTTTTTGCTAGAAACGGAAGATATATACCTGGATATCGTTTTATTCACGATTCATTGGCAGATAATACTCGAAAAGTAGAAAAAACAATAGTAAGCGAAATGCAAAAGAAAATAGATATTGAAATAGTGAAAGCGGGGTTGAAGTAAGATGGATAAAGAAACTGTAAAAAAGATAATAAATGATTTTATTGACTCTGTAGATGAGATACAGGATTTTTCAATTTCTAATGATGTTGAGGAAATAGATAGGTCTACACTAGACGGAGAAAACATAATAAGAATACCTACTGGCATAACAAATATTTATATAACTGCATATTCGAGGGATAAATAATGGAATCTGCATTGAGAAATGAGCTAGAAACTAAAATTGAAGAGTTGAAACCGACAATCGAATCAGATGGAACAGAAACAGGCTATGTATTCCCCACAAACGCACCAGAAGGCTCACGGAAGCCTTATTTAGTTTATACAAGGATTAACACTACTAAGGTAAAAACACTTGATGGAATGACAGGCCAAGAGCATCTAAGTTTTATGTTTTCTATTATGGCTACTAGATATGGGGATATGAAAAGAATAACTAAAAAAGTAGAAGACTTATTAATTTCATTACCGGGAAAAACAATGGGAGACTTTCATATTGAGGATATAGATATAAACAACATAACAGAAGTTTACGAACATGAACTAAAGGTCAATAGAGGTATTATTGACTTTACTATTTATTATTAGGAGGTATTAAATATGGGAGCAACAAGAGCATTAGGTACAAAGTTATCTAAAGGTACAACTACACCAGCGGATATAGCAGGACTTACTTCTATCGGCGGAATAGAAATAACCGCTGACACAATAGATGTAACTCCACTTGATAGTGATGGCGGTTATAGAGAGTTTATAGGCGGCTTTAAAGACGGTGGAGAAGTCCCAATAGAAGGGTTCTTCAATCCTGACACAGAATCAGGACAAGTAGCTTTTCAAGATTCTTTAGACAGTGGATTAGCAGAAGATTATAAAATTACATTTCCAACTACCCCAAAAGCAGAATGGGCCTTTAAAGGAGTAGTAACAGGCTTTAAAGTTGGAGATGTAGATGTAGACGGAACAATTAATTTTGGGGCAACTATTAAGGTGAGTGGTCGTCCTGTGCTGACAGTAACAACGGTATAGGCTAGATATACTTCTAGCCTTTTTATTTTTATATAGGAGGAATATAAATGAGTTATTATCCAATACAATTAGACAAAATTAGAAACTTAAAATATGGAATGGTAGCAATAGACCTGATTGAAAAGAAGTATAAGAAACCAATTATGGAAATAGAATCAATGCAGAATGGTAAATTGACAATGGAAGAATATGCATACGTTATATGGGCAGGGTTAGTACACGAAGATAAAAACCTTACACCTAAAAAAGTAATGGAATTAATAGATGAATATTCATCGTTATTAGCAGTAACAAAAGAGTTTTGGAAAGCTTTTAATGATGTATTTAAAGATGACGAAGATGAAGAAATAGAGGAAGAAAGAAAAAACGAATAGAAGGTGGCGAGTACGAGCCTTTTACAATTAAAGGTGCTATGAAACTTGCTGCCAAAATTGAATTACCTTTTAGCGAATTTTGGGAACTAACACCTTATGAATTTAATCTAAAGGTAGAAAACTACTACAATAAAAAGAAAGAAGATTTTAAAGATAGGGTTAAATTAGAATACTGGAACGCTCATTGGACTATACAGTGGCTAGGAAAGAAATCAGATCATCCTCAACCATTACAGAAAATATTAGACAGCTTATATAAAGAAAAGAAGGTAATGACAGATGAACAGATGTTAAATCAAGTTAAAATATTAAATAAATTATTTGGTGGCTCGTGCGAATACTTGTAAATACTGTCAATATTCTGTAAGATATAGGTAATATATCTTAGGGGGTATGATTATGGGATTGTACGGTTCGCCCGATTTATCAAAAAAGTATGGGAAGGTTGAAGATATTAAAGATCCTAAAAAGAAGAAGAATAACAAAAGACCTCAAACTAATATATGGATTTGGGTAATTATTTTGATATTTGATGTTATATTTTTTTCAACATCAGGATTTAAAATAGACGTAATTTTTACCGCATTGATACTTGATAGTGTGATTATAGCGCTAATATCATTAATCAACTTAATGTATAACATAATTAAGAAAAATAATGTCAAAGATGATATAATATTCTTGCTTTCAAGCATAGTATTTTTCTTTGTTATGACTTATATTTTAGGAACAATAATGAATTCTTAAATAATAAATAAACGATAAGCACTTACGTAGGTAGGTGCTTTTATTATGCCTCAAAACGGGAGGTGAATATATGGCAAAGTCGAATTTTATCGTTAGAGGGGGAGCAGATTTCAACCCTCTATACAATGAATTCAATAAAGCAGAGAAGAAAATAAAAGGTTTTGAAGGTAGAATTAATAAAGCCTTTAGCGGTATGGCTGGGGGAATGGGCTTAAACATAGGCAAACTAGGCAAATGGGCTTTAATTGGGATGGCTACAAGAGAGTTATACAAGTTTGGTAAAGCATCTATAGAAGTTGCATCTGATTTAGTAGAAGTTCAAAACGTTGTCGACGTTACTTTCGGATCTATGAGTAAGGATGTTAATGATTTTGCTAGTAATTCCATAAAACAATTTGGGTTATCAGAATTATCTGCGAAAAAGTATGCATCTACAATGGGAGCAATGCTTAAATCATCAGGACTAAGAGGGCAAACTGTTACCGATATGTCTATTGATTTAGCAAAACTAAGCGCTGACATGGCAAGTTTTTATAATCTAAGTAATGATGTAGCTTTTCAGAAGATAATGAGTGGTATGTCAGGTATGACGCAACCCTTGAAAGAACTTGGTATCAATATGAACATAGCTAACCTAGAAAACTATGCTATGGCTCAAGGAATTAGAAAGTCATGGCAAGAGATGAATCAAGCAGAGCAGACAATGTTAAGATATAACTATTTGTTAAGTGTAACAGGCGATGCACAAGGTGACTTTGCTCGTAATAGTGGAAGCTGGGCTAATCAAGTCAAAATACTAAAAGAGCAATGGCAAGAGTTTATGAGTCTAATAGGTAAGGCTTTAATAGAAATCCTATTACCTATTGTAAAAATAATAAATAAGGTATTAGAGGGATTAATCAATGTAACAAAAGAAATCGGTAAAATTTACACAATGATTACTGGCAAAGAGGTTGCAGTCGAAACAAATAACAATATAGGTGATGCGGCAATTGATGCAGCTGAGGGAGAAGAAGAATTAGCGGATGGAATTAAAAAGGCTGGAAAAGCAGCTAAAGGAGCTATAGCGTCATTTGATGAAATAAATCAGTTGCAAGATTCAATGGGGAACAGTGGAGGAGCTTTAGGGAATGCATTAGGAGCGATAGCTGGTGAATTCAATACTTCTATGTCTACTAAGACAGTAGATAGTGGTTTAAAAGTAAATATAGACAAAGAAGAACCTGAGAAGTTTTTTATATGGTTTAATGATAGATGGAATAGGGTAAAACAAACATTTGCAGTACCTATAATGGTACCTGCACCAATATTTGCAACTACACCAAGTCCTATATATAGACCTAACTGGGGGTTAACTCCTCCATTAATACCAAAGCCATTGTTTCAACCTATACCTAATCCAGTATACAATCCTAATTGGAATTTAGAATTACCTCCAATTCCACAAGTTGTGTTTAAGCCTATTGAATATACTGCATATGATTTTTCATTAGAAAACATAAAAACAAAAACATCAGAAGGATTAATTTGGTTGCAAGCAAAATATGGCGAGTTTTCAACTCAACTTAATCTAGGGTTAAGTAGTGCGTGGAACTCAATAGAAACGAACTACAATACACACAAAGAAAATATGGGAGTTATTGCAGCAGGCATATCGACAGTATTAGTCGCTAACATCAATCAAGGTTTGTCTAAACTGGGGATAAACACCAATCTTACAATAACTACTACACAAAACAATTGGCAGACTTGGGGTAGAAACCTTGGAGGAATAGCAATAGAAACTGCAAAAGCATTTTCTGCAAATATAGCTTCAGGATTTAAAACAACAGCATCTAATACAATCGCATTTGCTAATAATCAGCTAGAAAACTTAAAGTCATGGGGTAGTAGTGTATTAGAAATTGCAGCAGAGACTTCAAAAGGGTTTGTTGAAAATATGGTTAGTGGATTTGCAACGGTATGGAATAATTTCAAAAGCTTAATGTCGGCTATCGGAGAAAAAATATCTGGTACTTTTAAAGCTAATAAGGAAGTAATAGTAACAACTGCTATTATAGGTGGTGTTGTTTTAGCGGGGGCAGGACTTGCCTTAGCAGCACCGGCAGCAATACCTTATGTAGCTAGTGCGTTAGGAGGATTAGCTGCAATCCCAGCTCTTGCAAAAGGTGGAATAACTAATGGTCCTATGTTAGCAATGATAGGTGATAACCCTGGTGGTAAAGAGGTAGTATCACCTTTAGATGATTTAAAAGGCATGATAGTAGAAGCGGTAGGGACTGCTATACTAGGTACAAGTCAATTTAACTCTAATAGTAATGGTGGAGATATTATCCTTCAAGTAGATGGTACTACATTTGCAAGAATAATAAATCCTTATAATGCTAAAGAAAATGAACGTATAGGAAACAATGTAGTGATTCAAACAACATAGGAGGTGTAGGTATGATTAAAATAGATGGAGTAGTCATTCCTACTCCTAGTGATTATATAGTTGGCATCATGGATTTATCTAAGGCTGAAAGAAATGCAAGAGGTACAATGATAATTGAAAGAGTGACGACTAAAAGGAAGTTAGAATTAGCCTGGAAGTACCTATCTAAAGTACAATTAAGCGACTTATTCAATAGAGTTAGTCCTGTATTTTTTGAAGTAGAATATATAGATCCTCAAGACAACGGAATAAAATCAGGTACTTTTTATGCTGGAGACAGAAAAGCTGGAGCAATAGATTTTATAAATGGAAACATAAGATATAAAGATATATCGGTTAATTTAATTGAAAGGTAGGTGTGTATATGAGAGAAGTAAGTAATGAATATAAACAAGCTATATATGCACCTATACGAACTACTAAAGGTAGAGTAACCTTTGATATATCGGATGTAACTGCTAGAGGTGATGTTAACGATATATCTACCACTACAGAATCAATAATAAGTAATAAACAACAGTTAATTAATGAAAAAAGAGAACAAAGTCTTAATTTAGCAACATGGGAGCCTAACAGATTTAAACTTGATGGTAGCTTTGTATTCCCGGATGATGCTATAGGAAACAATGGAGAATTAGGGTTTGTAAGCGATAATCTATGTAATGAGAATGGAATATTTGAGTTAGAACCTACACTTATATTTACCTTTGGTGGTCCTCATTCAAGTATGGGTATTACTCTTACATTTGATGTGTTAAATGACGAATATGCAACAGAGTTTATTATTAATGCTTATGATAGCTCAAATAATTTAGTATTGTCAGAGCATGTTGTAGACAATGATTTAGTTCAAGTAGCTACAATAGGGCAATTTTATCAATATAAGAAAATAGAAGTTATTATTAAGAAGTGGTCTAAGCCTTATAGAAGAGCTAGGGTTGTAGAGGTTGATTTTGGGATAGTAAAGATATATACAGATAATAACTTAATAAAAATGGATTTGGTTGATGAAATGGATATTATAACAAAAACATTGCCTTCAGCAGAGTTTAAGTTTACTGCAGATAATGCAAATAAAGATTTTAATATACTTAATCCTGACGGATTTCACAAATTTCTTCAACAAAGGCAGAATGTAGTTCCTGAAATAGGTGTTTTGGTTGGAACAACTACAGAGTATATTCAACTAGGTAACTTCTACCTCACGGAATGGACAAGTGATGAAGGGAGTTTAACTGCTACATTTACAGCTAGAAACATTATAGACTTAATGAGTAGTTTTGATTATGAAAACTTAGTAGCAAAGAGTAACTATACACTATATCAAATGGCAGCTGACATATTTAATATATGTGGAATTACCAATTATGAAATAGATCTATCATTACAAAATATACAAACTAAAGGTTTGGTAAAGAAAACTAACTGTAGAAATGTACTGCAAATGATAGCAGTAGCTGGAATGTGTAATGTATATGTAACCCGGGATGATAATCTAATTTTAAAACAGTTATCATTCGGAAGTCCGGTAGACATTATAAGTATGGATAATATGTACAATGAACCTCAGATAGAACTTGATAAAATAGTTAAGGGTGTAGAGGTAGCTTATTACAGTGATATAAATACCAAACAATTAACTACTATAAATAATACTGATAAAGGCGAGGTAATCAAAGTTGATAATGCATTAATCAATACTCAAGCACAGGCTACAAATGTAGCGAACTGGATACTAAATCAAAGAAACTATAGAGCAATATACACAGCTAATTGGAGAGGTAATCCAGCTCATGAGCTTAGTGATATTGTGACTATAGAAGACGCTTACAATCAGAACAGAGATGCCATAATCACTAAAATAGAACTAACTTATCAAGGTTATTTAGAAGGTAAGACAGTTACTAGGGGGTTGATTCTTAATGCTGATTAATCCTATAACTAACTGGAATAGTGATGATGAGTATAATTATCAGGATTTGAATAGAGTTGAAGCTAACATTCAGATAGTTACGAATTACCTTGAAAGTATAGGTTATAGCATCCCTCTAGAAGAGGTTATTACCAACAGAGACATGTTAAGTATAGACTTTATAAGTAGTATAAATAGAGTGGAAAGAAACCTAGATAGTATTAGAACTAATATGATTACACCACCTGGTTATGAAGAAATGAAAATATGGACCAACAAGATAGGGTTTAATTTTGAAGATGCAAATAGGTATGAGAAAAACTTGTTATTGCTCTATAGATGGGCTCAACTAATATTTGAAAGCTACAAATATTGTGGCGATTTTGCATGTGGAGAGGAAGTGGTTTAATGGCAAGAAGAGTATGGAAAGATAGAGCAGTCGAAAGACCTAGAACGTATACCATACAAAATAATCCTGATGGTACAGTAACTTTAATACCAGCTCCAGGGCAAATAATAGAAGAAGGTACACCAGTTAATGCATCAAATTTAAACGGACTTGAAGAAGATTTAGAGTCGCATAAGGCAGAAAATGGGGCGCATTGGTATTTAATAAATGATATAACAATATCAGAGCAAACGAGTATGTTAGATGTGGATGTTGATA
>ENA-UOOI01002820-UOOI01002820.1-fermentation-metagenome-genome-assembly--contig:-NODE-2820-length-14171-cov-3.744333_pt1 | contig 14171 bp, 17 predicted proteins | sample MGYA00245779_ERZ724027 | MGnify/ENA primary metagenome ERZ724027 (study PRJEB28704, sample SAMN03018318) | fermentation metagenome | biome: anthropogenic terrestrial biome; feature: soil; material... | reverse complement strand
AAATTTGAGGATTTATCTTCAGTTAATTACAGCCGAGCTTGAAACCATCATAAAATCCGATCATTTTAGTGTTGATGTGTTTGAAAAAGCGGAATATCTGCTAAGACTTTTGGAGCGTATTGGCAATGAAAAATCATAATAAAAAAGTCCTTATCCGGCAAGATAAGAACTTTTAGATTGCACAAACGGAAAGAACCGTGTGTACATATCAGCAAATATAGTTTACCACGGTTCTTTCCGCTTTTCAATGAGCGGAGGAAAACAATATGAAGGAACTCAATATTATTTCGATGGAGGATATTGTGGCAACCGAGGTGGAATGGCTGTGGTATCCCTATATCCCCTTTGGAAAAATCACAATTGTACAAGGCGACCCTGGTGAGGGCAAGACTACAGCAATTTTGCGCATTGCTGCATTGCTTTCTAAAGGTGATGAATTGCCTTGTGATGACACCGATCGAGAGCCTATCAATATCATCTATCAAACCACAGAGGACGGTCTGAGTGATACCATTAAGCCAAGGCTTATAGAAGCACGTGCGGATTGCTCACGCATAAAGGTAATTGATGAAACCGATTATGCTCTAAATATGCTTGATGAACGAGTGGAAAAGGCTTTAATTGAAACAGGAGCAAAGCTTGTTATTTTTGACCCGATTCAAGCCTATATCGGTGCTGATGTCAATATGAACTCAGCCAATGAAATTAGAGCTGTAACCAAGCGGTTAAGCGTTGTGGCGGAGAAATACGGCTGTGCCATCATCTTAGTCGGTCACATGAATAAGGGTGGTGGTAAGTCCTCCTATCGTGGCTTAGGCTCTATCGACTTCCAAGCTACTGTAAGAAGTGTACTGATTGTTGGCAGAATTAAAGATACCCCACAGGTGAGGGTAATTGCGCAGGACAAGTCCTCGCTTGCACCCGAAGGTGGCTCTGTCGCCTTTGAATTGGATAAAGAAGCGGGATTTCGTTGGTTGGGTGAATATGAAATGTCTGTTGATAAACTACTTTGCGGTATCAGCCGAGAAAACAAATCTGAGCTCTCTATTAAGTTGTTGCGTGATGAATTAGCACAAGAAAAGCAACCGCAAAGCCTATTGTTGCAAAAAGCACAGTCTATGCAAATTTCAAAAAGGGTTTTGGACGAAGCTAAAAAATCGTTGAATATCAAATCCATTAAATAAAACACGGAAAAGGGGAATTATCATGTCAGTTGTAAATTTGGAATATGAAGAAATTGACGGCCTGTTATATCCTAGAATTGATATAGCGGAAGATAGAATTAACCAGTTGGGGAAGTTTGGGAAAGCAAGGCTTTGCTATCTGCATGAGAAAAAGTTTGAATATTATTGTCAACTTTTCTTTAATGGCAAGCTTTTTGATTACCTTGAAGATTTAGATAAAAAAGCGTACATACGATATGAAGAACTACAACAAGCATATTTGAGCAAATACGACTTTGCAGCTATGGATTTTCAAGAAATTTGGCAGATACGCACACAGGCGGGATTGTGGGTGGAAGAAATTGTAATGAATGACTTTGTTGATTGGTAGGTGATTGAATGGCATTTGTTCTTAATAAAAAGGCAAAAGAGTTAGAAGATGAAATAGAAACTTCGACTCAAGATATAGAAGCCTTAAAGGTCCGAATTGATGTGCAGGTTAAGGAAAATAAACGATTGAAGCTAATTTATCAAAGTGAGGTGCAAGAGTTAGAGCAGCAACTGGCACAAAAAAACGCTCTTATGCAGGCTCAAGATAAGAAAATCGAGGATTTAAAATACGCCATTGTGCAAAAGAACATTTTAGTTGCTAATTATGAACCAAAGCTGGTGGCACAGACGGAACGGGCAGAACGTCTGGATAAACTTGTCACCCGCCTCCGCAAAAAAATTCCTCGGTACAACGAGAGAGGTGCTGGTAGAAAATCTAAAATTACCGATGAGGTCATTACCAAAGTGAAGTACTTAAAAAGCGAAAATAAAAGTCTTGCAGAGATTGCTGCTGAACTTATAAGCTCCACAAGTGTGAATTACAGCAAAAGTACAGTCAAGAAAATTGTGGATGCTTATATCAAGCAGTGCGAAAATTAATTTACACACATCACCGACTGAAAGGGTGTCTGCCGAGAGCAGGCACCTTTTTCTTGCTTTTAAAAAGGGTTTTATATTTAAGTTTCCGCTATTTAGGAGCGACAGTGACGAATACTTAATTACAAAACGAAGTTTTGAAACTTAAGGCAGGAATAGGGGAGTTTCCAAACTCCCTCAAAACCGCTTGCCAACAGAGTTTGCAACGACATTCAGCAAGGGTTCGCGACATTCAAAAGACTGTTGTAATCGGGGTTTATATTATAATGGTAATATCATTTTTAACGAATGCGGGATATGTTTTAACTAAAGTCAAAGGCTTTGCCTGTGAGCTGTTTTACCCAAGGGTTAACAACCCTATTCCTGCCTTTATTTAATAATAAAGTCCTCAGCCCTTCGGGCAAAAGCGGAAAAGAAAATCTAACGGTTTCGTGAGAAAAGTTGAATTTTATCATTTTATGGGGTATAATTAGATAAACCATTTTTGTGTAATGGATTTTATGGAGGTATACATGGCACTTAGTTATGATAAATTGTGGAAAATGTTAATTGATAAAAAAATGAAAAAGACTGATTTGAAGGAGATTTCCGGAATCAGTTTTAATGTATTGGCTCGCATGGGGAAGGATGAACCGGTTTCTTTCGAGAGCATTGAAAAAATATGCCATGCTTTAGATTGTAATATTGGCGATATTATGGAGATTTCAGAAGAAACTGAACCCCAAAAGAAATTTACTTCCATCGAACTCTTTGCAGGTGCTGGTGGACTTGCTTTAGGAATTGAGCAGGCTGGCTTTGACACATTGGGTCTGATTGAATTTGACAAGGATGCTGCTGATACCTTGAAGTGCAATCGCCCTAATTGGAGAGTCATTCACGATGATATTGCTAATATTTCTAAATTGGACTTAGGGGAATACTTTGATCTTAAAAAGGGTGAACTGGATTTGCTGTCGGGGGGATCGCCCTGCCAGTCTTTTTCTTATGCCGGAAAACGGTTGGGACTGGAGGATGCAAGAGGTACTCTCTTTTATCATTATGCCCTTTTTCTCAAACAGCTTCAGCCTAAAATGTTCTTGTTTGAGAATGTAAAGGGCTTGATGACCCACGATAAAGGACAAACCTATAAAACCATTTTAGATATATTTGAGCAAGAGGGATATACCATTCAAAAAAAGGTTCTAAATGCTTGGGATTATGGTGTCCCACAAAAAAGAGAGCGTTTAATTACCGTCGGCATTCGCAATGACTTAGTGGGTAAAATCAAATTTGAATTTCCTGTTCCTCATAAATACAAGCCTGTGCTGCGTGATATTCTATTGGATTGCCCAAAGAGTATCGGCTCTCCATACTCAAAGTACAAGCAAGATATATTTGAAATGGTTCCACCGGGTGGCTATTGGCGAGATGTCCCCGAGGATATTGCAAAGGAGTATATGAAGAGCTGCTGGCACATGGAAGGCGGTAGAACGGGTATTCTAAGGCGTCTGAGCCTTGATGAACCGTCACTTACGGTGCTGACCTCACCAAGTCAAAAGCAAACAGATAGATGCCATCCGCTGGAAGCTCGTCCGTTCACCGTTCGGGAAAATGCAAGATGCCAAAGTTTTCCAGATGATTGGGAGTTCTGTGGAAGCGTAGGGCAGCAATACAAGCAGGTGGGCAATGCCGTGCCTGTAAATTTAGCTTTTGAAATGGGAAAGAAAATAAAAGAAGGATTGGAGTGCTTATAATGTGGAATTTAGATTTTATCAGCGAGGAAGACTTCAGAAATCATGTTCGTGCAACAATTGAAAAATACGGAGAGAAGCTGGAGTCTTTCGACCTCAAGCGCTTCAATAAAAACTTAGTCGATCCGATTAAGCTGATTTTTGATAAAACAGTTTATCAGTCCTCTTGGGAGGAAATTGTCAGCAACGAAATTTTTAGGCAGCGTGACAAATCTAATAACAATGACATTGGGTATTTTCATCAGAGAATGTTTCAGTATATCAAAAACTGCCGTGTTCCGGACAACGGCAAAGATGGTGGCTGGGATGTCATTTATGAGAATGAAGACGGTATTGAAATCCCTGATGCTGGTAAGGTACATACGGTGTATGTAGAAATGAAGAACAAACATAACACTATGAACTCTGCTTCTGCCGGAAAGACTTTTATCAAGATGCAAAATCAGCTGCTGAAAGACGATGATTGTGCCTGCTTTTTGGTTGAAGCCATTGCACAGCGTTCCCAAAACATTAAGTGGGAAACCACTGTGGATAAGCAGAAAATGGGACACAAACTCATTCGTAGGGTGAGCATTGACCAGTTCTACGCTTTGGTAACAGGTCAGGAAGATGCATTCTATCAGATGTGTATGGCACTGCCAACGGTTATTCAAGAAGCAGTAGATACGCTTGGCGATGCACTTGTACCAAACGATATAGTGATTGATGAATTAAAGGCAATTGCAGCTGAAAAGCAAATGGATTCCGATGACGTGGCGATTGCTATGGCGGTGTATATGCTGGGGTTTGGGAGCTATAAGGGGTTTTAAGATTTTAAATTAAAACAAAGGTGGTGTAAAGGTGGACAATATAGTTAATGCAGGCGTGAAGATTGATTTGCATATACACTCAAATCAGTCTTTCGCAAAGGATGGAAAAAAAGTTAAAAACAATACAATTGAAAATATTTCAATATTAGCATCCAAGTTGACAGAAAATGAGGTTAATATTTGTTCCATAACCGATCATGACACATTTTCTTATGAAATGTATAGGGCATTAAAGCTTTTTGAAGATCCCCAAAATAGAATCAAAAAAGTATTGCCCGGCGTAGAGTTTTCAGTAGAATTTGATTGCGGGGGTACAAAAAAAGAACTTCATATTGTTACAATATTTTCTGATGCTAATGATGAGAAAATTAAAGGCATACAGCAAGTGCTCGATGCAAACCGGCCTGCGCCATCATATACGGAAAGTAAGTTCTTGGACATACTTAGAGAAATTGAATTGGATACCATTTTAATTGTCCACCAAAAAAACTCCCTTTATAGTAGTAAACCCAGAGAAAAAGACGCAAATTCTTTGGGAGAACAGAAGTTTTGGGAATTTGTTCATACCGATTACTTTGAGGCTTTCGAGTTCAAAAACAAGCGAAACGAAGTTATGAACAAAAGCTTTATTCTAAAACACGATAGTAGCGAGGATATCCGTTTTGTTACAGGCACTGATTGTCATGACTGGAGTGTTTATCCCAAGGAACATCCAGACGACAAAACCGAGGATTTCTTGTATACATACGCTAAGTGTTTGCCCACCTTTAAAGGATTGGTAATGGCAGTAACTGAGCAAAACCGATTGAAAAGAGTAAACAGCTTTTTTAGTGGAGAGGAAAATGCAATAGATAATCTTTCATTAAAGGTTTGTGGTAAAAAGATCGACGTTCCACTATCCAAGGGCATCAATGTTGTAATAGGTGATAATTCAATTGGAAAATCGTTGTTGTTGCATGCGATTACAGATTATAAAAAAGAAGGACAAAAATTAAAAACAGATGTAAAAACAGGATATAAGAAGTATTTAAAAGAACAAAAAATTGAAGTCCTAACTAAAGTTGATAAAAGTGCCATATTCCATTTTGATATGCAAGGAGAGGTGCGCTCTAAGTTTGAAGAAAACAAGCTCAATAAAACAGAGTTTTTGAGTGAATATTTTCCGGAGCCTATTGATCCGATACCTTATAGGAAAACAGTTGAAGAACAAATTGGCAATTTGATTATCTACTTAAAAAAGAAATTTGAAATAGATGATACTATAAAACAGTTGGTAAAGTTTACAGTCGATACTAATCAAGAACAAGCGGAAAGCCTTTCTTTTGTTTCGAATTTAAGAAGGTCTAAGACAAAAACTGATAAGGTTACTGAAATAAGTACCAAGCTATCTGTGATTATTAAAGAAATAGAAGCTTTAGCAAAACTGGATATTGATAGTGCAGATAAGGCTTATGCAGAAGAAGTTCATCAAGCTTTTATCCTTATGAAGGAAAAATATGATAATAAGAGTTTAGCGATAGTTGCAGAAAATTCAAAAATAGAAAAGGTAGCAGTTGCCATTGGAAAAACTGCCGAAAAACACCATAAAACTATATCGGATAAGCAAAGAAAACGAGAAAAATTTATTATTAATACAAATAAATTAACAGAGGATATCATCAGCATTATAAGACAAAAAAACTCTTTGAAAACTTTTTCCCCAAAAATCAAGACGGTTGCAATTGACCCTCGTGTCAACTTGTTACATAAATATGAATTTATATCTAAACTGAATATTGAAAAAATAGATATAGAATACTTCAATAATTTAATACAAAGTCTATTAAAAAAAGATGATGTTATTAATTGGGCAACAATTGAAAAAGTGCAGTTAGAGGAAATGCTCAAGAAAACGAAGTATGATGGTAGTGAACCTGTTTTAGACTTCATAAAAACAGAATTGTCCAAAAAACTGGATGAAGATTTTAGCGTCCGAAATGCTATCATCAACGAAGGTATGGATAGGTACAAAGAACTATCGTCTGGACTAGATGCACAGATCTACTTTGATATATTATCTCATGAAAAAAGCAAACCGGGTATTTATATGATTGATCAGCCTGAAGACAACATATCTCAAAATGCGATTAAAAATTTGCTGGATAGATTCCATACTATGGCAGAACATAGACAGATTTTATTAGTCACCCACAATCCACAATTTATTGTAAACTTGGATGTCGATAACTTGATATATTTATCAAAAACAGATGATGAAATCCAGATACAAAGTGGAGCCCTTGAGTATACCTGTGATGATTATTCGATTTTAGAAATAGTGGCCGAAAATATAGACGGTGGGTTAGATACGATACGAAAGAGGTGGAAAAAATATGAAAAGGCATCTGTTGTTTAAAGAAAGTGAAACCAGTTATTTGATTGAAGAAAATCAGCAAGACATATTTGACATTAGCAAGTCAGATTTGAAGTTCGATTCTTTGAAGTTTTATAATAATATTTTTAAGAATGCAGCCGGATACCAAGAAATTTTATTATCAAAAGATGAATCCATTTCTTCAAAAAATGCAAGCTATATTTGTGTGTGGCTTTTGGAAATTATAGAGAATATTTGCTCTGCACTTAACGAGGGATTGGAAGTGCCTATAGCTGAAGAAGAAACCATTTTAGAGATTCCTACTAAAGTTATTAAGCTAGACACACTGTCTGCATGTGCCGGAGATAGGATATATGCGGTGGACTCTGATAACGATTCTGTTGATATTGAGGTGGGAAATCAGGATGCTGACTATGCTGTGAAAATTTCCGGACATAGCATGGAGCCAGATATACCAGATGAATCTATCGTCCTTGTTAAAGAACAAGAAAAGTTGTTGCACGGAGATATTGGAATCTTTAACATCAATGGAGAATCAATGTGTAAACAATATACAGAATCAAATGGTAAAGTGATTTTACTTCCCATTAATGAACAATTTGAACCAATAGAAGTGAAAGAGCACTCCACATTTCACATCCAAGGCAAGGTAATAGAACTTATGCATTGATTAAGAAACACTGCTACTGTTTTGATACTAAAAACTCAAATATCAGAAAGATGAGAGCTGAAAAGCTGTAATATTGGCATTAAAATATCGAGAAAACACCTTAAAAAGCTCAGAGTAACAGTACATTTGACGAGTGGGAATAATAACAAGAACCTCGGAAACCGTTGGTATTACTGGCTTCCGGGGTTGTTTCCATTTGGAATCGTAGCAAAATCGTAGCACTTTTGAATTTCTTCTAGTTTTGTAGCGGCTCGCCTTGCTTGTTGGGGTAGAGGTGAGAGTAGGCCTGCAAAGTAGTTTCTATATTTTCTTGACCAAGCCGCCCTGCAATCAAGAGCGGGGAATACCCAAGTTCAATGAGCAGGGAAGCATGGGAATGGCGCAGGTCATGAACGCGAATGCGTTTTACGCCGGACAAAGAGCATCCCCGCTGCATCTCATGCCAAAGGCGATACCTTGTGCTGGTGCTAAAGATGCGGTTATATGGGGAAATATCGTATATTGTTCCGAGGTAGCTCTGCACCATGTCGGCCAACATTGGCTGGATCAAAACAGTGAGGCTACTTTTTGGAATATTCGGCTCCATTATTAGGTCTTGCTTATTATGCAAACATTCACCCTATCTGTATAACAAATGCCATTATCCTGTAATCCTAGCCACCGAATTCTATTGCATTACCTTAGAAATGCTTTTGACACATCCCATACTAGTTTGAAAGTTACACTCTGCTTGTGACCAATTTATCACTTGAGTCCAATCTTCAATATAGTCAGCGCGAACATTGTAATGCTTCAAGTAATACGCATGCTCCCATACATCGATAGCCAGTATGGGGCACATTCCCCATTCAATGGGATTGTTTTGGTTCTGGGTTGTAACGATCCTTAACCTGCCATTCCTTAATACAAGCCATGCATACCCTGATCCAAACACGGACAACGCTGCTTTTTCAAAAGCACTTTTGAATTGTTCGTAGCTTCCAAAGTTGCAGTCTATTGCTGCCGCTAGTTTGCCACAAGGCCGCTCCTCGGCTGGATTTATGAGCAGGTCAAAAAAGAAACGATGATTATAGACTCCGCCGGCATTATTGCGTATAACCGTCTGCATATTTTGGGGCAGACACGCCGACTTTCTGATTAGCTGTGCAAGTGAAAGCCTTTGTAGCATTGGGCAATCTTTCAAAGCATCGTTGAGATTATTGATATATGTTTGCAAATGTTTATCATGATGAATCATCATCGTTCTTTTATCAATGAATGGTTCAAGCGCATCGTATTCATACGGTAAGGGTAAATTGATATACGGGTAATACTCATTTTCCACACAAACACCTCATAAAACTATTTTTTATATAGTATGATAAATAAATACTATATGTTCATATTCCAGTATTTATAACGCATTATTAACAACTCTATAACATACAGTTGTTAAGTAAGCAATTCAAGCGCGCCATCACCGCCAGCGTAAACTCACCAGCGCTCCCTCTACTTCCAGACCACAGAACGGGCACAGATGTCTGGTTACTGCCCCACCAACATGAACCTGATGGTGGAAGGTGTCAAAGACACAATCATGGTCATGATTGAAGCTGAGCCCTATGGCGACGGCTATTCCTGTCCTGCTTATCTTCAGTAAATTCCCACTGAACAGGTAAAATTGAAAAACGAGACGCAGACTGCGCTGTACAAACGTACAGAAGGTGGTCTGCGTTTTCTATTTAGCGCAGCAAAGTATGTGTTCTATAGACAACCGTAACAATATAGAGATGACAGGACGAAAAAGCCTCAAATGGGGGGATCATCTGCAAATAGAACTACAATGGAAAAAATAAAAAACGGTTGGTGCAATTTCCCACGATCTATTCTACTGTAACGCAACAGTATTTCTGCGGTTTTTGGATATAAATAAACAAATACTGTTGTTGATTTATGACAGCAAAAGGGTTCGGAGGTCGATAGAATGAAAAAAGCGTGGGGAAGAGCAGCGGTAAAATATGCCGTGTTGTTTCTGCTGGGTGGATTGCTCTATGCGGGGATTGAGATTCTCTGGCGTGGGTTTACCCACCCATCTATGATTATAGTAGGTGGAATCGCATTTTTGCTGGTAGGAGGGATCAATGATTGGTTTCCCAGGCAAATCTCAATTGTTGGCCAAGGTCTGATTGGTGGAACTATGATCACCGGGCTGGAGCTTTTGGCGGGGGTATTTTTGAATATATACTTGGGGTTAAGGGTATGGGATTACTCGAACATGCCACTAAATGTAATGGGACAGATTTGTGTTCCATTTTGGTTTCTTTGGTGCCTGTTGGCCATTGCAGCTGTGATTGTGGATGATTATCTACGCTATTGGATGTTTCAGGAGGAGAAGCCCCATTATAAGTTTGTGTTTGCCAGAGGACCAAAGTGACGTGTTTCCCGTGTACAAAGACAGGAAAAAACCACCCCTTCCACATAGATGTGAGGGGATGGCAGGAAAGTTGGTTAGTTGCTTTGGGAAGTGGAGGGGGCTTGCTGTGGCTTGCTGTGACTGGGTTGTTGAGGGCTGGGACTGTGTTGCAGAGAGCGTAGAGGTCGTATGTACGCTGCCGGGTAGAAGTAAAGCGATGGGAGAGTTGCGGGTCTTGCACTGAGCAAGGGCAGTGCCGATTGTCTGAGCGCCATGAACAAACTGCTCCCGGCTGACTGTGTGGATGTTATCGGCAAAGAGAGCTTTTCCGGTGCCTGTGTGCGAGCGGATTGGATCCACTTTAATAGTTTTTCATAATGTGGCTTTCCTTTTTCAGGAAGACGGTCCCGAACAGTGAAACACTGTCCGGGACCGTCTCTATCAGATGCTTTATTTGAGCAGATTTAGCACCGCTTCTTTTTCGACAAAGCCTACGGACTGAGCCTTAGGCTTGCCATTTTCCATGACGATTAACGTAGGAATGCTGACAATTTGGAATGCGTTTGCCAGTTCCGGCTCCTCGTCCACGTTGATTTTCCCTACCGCTATGTCATCACGTTGGTTGGAGACTTCATCCACTACAGGGGACATCATTTGGCAGGGACCACACCAGGTCGCCCAAAAGTCCAGGAGAATTGGTTTACTGCTATGGAGCACTTCTTGCTCAAAGTTTTTCAGTGTAATCGTTTTAACAGCCATGTTCACTGCATCCTTTCTTTGATTCATGTGGTTCGGTTGGGTCACTAACGGTTCGGAATTGTCAGTCGGCGCTCTTGTAGTACAGCATACAGTGGCAGTAGCCTTCAAAATGCGGGTCTGCGATCTGATCTCGAAACTCTTTGCACATGCAGCGATTTTCATCCGTTCGGGCAATGCGGCAGGGGCAATAGCCACCGGTTTTTTCCAACCCGTGTCGAATGTTTTGGACAACAGCTTGATTTTCGTTTAGTTTAACAGCCATAGCACAGTCCTCCGTTTCTGGTTGTTTTTCTGATGTTGTTATCATACAGGAGTACGGGTAACTGTTCTGTGACCAAATCACAAACCATCAGTAGTTGTTTGCCTTGACCTCAAAGAATGCCTGCGGATAGCCGCATACCGGGCAAATTGCCGGTGCATCCTTACTGGTTACCAGATGACCACATTTCCGGCACTCCCATACTGTTTCCTGTTGCTTTGTGAATACCTGCTGCTGCTCTACATTGTTCAGCAGGGCGCGGTAACGCTCTTCGTGGGACTGTTCGATACGGGCCACGGCGCGGAACTTTGCTGCCAGCTCAGGGAAACCTTCAGCATCTGCGTCATTGGCGAAGCTAGCGTACATATCACTCCACTCGTAGTGCTCACCTTCCGCTGCCCGCAGAAGATTCTGTGCCGTGGAACCCAGATCGCCCAGGTTGCGGAACCACAGTTTAGCGTGTTCTTTTTCGTTGTCGGCGGTCTGCTGGAACAGGGCGGCAATCTGCTCAAAGCCCTGCTGTTTGGCACTTTCTGCAAAAAACGTGTACTTGTTACGCACCTGGCTTTCGCCGGCAAAGGCATGTAGCAGGTTTTGCTCAGTTTTGGTGCCGACATAGCGGTTTTTCTGAGCGGCATCCTGAAATGCAACAAATTTGCTTGCAGGCTGTTTGCAAACCGGGCATGTAAAATTTTCTGGCAGCGGGCCGCTATGAATATAGCCACAGACGGTACAGATCCATTTTTCCATTCGTGCTTCCTCCATTTTGGGTTAAATTGCCTTCTGGACGATGTAAAAATCGGTGAAGAAGTGATAGAATCAGCATAAACAAAGAAAACGGGTTATATACCGAAAAGACCTTATAAAGAGAACATTTTTTAGGGAGAAAGTTGCGTTTGTTTTAATCTGCTAACTGTGCTAAGCGGGGAGGATCGGTGATAGCAATTGAACCCCGTGATAGCGCAACCATACCTTCAGATTGGAAATAGTTTAGCATACGGGATACCACTTCACGGGCAGAACCCATGTGACTGGCGATCTTTTCGTGGGTGATCCGCAGTGTGGTGTTGCCATCCAAATTGCATTCTTCCAGCAGGAAAGCGGCCAGCCGCCGGTCAAAGCTGCTCCACATGACCTGTTCCATCAGCCACATGACCTCCGAAAACCGTGCGGCCATAATCTGGTTGGTGTAGTTGGCAACCGCAGCGGAGGACTCCATAAGCTTGCGATATACTTCGGTGGGAATAAGCCAGAATCGAGTGTCCTTTTCTGCGGAAATGGTGATATCGAATTGGATGCTGGAGAACATGCAGGAGGCAGAAAACAGACAGATATCGCCCTCTAAGAGGCGGTATAAAGTAACTTCTTTTCCCTCGGGTGAGGCGACAAAGGCGCGCAACTGCCCCTGTTGGATCACAAATAGCCCCATGCAGTCTGCGGAACCGTTGTGCAGTAAAGTGCCCTTTGGTGCATTGCGGACAACGGCAGCATTTTTCAGCTGACCTTGCTCAGTGGGGGTAAGTTTGTCCCAAATGGGAAAGCAATCTGCCAGTTTCATGGAAGCCACCTCCCTTTATACTTTCCTTTATTATACTCCATCCAGGGAAGATGGCAATGCTTCTCTTTGAAAGAGCACCGCAAAATCTACAATAAAACGCCTTGATAAAAGGTGGAGGTGGATACGTTATCAAAAACCGTTGAGGCGGAGATAACGTTGATCATGCTCCTACAGAGAGTCCGTGTTACTGAGAATCGGACGGAAAACAAGTTTTCAAATGGATGGCTGAGAGCACAGTCAAAGGCGTTTGCTGAGTATTCTGTGACGTGGAGGCATACGTCAGTTGTCAGGGATATGTTGGTATCCTGCTAAGCGTACGGCGTTGGTCGTAAATCAAGATGGCACTGCGGATCAGTGTATGTTATTTGTCCTTAATGGATCGTTTTGATCTATCAAGGACTTTTTTGTGCTTAAGCATGATTAGACCCAATTTAGATCAGGTGAAGGGGATTGCAACCACCGGCCGGTATAGTGTGGTTCCTGTCAGCACAGAAATCCTGTGTGATTTCAAAACACCAATGGAAGTGCTGAAAGTATTGAAAAACATCTCGGGACATTGTTACATGCTGGAGTCGGTAGCAGGTCAGGAGAAATGGGGGGTGCTACACTTTACTGAAATTTGATCCCAAGCTGGAGCTAACCTGTCAAAATAGAACGATGAAGGTAGGAGCACTGTCCTTTCCCAGTACAGAACCGGGAGCCTATATTCGCCAGGTACAGGAGCAGTACCGAAGCCCAAGGTTTGACTACCTGCCTACTTTTACAGGGGAATTGGTGGGGTACTTCTCCTATGATTACCTGAAGTATGCAGACCTGATGTTATTTGACAAGGTGATTGCCTTCGATCATTTCTGGCAGAAGATGATTTTGATTGTTAACATGGATCTGAGTGATCCGGAAGAGAACTACAACAAGACGGGGATGGAGTTGGAGAATCTGGGAAGGCTGACCTGAACCGATATGCCCTGTAAGGATCAGCCCGGACACTTAGCGGGAGAGATCACACCGCTGCTTGAAAAAGAGCGCTATTGTGCCATGGTGGAACAGGCCAAGCACCATTCAAGTGCTGCGGACGTTGAATCCGTCCCCATATATGTTTACTTTTCCTCCTTGGACATGGAGGTTGCAGGAACCTTATCCGGAGTGCCGAAGATGCGAGCCTGTCAGTTGATCAACGGTCTGGAGAATAACAAACGGGGAATTTACGGTGGTGCCATCGGATACATCGGCTTCACTAGTAAGGCCGAGACCGTTGAGGAGATTTCCGGCCGCGCTGCGGCAATGTGGGATCACGCGAAAAAAGTGAGGTATGGACATTGTAGGGACGGGCGGAGATGGCACCCACAGCTTCAACACTTCCACAACGGTTGCACTGGTGTTAGCCGCCGCAGGAATTCCCGTGGCAAAGCACAGCAATCAGGCAGCGTCTTCCAGCTGTGGTACTGCCGATTGCTTAGAGGCATTGGGAATTAACATCAACCTAACGCCGGAACAGGCACAAAATATGGCGAGGCAGGCAGACGGCGTGAT
>ENA-UOOI01002819-UOOI01002819.1-fermentation-metagenome-genome-assembly--contig:-NODE-2819-length-14177-cov-3.380541_pt1 | contig 14177 bp, 12 predicted proteins | sample MGYA00245779_ERZ724027 | MGnify/ENA primary metagenome ERZ724027 (study PRJEB28704, sample SAMN03018318) | fermentation metagenome | biome: anthropogenic terrestrial biome; feature: soil; material... | reverse complement strand
TTTTGAATCTCATACGACGACGGATTCGAGGTCTTGACAAGGACAAAAAATCCCTTATCCTTTCCCCTGCATGCGTCCACAAGCGGGAAAATTCCATCGGAACCAAGATAAGCGTTCACGGTGAGCGCGTCGGCGTCAAATACGGGGAAATGATTTTCCTCCACTTCGGCGGTACCAAAATAAGCGGACGCATAGGCCTGCATGGTACTGCCGATATCATTTCGTTTTCCGTCGACAATCACAAACATTCCCTTTCCCTTTGCGTAGTCAATGGTATCCCGCATCGTGCGGATTCCCTGCCAGCCGTACATTTCATAACAGGCGCACTGAATCTTTACGGCCGGCACCGTGCCGCATACCGCGTCGATGATGCCCTGATTAAACTCCAGAATCGCCGAAGAAGCCCCCTCCAGGTTTTTCCCATACCGGGAATATGCTTTTTCCCTTAGAAATCCGGGAAGATAGTTTAGTCTGGTGTCGAGTCCGACAGCCGTCGGATTTTGAAGTTTGACGATTTTTTCTATCAGCCTGTCAAATGCCATGTTCTAACCTCCAGAATAGAAAGCTTCAGTCCCGGTATACGATTTTTCCCCGGCAGATGGTATATTTCACCTTCCCAACCAGTTCCCGACCCTTGAAAACGGAATTGCGGCTTTTCCCGTGCAGTTTCGCGGTGTCTACAGTCCAGTGCTCCCGCGGGTCAAAAAGGACTAAATCCGCCGGAACGCCGGGACAGAGAGTTCCGGCGGGGATCCGGAGAATTCGAGCGGGGGAAGAGGACATGAGGCGGAGAAGATGCCCCATGGTCAGAATCCCGGGCCTGACAAGGTAGGTAATGCCTGCGGAGAGGCTTGTTTCCATTCCAATTACCCCATTCGGAGCGGAAAGGAAGTCTGCTTTCTCCCGGGGCGTGTGGGGAGCATGATCCGTCGCAATCGCGTCGATGGTTCCGTCCCGCAGCCCTTCGATCACCGCCTGCCGATCCCGTTCCGTGCGAAGGGGCGGGCTCATCCGGAAATCCGCGTCACGCCTCAGCAGTTCCCGCTCCGTCAGGGCGAAGTAATGCGGAGCGGTTTCCGAAGTGACGGGAACCCCCCTGTGTTTTGCGTCCCGTATCATGGAGACGGAGGCTTCTGTGCTGACGTGGCAGATGTGTACCGGTACATGATAAGACTCTGAAAGGGCGATCACCCATGCCGTGCCGCAGTTTTCGGCGGCAGCGGGGATCCCGCGGACCCCAAGAGTGCGGGATACCGCTCCTTCATTGCATTTTCCTCCCGCCGAGAGCGAGGGCTCTTCACAGTGCGCGCATACAGTCAGGCCCAGATCCGGGGCAGCCCGCAGGGCGGACGCCATCAGAACAGGGCTGGTTACGGGCCGTCCGTCGTCGCTGAGGGCAACGGCACCTGCTTTCCGCAGCTCCTGCCAGTCTGCCGCCCGGACGCTTTTTAAGCCTTCCGTGACGGCGGCCGCGACATAAACCCGCGCGTCGGCAGAGCGTGCCTTTTGAAGCACATAGGAAACGGATTCCGGATTATCGAGGGGAGGCTGGGTATTCGGCATGCAGAGCAGTGAAGTTACCCCGCCCGCGGCAGCCGCCCTGCATCCGGAAAAGATATCCTCTTTCTCCGTCCCGCCCGGGTCGCGCAGATGAACATGCATGTCCACCAGACCGGGCGCCACGATGAGGCCTTCCGCGTCCAGGACCCCTGCCGCCGCGGGACATTCGATCCGGCCTCCCGCCTTGCTGATTTTTCCGCGGGAAATCAGCAAATCCCCGGTTTCTTCCCTTCCGCTAATAGGGTCAATCATCCGTCCTGAGCGAATCAGAAGTTCCGTCATTTTACGCCTCGATTTTTCCATATGTCCTTTCTTATCGGATAAGAAAGTATTTTGTCAGGGCAAATACCTCACGCGCCCAGCAGGCGGAAAGGATGTACCACGGGGTTTTGGCCGGCACGGCATACGCTGCGGCGCCGAGGGAATGAGCGATTGCACGGGCCCGGAATTCATGGTATTCGTCGGTGACCACAGCGAGCGTACCAGCCATCTTTTTTTCTTTCACAATCTTTAAGGCGTTTTCGAGATTTTCCTCCGTCGAAGTGGAAGTATCCTCCAGAAAGATTCGTCCGGATTCGATTCCACCATGGACAAGATTGTCCCGGATGACGGAAGCTTCCGGGACGCTTTCACCCGGACCCTGCCCGCCGCAGGCAATACAGACAGCGTCCGGATGGGCTTTCAGATAGCCGGAAGCGGCACCAATGCGCGCCCAGAGATCGGCGCTCGGCGAAGTGCCATTTACCTTGCTCCCGAGCACAATGACGGTTGCTTTTCCCGGCGGCTGGGTGGATTTCCAGCCGGCCGCCATACAGGCTGTCATCGCGGCGCTCCATACGGCTCCGAGACAGAATAACGCTGCCACAGCGGCATAAACCGACCGAAAGGCTAGAGATCGGCCGCAGGTCCTGCGGATAGCGCCGTAACAGGAGGATCCTAAAAACAGAACAGCGCACACAAACAGGCCGGCCGCGTTGCCGACATTCAGCACATGATAATAGACAGGGATTAAAAACCAGACAAGGCCAGCCGCGGAGGCACAGAAAACGGCAGCCCGAAAAATGCGCGCGTTCCGTTTCATTTCCCATCACCAGACATATTATATCATATTCGCCCGCGATTCCCAAATCCTGCGGCAGAAAAGAATTTTATCGTTCCTCAGCAGGTTAAAAGAAATATTTTGCACACCGGGAAGGTAAGCTGTGCATATATGCTGTTGACAGTTCCAGAACTGGGCTTTATAATGAATACTATTGTATTCTGATATTCAAAATGAAATGGGAGGTTTATCATGAAGCGAGTTTACAACTTTTCCGCAGGGCCTTCGATGCTGCCGGAACCTGTTCTCCGCCGCGCGGCGGCTGAGATGCTGGATTACCATGGCAGCGGACAGTCCGTTATGGAGATGTCCCACCGATCAAAACTGTTTGAGGGGATTATCTGTTCTGCGGAGAGTCTGCTCCGCGAAGTGATGAAAGTTCCTGATAATTACACCGTGCTGTTTCTCCAGGGCGGGGCTTCCTCTCAATTCGCGATGGTGCCGCTGAATCTTCTGACCGGAAGTGGAAAAGCCGACTATGTTCTGACGGGGCAGTGGGCGACAAAAGCATACAAGGAAGGCGCCCGCTACGGGGATGCGCATATTGTGGCTTCTTCCAAGGACAAAAATTTTACTTATATTCCAAAGCTCGATCCGTCCACGTTTACGAAAGACGCGGATTATTTCCATATCTGCATGAACAATACGATTTACGGTACCTTTTATCATAAGCTTCCTGAAACCGGGACCGTCCCGCTTGTTGCCGATATCTCCTCCTGCGCCTTAAGCGTGCCGATGGATATTTCCCGCTTTGGTATTCTGTATGCCGGGGCGCAGAAAAACATGGGGCCGGCGGGCCTGACTGTCGTTGTCATTCGGAAAGATCTGATTGGTCACGCGATGGAAAAAACACCTACGATGTTTAACTATAAAACTCATGCGGATCACGGGTCCATGTTCAACACACCGCCGTGCTATGCGATTTATATCTGCGGCCTGGTTCTGGAATGGCTGGAAAATACGATCGGCGGGGTCGGAGAAATGGAAAAAATCAACCGGAAGAAAGCCGGAATCCTTTATGATTTCCTCGACCGGTCCAAGATATTTCATGGAACTGCTGTACCGGAAGACCGGTCGATTATGAATGTGCCGTTTGTAACGGACAGTGAGAGGCTGAACGCAAAATTTATTGCCGCGGCAGCGGAAAACGGCTTTGTCAATCTGAAGGGGCACCGGACCGTCGGCGGTATGCGGGCCTCTATTTATAATGCCATGCCGGTCGAAGGTGTGGAAAAGCTGGTTGATTTTATGGAGAAATTTGAAAAGGCGAACGCCTGAGCGGAGGAAAACAAACCTATGATCAAAATCCAGTGCTTGAATAAAATCTCCAGAGCCGGGACGGATCGGTTCGGCCCGGGATATCTGTGCGGCCGGGATATCGAAAAGCCGGACGCAGTTCTGGTGCGTTCCGCGTCCCTGCATGAAATGGATTTCCCCAGGAATCTGCTTGCTGTCGCGCGCGCGGGTGCGGGAGTCAACAATATTCCTCTGGACCGCTGCAGCAGCCGGGGCATCGCGGTTTTCAACACGCCCGGCGCGAACGCCAACGCTGTCAAGGAACTGACGGTAGCCATGCTGTTCCTTGTTTCCCGAAAAATCGTATCCGGTGTCGACTGGTGCCGGACCCTCCGCGGGAAAGGGGACGAGGTAGGAAAGCTGATTGAAAAAGGCAAAAGCCAGTTTTCCGGACCGGAAATAAGCGGAAAAGCCCTTGGCGTAATCGGCCTCGGGGCGATTGGCATCCGAGTAGCAAACGCGGCGAGCGCCCTTGGCATGCAGGTTTACGGATATGACCCTTATCTTTCCGTAGATGCGGCCTGGGGCCTTTCCCGCAGTGTACGGCATTCCCGTTCCCTGGATGAAATCTATTCGAAGGCAGACTATCTTACCATCCATGTTCCCCTTCTGCCGAGCACCGAGCATATGATTTCGGCAGAATCTGTTGAAAAGATGAAGACGGGGGTTCGAATTTTAAATTTTGCCCGCGGCGGCCTTGTGGATTCCAGGGCAGTAATTGACGGAATCCATTCCGGTAAAATCGCATGCTATGCGACTGATTTTCCGGACGACGCCTTACTCGGGGAGAAAGAAGTAATTCCAGTTCCACACCTTGGCGCTTCCACACCGGAGTCGGAGGACAACTGTGCGCGCATGGCGGTCGACGAGCTGAAAGAATATCTTGAGACCGGAAATATCCGCAATTCTGTCAATCTTCCAGCAGTCTCCATGCCGCATGCGGAGGGATGCGGGCGCCTGTGCCTGATTCACCGGAACATTCCGAACACCATCAGTAAACTTTCCGGGATTCTGGCGTCTGCCGGCATCAACATCGAGAACATGCAGAGCCGCGCGAAGGGGGAGTACGCCTACACCCTGCTCGACGTAACGGGCGCTGTTTCCGACGCGACAGCTGAGCGTCTCGAAGCCCTGGCCGAAATTGTCCGAGCCCGTGTAGCGCCGGCCGGGTGACAAAAGGGAGATCCCTTTTTCGAAGGTTCCCCAGCCCAAGAGAAAAGGTCCCGTGCTTAAAGAAAGCACGGGACCTTTTCTCTTGGGACTCTTAGGACTTTTGGGTCATTGGAGCGGCGTCACTTCTATTTCTTCCCTACGCAGTATAGTGAATATGTAAATATGAGGTAAATTCTTTTTTGAAAGGATTTCTTGCGCTTCCGGCTTTCTAGGAAAATCCACCGACTTTAGAGAAGGTTTGAAAAGAAGATCGTCGTCAGAGGATGCGGGGAAAAAGAAAAATGAAAGCAGAGAGGGGCTTCTTATCGAAAAAAACAGATTAAAAACACTGCAGCCGCCACAGCTGCAATTCCGACTATCATCCAGATCAGCCGATCGAGATGTCTGTTCTGCGTGATGGCAATCATCGGTGGATCAGGCAGTTCCGCATATTTCAGATCAACCTTATCCAAATTGCGCAGATCCTCGGCCATTTCATGGGCCGTTTGATACCGTTCTTCCTTTCTTCGGCGCATGGCGCGGCAGATACAGGCCCAGATGCCCGGATGCAGGCCTGGCCTTCGATCGGTCAGCGGCTTTGGACTCGAAGTCAGATGCTGGTACATCACCGTCATGGGGTTATCACCGGTATAGGGGGGGACTCCGGCAATCATATGATACAGCAGGCACCCAACGGAATAGATATCGCTTCTTCCGCTGCCCCGTTCGCCCTTAATCTGCTCAGGGGACATGTATTCCGGCGTGCCGATAAGCCCGGAAAAACCCCGCCATGTCACCCTCGGAGTATCAGCCGTCATAGCGATGCCGAAATCAAGGATTTTTAGACGTCCGTCGCTGCCGAGCATCAGGTTTTCCGGTTTGATGTCGCGGTGATAAACGCCTTTTTTATGGCAGTAATCCAGGGCATCCAGCAGGTTTGCGACCATCTCAACGCACTTTTCGGGGGACAGGAGCGGTTTTTTATCCAGAAGAGTGGCAAGATTTTTTCCCTCTACATACTCAAAAACAAGGTAAGGAGGATCGCCCTCGGAGAAATCTATGGCAACGATAAGGTCCGGATGATGCAGCAGTTTACCGATGGATATTTCGCGCCGGAACCGCTCATATACGGCGGGATCGCCGAGCTGATTGATCTTGGGCAGCTTGAGGGCAACTCTTCTGTTTTCCCGCAGGTCGTCTGCCAGATAGGTCTTTGCAAATCCCCCGCAGCCGAGCAGTTTCTCAATTTGGTATCTTCCGCCGAGGACAGTTCCGGACTCAGGCGGCAGCATAGCGGTTCACTTCCATCCAGTTTGATTTTCAGACGGAACGAAGCAAAATTTTAAACAGCCGCTTTTCCCGTCTCTCCTGTCCGGATGCGGATAGCTTCTGTCACAGGGGAAAGAAAAATCTTTCCATCTCCGATTTCTCCGGTTTTAGCCGCGCCGATAATTGCCGATACAATTTCAGAAACCTTTTCTTCCGGGACGACGGTTTCAATTTTTGTTTTGGGAAGCAGGTTGATGTTGAGTTCCGTATTCCAGTTCAGCTCTTCCGGATGCCCCTTTTGGAGTCCGCATCCGATTACTTCCGTCACCGTCATGCCGTGTACTCCGACACTGGAAATGGCGCTTTTCACGTTCGAAACTTTTTCCGGGCGAATGATACATTCCACTTTGACCATATTTTCGCCGCCCTTTCAGAAAAAACTGTGATTATAAGAACATTGCAGAAATTATAACACTTTTCTCTCCCGGATGCAATTTTGTTTTCGTGTCCTGTCATACCGGAACAATCAGCATTACGGTCATGTTGTCCATACCGCCCCGCCGGTTGGCGGTTTCCACCAGCTTTTCGATTCCTTCCGAACCGCTCTTCATATTCATCAGAAAATCGCGGATCTCTTTTTCCGAAAGATGTTCAAAGATGCCGTCGGTAGTGAGAAAGAAGCGGTCATTTTCCAGAATGTTTCCGGAATAAAAATCGGGAGGAAGGATGGGCTGCTCCCCGAGGGATCGAAGAAGGACGTGCCGGTTGGGGTGGATACGGGCTTGTTCCCTGGTCAAAAATCCCATCCGCACGAAAGCCCCGACCAGACTGTGATCTTTGGTAAGCTGAATAAAATGGCCGTTTCTCAGAAGGAAAGCTTTCGAGTCCCCGATGTGGGTGATATAGAATTTGTCGTCTTTTAAGAGCAGAGCGGTCAAGGTGCAGGACATCTTATTGCAGCTTCCGGCTCTTTCGGCAAGATCATAGAGATGAAGAGCGGTTTGTTCGTAGGCGGCGTTGAGGCGCTCCGGTACTCTTTCCGGATAATCCCCAAAATAATACTCCTGCAGCAGGACGTTGACTGCCTCCGCACTCGCGACTTCTCCGGCGCGGGAGCCGCCGACCCCGTCGGAAACCGCAAAAAGACTGCCCAGAGAATCCCGGACAGTCTGGTCTTCGGGAATATAATAACCGCAGTAATCTTCGTTCTTTTTGCGCCGTCGTCCCTTATCCGTGCAATACTGCAGCAATATTTTCGCATCTTGTCTGCTTTTCAATACGGTGCTCATCAACTTTTCAGTACCCCCAAGCAAAAAGATTTGTTGGCCGAATTTACGCATTGGCCGATGTCTTATGGACGAGGATCTCCTTGCCGGTATTTCTGCTGTGAATCCGGAAATAAACGATTCCGACTGCAAGCCATGCGAGCGAGACGCCGATTGCAAGGAGGGCCGACGTTTCGGTCACTCCTCCCGAGAAGATTCCCATGACGACGACCGCTATGAGCATGCCGGCATTTGCGGTTGTCCCGAGGACTGGAATTACGACAGCGGTCAGAGGATTTTTCCGGGGCTGGTGCGCCTGCGCGACCAGAGCAATCAGGTTCGTCATACCGTAAAGAAGAAAAGTCCCAATGTTGGAAATAAGCGTGACGGTGGTAAGCGCTGTAATGTTAATGACGGACAGCGCACCCACGGCGGCGGAAATCACCGTAATGATCCGGATGGCGGCATAGGGGGTAGCGTACTTTCCGTGCAGGGCGTTCAGGACGGTCGGCATTTCGTCGTCCTTTGCCATGGCATAGGTTACTCGTACCCCCGTATTCATACAGGAGAGCATGCTCCCAACCACCGCGACTGCCACGGAAACCGCGACGAGGATCATACAGGTAAATCCGGAACCATGGAAAAGGGTGTCGCCGAGGTTCCGCATCATATCTCCGATCGGCGCACTGGATTCGGCGGCGGCAGCATACCCGCGCCTGCCGTTGACCGTATAGGAGGTATTCATCCAGCTGTTGGCTGCGATGTATTCAATAAAATAAAATACCAGGCCTTGAAGAAGGAGGGACAGGACGGTTCCCCGGCTCACGCATTGAATGGATTTTGATTCGGCAGCGAGAGCGGTCGCCGATTCAAATCCGACCAGAAGCAGAATAGAAATAGTCGATTGAAAAAGCATTCCCGAAAAGCTGTGAGGGACAATAATATCCAGTATGGATTTATGAACGAAAACCACATGCTGTGGATTTGCAATTCGGTATGTGAAAGCAAGGATAGAAAGAAAAAGAATCGTCACCATCTGGATAATGTTGATGATGATGCTGAAAGCCGTCGATCCGGTGACGCCGTGATAGGCGACAAATCCCGTTGCCGCGGCAAGGCAGGCCGCAAGAAACATTTTAACCGGCAGCGGAAGATTCACACCGAACTGCCCGGCAATGTAGCTGATAAGCACCGCAAACATACCCGCCATCAGCCCAGGATACACCCAGTAGTACAGATGGGAAAACCATCCGACCACAAATTTGTCGATTCGTGAGAAAACGGAAAACTTCTCGGATGACATAAACGCCTGCTCAGCAAAATAGTAAGAACTTCCGGTCCCGGCTTCCGGATACAAAGTTGCGAGTTTCGCATAGGATATCGCCGTCAGCAGCGCCAGGATCAAAGCGAATGCGAGTCCCGGAAACATGTCCATGGCTGTGGATTTTCCACCGATCACCTGCCCCGCCTGCATTTGAAACGTAAGCCATAAGAACGCTCCCGGGGCAATCAGCGCCATGGCGTTCATGGTAACTCCGGTTAGTCCGAGCGTCTTTTTCATCGTAACCTGCTTTTTCATTCTATCAACCTCCCTGATGCCTTGAATTTCTTAAAAAAGCAAAAAGGCCCTTTCCGCTCTTCGCGGAAAAGGCCTCATTGCCCATTCCATAAACAGGTTCAGCCGGAACGGCAAGCTGGTATATCTTGGGAATTTAAGGAAATAAAAAAAGCCATAATCCCCCCTTCGGGATTATGGCTTCCTTGCCTTTTGCCCTCAATAAACTGTCCGGCTATTCCTGCCTAAACGAATCATTCAATGATACTATGTTTTATATATATTAGCATTTTTGGTGTCCATAAGCAAGCTTAAAATTATGTTAATCTGCCTAAAAAATTTCTGCTATCCTCCATTACCTTCCTTTTCATCTGGATATCAGGGAATCTCTCCTTTTCAGGGCCGCTTTTTGCCGTTTTCCATTCCGAAGGTCAGGAAATTCCGGATCCGTTTCATGCCGGAGAGAGTTTTCAGGCATCTTGCTTTTCGACAGCCTACGCGTTATGATTATAGAGTATAAAGTTAAAGTTTTAAGAAGAGGGTGAATATGCCATGTCAGTAAGTCTTGTGCTGCAAGGCGGAGGAATACGGGGATGGTATACGGGCGGGGTCCTTACGGTACTCCGGGAAGAAAACATAGAATTTCAGAAGGTATACGGAGTGTCTGCGGGAGCCCTGAGCGCCATCCCCTATATTTCAGGACAACTGAGCAGAAAAACAGCGGCCGCCTATGTCAGCAACCTGAAAGACAAGCGCTATATGAGTGTCGGCAACCTGCGCCGGACCGGTTCCTATTTTGGCTTTGACTACATGCTGGAAGAACTGCCCCGCCGGATGCCGTTTGATTCCAGGACATTCTTCAGTTCCCCCGTCGAACTGGAAGTAGGGACGACGGATCTGAAGACCGGACGATCCGTCTATTTTGGAAAAGAAGACCTGAAAAAGAGTGTGGCTCCCATCCGGGCGTCGTGTTCCCTTCCGTTCTTTTCCAACATTGTAAGGTATGAGGATTATTCCCTTCTGGACGGTGGCTGCGTAGAGCCGATTCCCATTGAACAGTCCCTCAGAGACGGCAACGAGAAGCACGTGATAGTTCTGACCCGTGTTGGTTCCTACCGGGAAAAGCGCGGACCCAGACTCTCGGACGTGATGCTGTCGAGAAAATATCGGCAGTACCCAAATTTTGTATATTCCATGGAACGCCATTACAGGACCTACAATAATGAAATTGACCTTTGTGCGCGTCTGGAAAAGGAAGGCAGAGCGGTCGTGATCCGTCCTCATGGCCGTGTCACGATCCGGCGGTACCGGGATACGGAACAGATGATGCAGATGTACCGAATGGGAATCCGGGACTGCAGAGCGAAGCTGTCTCTGATACGCAGGTTTGTTTCCTGAAAGAAAATATTGGAGGAAGCCCGCCGCCTTAAATCGGCGGTATTTCTGGAACGGACTCTTAAGGAAAAGCCCCCGGGATATTCTCCGGGGGCTTTTCCTTAAGTTTAGCCGATTATTCTCCGCCAAATTCAGTGAGCTTAAGATCCTGATTGTGCTTCAAGGCCCATTCAATGCTCCACTCGTTGCAGAAAAGGAGCAGATCGCGTCCTTTCAAATCCTGAACCTGACGGGTATCAGACGTAAGATCAAGAGGTTTCCCGGAAGAATGTGCGATCCACCGGATCTCCTCGTAAGGTAAGGAAGTCATGCGGATATCAACGTTATATTCGCTTTTCAGCCGGTACTGAAGAACGTCAAACTGAAGGACGCCGACCGCACCGACAATGACTTCTTCGAGGCCGGAGTTCGGCTCCTGGAAGATCTGGATCGCCCCTTCCTGCGCTATCTGGGACATGCCCTTGACAAACTGCTTGCGCTTCATGGTATCCACCTGCTGCACCAGGGAAAAATGCTCTGGGGCAAAGGTGGGAATGCCAGCGAAGCGGAATGGTTTGTCCGCCGCGCAGAGGGTATCTCCAATTGAAAAAATTCCAGGATCGAACAGCCCGATAATGTCGCCCGCGTAAGCTTCCGAGATAATCTCTCGGTTCTGTGCCATCAGGTGCTGCGGCTGCGCGAGTTTTACCATTCTTCCGCTCTGCACGTGGTAAACTTCCATGCCTTTCTCAAATTTTCCGGAACAGATGCGGATGAAGGCGATGCGGTCGCGGTGGGCACGGTTCATATTTGCCTGGATTTTAAACACAAACGCGGAAAATGCCGGGTTAAGCGGGTCTATCAGTCCTTTATCCGACATGCGGGGCAGGGGAGGTGTGGTCATTCGAAGAAATTCCTTTAAAAATGGCTCCACACCAAAATTGGTAAGCGCTGAACCAAAAAAAACCGGTGACAGTTTTCCTTTTCTGACGTCCTCCATATTGAGGGGATCCCCCGCGCCGTCAAGAAGTTCCACGTCATTTTTGAGACGGCGGAGAAAATCGGATCCGATCAACTTTTCTGCTCCGGGATCCTCGAGGGAAGCTTCCGTGGCGCGTACTTCCCGCTGCCCGAATACGGCTTCGCTGTTTGCGTGGAAAGCAAGAATCCTGTGGCTTTCCCGATCATAGACGCCCTTGAATTCCTTTCCGGATCCAATGGGCCAGTTTACGGGACAGGTGCGGATGCCGAGCAAATTTTCAATTTCTTCCATTAAATCAAACGGATCGCGGGCATCGCGGTCCATTTTATTGATAAACGTAAAAATCGGGATATGCCGAAGCGTACAGACCTTGAACAGCTTTCGTGTCTGCTTCTCTACGCCTTTTGCGGCGTCCAGGACCATCACGGCAGAATCCGCCGCCATTAAAGTGCGGTATGTGTCCTCCGAGAAGTCTTCATGGCCCGGCGTATCCAGGATATTGATGCAGTAACCGCCATAATTAAACTGCATGACGGACGATGTGACCGAGATTCCCCGCTTCTTTTCAATTTCCATCCAGTCGGAAACAGCGTGTCTCTGAGTTTTTTTCCCTTTTACCGAACCCGCTAAGGCAATTGCCCCGCCGTAAAGGAGCAGCTTTTCCGTCAGGGTTGTTTTTCCGGCGTCCGGGTGGGAAATAATGGCGAACGTCCTTCTGCTCTCAATTTCTTTTCGAAGATCTGGCACTTGTTGATACCTCCAGCCTTTTTTAGTTTTTCCGGGCTGCAGGTCTGTGTTATGGGTTCCTCATTCTTCATCCTCCGTCGCAGTCAAATTGGTACTATTGTAATTCTTTTTTCCCCAATATTCAAGCGGACTTCCAGCCGCTGTGTTATTTTTTTGTATAGAATGAAAGGGGCGGAACTTCTATGGGATGCATACAAGATTTCACTCTGCAGGTTTCCAAAGGAACACCATAGGGATCCAATCGTCGCCATGGGCATTGTTATGGATTCCAACGGGCTGCCTCTCTCTGTCAACATGTCCATCTTTCCAGGCAATACCAGCGATTCTGTTACCATGCAGCCCACGAGGAAGGATATTCGGGCATCCTACCATCTTTGGCAGGCTGATTGTCGTAGTGGACAAGGGACTTAACCCGTCTAAAAATATGAATGGAATTGTGCATCCAGGTGGCGTTGGCAGGCTTTGCGATACCCGTGATATCATGCTGTTAGAGGTCGGTGGAAGCCGGATGGTGCCAAACACAGCAGCTTTTCCGTGCAAAACAATCGCGGCGGTGCTGAACGGATGTCAAAGGGATTTATGTCGGCGCTCACCGCGACGCGGCATAGCGATGTTGGGAATCGGCCTTGAGGCCACTTCCATTTATGGGGACAGCCTCGTCTACGCGCTCCTCCGGGAGGATGGCAGTCTTGGCCGGTTTCAGAGGAAAATTCATGTTCCTAAATCCCAAGCAGGTCAGAAAGTTCAAGGAAGCTTAATGGAAAAAATCCAGGAATTTTTCCAAGGGCGGCATGCCGCAGAAAACTAGGAAGGTTCCGGCAGCCAGCCGGAACCTTCCTCTTTCACCGTATTACTTCGCGGCATTTTTTCCTTTTCCGACAGCAGACGCCTTTTCTGAACCGGGCATCTGCCGTTCGGAATTATTTAACTCCCCAACTAGAACATTGGACTCACCTGGCGCCTTCTGAACGGAATCCCGCGTACTCTCCGACCGCTTTTTTCCGCCCTGCTGTTTTTTTTCGCTACAAGATGCTTTTCATCAAGCAAAATTCGGCGTCTCAAACGGTTCCCAAAAGATTCCGCTTTTAATTTGTATCAGCTGCGGCCCAATAGAGGTGGCCTTCCTTCTGCGACGGCATATCCTTGCCCATTGGACTCACCCCTTTCCCTCCGGAAAAGACCGGTCAAAATTTCCTTCCGTCATGATGCTTTCCCATCCCGGAATTGTGCAGCTCAATCCGCTGCTTCTCGGAAATTTCATCTTCTTCTGGTCTTTTCCTCTTTGCAACGTTATTATAGCAGAGGTTGTAGAATAAGTCAATAGATTTATTAAAAATATAAATTTATTTTAGTATATTTTACTGGACAGCAATTTCCTGTTGACTTTGTCTGACTCGAAGGTTACAATAAAACCAGAGCAGAAAACAATGTTGGACGAGATGAGGAGAATCACCCGATGCGAGACGATTTTGGGCCGGATCTGCTTACCCTGGAAGACGAAGAGGGCAACGAGCACGAATTTGAAGTCCTTGACGTCATTGACAATGAAGAGGGCTGTTTTTATGCCTTGCTGCCGACATTCACCGATCCCAAGGAGAAGGTCGATGCGCGGGGAACCTACTATATTTTTGAATCCATTGAGGAGAACGGTGAGCAGCAGCTTGCCGAAATAGAAGATCAGGCTCTTCTCGACCGCCTTTCCAGAGAATTTGAAAGAAGGTTCGAAGAAATTTACGGGGACGAGGACGACGGGGACGAAGACGGCAGTCCGGAATCCAGTGATCCTTCTTAAAAGGCGGAAAATCGTACGGGAACCTGACTCCCTCCTGCCTGGTGCGCGGACCAGTGCATAAATAACCCTACAAATTATAATCGGGA
>ENA-UOOI01002818-UOOI01002818.1-fermentation-metagenome-genome-assembly--contig:-NODE-2818-length-14177-cov-8.149837_pt1 | contig 14177 bp, 11 predicted proteins | sample MGYA00245779_ERZ724027 | MGnify/ENA primary metagenome ERZ724027 (study PRJEB28704, sample SAMN03018318) | fermentation metagenome | biome: anthropogenic terrestrial biome; feature: soil; material... | reverse complement strand
ACATAGATAGCTTGTTTGAAATAGCTTATTTCAGTATAATACAGCTTACCTCTAAGAATTAGGTTATTATATAAACAGCTTTGCCTCACAACGTAAATTGAACTCAGAAAGTGTTGTCTGGGTCTTCGTAATGACTCACAATAAAGTATATTAGGATAACACAGTATATATTAGTAATTTTGCGTCATCCGACCGAGAAGGCTGTTTATGTCCGACTAGAGACTCAGTGACACGCATCGCCCTCTGCGATGTGGGTCATACGCTTTGAGGCTCTATCAAGGACATGCTGCACGAGGGTAAGGTAGCAAAATTACTAATATATGCTGTGTTATCCTAGTAACACAGAAATTGAGTCATTATGAAGACCCAGACAACACTTTCTGAGTTCTCAACATCTTTCAGGCAAAGCGTCCTACTTAATAAGCTAACTTTTTATTTAAAAGCTTATAGGGATACTAATCATTTTAGTACTCACATATATTATAGTAATTGCTTTTCCTAAGGATTAGGATGGAAAAAGCAAGCTTTTTTCATCCTATCAATTTGTGCCGGGGCATAAAATCCCTATCATTATTAAAAAGGTGCCAAAGCGCCGGAATTGAGGTTATTATGAATAATTTATTTGATATTATAAAAAACTTTAATAGTGTAATATGGAACTGGCCAATGTTGATTTTCCTTTTTGGCACTCATCTTTTTTTTACATTTTATTTGAAATTTATTCAAAAAAAGATAGGGAAAGGAATTAAATTATCCATTGCGCCATCAGAATCCGGAGAAGGAGATGCCAGTAGCTTTGCAACCCTTACCACTACCTTGGCAGCTACTCTTGGAACCGGTAATATTATTGGTGTTTCAACTGCAGTGGCACTTGGAGGACCTGGGGCTATATTTTGGTGTTGGTTAACTGGTGTATTTGGAATGGCAACTACCTACGCAGAATGCTATCTTGGTGTTTTATACCGCAAAAAAACAAAGGATGGTACCTATCTTGGAGGTCCCATGTATACATTGGAACAGGGACTTCATTCCAAAGGTTTAGCCGTTTTATATTGCCTGTTAACTCTTTTAGCTTCCTATGGAATAGGCTGTTCCACACAATCTAATGCTGTTACAGAAACTGCATCACACCTATGGGGCGTTTCTCCATATGTAATTGGCTTTTTGACAGCTTTCGTAACCGGTTTAGTAATAGTAGGAGGGCTTAAATCAATCGGGAATATCTGTATGCGTTTAGTGCCTGCAATGGGTGGGTTTTATATCCTTGCCTGCATCCTATTACTTATTATGAATATTCAATATATTCTGCCTGCCTTCACCCTAATTTTTCGTTCAGCCTTTCTTCCTCAGGCAGTGATGGGAGGTTTTATTGGCAGCACCATTAAAACAGCTGCCCGCTATGGCATAGCCCGGGGTTTATTTACTAACGAAGCTGGTCTTGGTACAGCTGCTATTGCAGCTGCAAGTGGTAAAACAAAAAGCCCGAAAGATCAGGCACTAATATCTATGAGTGCAACTTTTTGGGATACCGTAATAATGTGTGCTATTACCGGACTAGTTATTGTTACAAATATTATTGGAAATCCCGAATCAGTAGAAGGTCTTTCCTCGGGAGAATTGACCACCGCTGCCTTTAAGCAGATACCAATAATAGGAGAAAATATGTTAGGCATTTCAATTATTGCTTTTGCTATAGCTACATTAATTGGGTGGTCCTATTTTGGAGAAAAAGCAGTGGAGTATTTATTTGGAAAAAATGGAATTGGAACCTATCGTGTATGCTATATCATTATGATTTTTGTCGGTTCCATACTATCGCTGGAGTTTGTGTGGGAACTTTCTGATTTGATTAATGCATTTATGATAATGCCAAATATACTGTCCCTCCTATTATTACATAGGAAAATAAAAGAATAGTTCATTACATAAAAATATAATTCGAATGTCAAAAATCTGAATATAGTTTATTGAATAAATAGTACTGCACTATATACTATTTCACTGCCGCAGATGCCTTGCATCTGATACCCGCCCATGTTCAAAACGCTTCGCTTCACAAAATGTGCTCAGCCGGTCGGTACAAAATAGTATATATATGCAGCACTATTCATAATTTAATTGGTTGAAGATTTTTGACATTCAAATCAAATATTAATATTTAAATATATATCCCAGCCGGCTTCCCAGACGACTTAATATCTCATTGGAAATGGTTCCGCATTGCATAGCAAAGTCTTCACAATAAATCTGTTCCTTACCGTCATTGCCGATAATAGTAACAATATCATCTGGTTTCACATCATTTATGCCTGTAACATCTATAACTAATTGATCCATACAAATTCGTCCAATAATTGGTGCCTTCTGAGAATGTATTAAAACATAAGTATCTGCTTCAAAAAGGTTTCTTGGAACTCCATCTGCATATCCAATGGTAACCGTTGCTATTTTCATATTATGATTTGCAGTAAATAACCTTCCATAACTTACACTTTCATTAGTTTTTATATTTTTAATGATACTAACCCTTGCCTTTAATGATAATACTGGTTTTAAATCAATGGATAAACGTGTATTGTTTCTATCGCTTAATACTCCATAAAGGGCTATCCCCACACGAGCATAGTCACATGTAAGCTCTGGATAATTTAAAATTCCATAGCTGCTTTGTATATGCAGCTTTCCTGTATCATAACCTTTTGCCTGCAAATAGTGGATGGTTTCATAAAATCTTTCAATTTGTAACCGGCTAAAGTTAATATCTACATCCTTTAAGCTGTCACTGGTACAAAGATGGGTAAATGTTCCTTCAATCTTTAAGTTTTTAAGTTTATAAATATGTTCCAAATTATCATACGCATTGTAATCTTCTCCTTGCCTATGCATACCTGTATCAACCTTAATATGCACCTTTACTTGTTTAGAAGATTCGTTTAATGCCCTGCCATAATCATAATTTAGAACAGTTTGCGTTAATCGGTATTTAGTAAGATAATTTACGTCAGAAGGATTGGTGTATCCTAAAATCAGTATCTCACCTTTAATTCCATGTCTGCGAAGGCGTATTCCTTCTGTAAGTGTTGCAACTGCAAAAGCATGAAACCCAGCTTTATTTAAAGCCTTTGCGGTTTCAACATCACCATGTCCATAAGCACCAGCTTTTACCACTGCCATTAGCTCACAATTTTTTGGTAAACATTCTTTTAATACAAAGGCATTATGTACCAATGCATTTAGATTAACTTCTACCCAAGCTCTGTTGTCACTATTTGGATTCTTTTGCTTTAATCTTGACCAAAAATATGTAACAACTAATCCTATAAATAAGGAAAGAATGCTAACCGATAAGAAATGAAGGAAATTATTATAAATTAATAAATATTCAAGGTGTACAATCTTTGCAAATAATCTTATAATCACAATTATCCAAGGATGTATGAGATAAATCACCATAGATAGAATTCGTAACTCTTTCATGCTGTTACCATTACACTGTAATAATATTGAAAATAAGAAATACATACATGGTAATAGCATAATATACATACTATCGTGACGTTGTACATTAAAATTGTGAAGCAAAAGTCCTTCTGTAAGAAGTAATGCGTTAGAAATAATTAACCCTATTACTGCAAATTGAGCTTTTATTTTATGTTTTGAGTATGCAATCCAAGCCCCTAAGAATAAATAAACTGGTGCAAAAAACAATCCATTCCTTGTATAATCCATTATTTTAAATAAGAAATCATAGATTTTATTGACAGCACTAATCTGAGTAACTATTCCATAATAACTATCTCCGCCCAGTCCTATGATATATAATGCCAGAGTAATAATAAAAACATATGGCATAGGGAATTTACGCAGCAAAAGTTTTAGTAATAAAATTCCAATGATTGTGGCAGGAAGATACCAAAGATGATAGAACGTACCATCAAAAATTAAATCTTTTACAATCTGAAAAGGTAAATTTGTTTGGTTAAAATAACTTCCATATAAATTAAGAGGCAAGTAAAGAAAAATCCCAAATATATAGATACCGATTAACTTGTTTAAAGTTCTTTTTAAACTAAATTTATTTCCTTTTTCCATGGATAAATATAAAAAATAACCGGTTACCATAAAGAAAAAAGGAACTGCCGCTCTGGCAATAATATGGACAAATATAAAATCAGCTGTTTCGTTGATTGATAAAAAAGGGGCGGTATGAATAGCGATAATTAGAAAAGCAGCAATTACTCGGAAGATATCAAGGGTTGCATATCTTTTTGTTAAATTCATGAACACTGCCTCCAAACTGTAACAATAAAACCATCTACATTATTACCGGATATCTGATATAAGTCATTGTTAGATAATTCTATTACTGTTTTATCTGTTTTACTTTCTACAAAAAACACTTTAACTTCTGTCCCTTTGCTCTTAATTGAAAGAGGCTCTCCTTCGTAGGGATATGCTTTAATAAATTGAATATACTCCTCAAGGCTTAAACCGTTGTATTCAATAATATAAGAGTGAGGATATCCGACATATCGAAAATGCCAAGGTTCGTGAGCGATACCTGTCATTGTTTCTTTTCCCTTACTATACCTTTCTATAAATCCATATTGTGCAGCTTTTGAACGAAATTCACCGCATATACCGGTATAGGGAAACTTCGGTCTAATAAAATCAATCGAATCACTGTTTTCACCTAAATCAATTGCAAGACCAGTTTGGTGTTCGCTCTGGTCTGGGAAAGCAACATACTTATGTGTAAATTCAACTCCATTTTCTAGAAGTGAATTTTCAAATATCTCTTCCTGCTCCTCTTTGCTGCGATAACCGCTAACTGGTATAATCTCATTATTACAATTAATGGATTCTAACAATTTCCATAGCATAGATGAAGTTTTTGCTTCCAGTTGTACCTCTTTGTATTCTGGGCTATAAGGTACCAAATTCAAATTGTTTTTATTTTGAATCGGATAATCTTTATTAACAAGAATTAATGGTCCATGAAAAATATCAAATTCATTTAAGGTTATGGTTCTCATCTTTCTAAACCTAATTGGATGAGCTTGTCCACAATATCATCAAATTGTAATCCAATTCCTTTCATCATGTTAGGATAACGGCTGTGGGAAGTAAATCCGGGAATGGTATTCACTTCATTAAAAACAATTTCTCCCTTTTCTGCAATAAACATATCTACTCTTGCAAATCCGGAACAGCCTAAAGCACGATAAATAGAGGTCGCTGTTTTTTTAATTTTATCTTTCAATTCATCATTAATTCTTGCAGGCATGTGAATTTTGGAAGATTTTAAAGTATATTTTTCCGTATAATCAAAAAATCCTTCCGTTAATTCAATCTCATCTACCTCACCAATAATAAGATCTTTATTGCCCAGGACGGCACAACCTACTTCAAAACCATCTACATTTTCTTCTATTATGACCTGATTGTCATGTTGAAACGCATTTTTAACTGCATCTGGTAATTGTTCTTTTGTATAAACCTTAGTTATTCCAAAAGAAGAACCTGCTTTTACCGGCTTTACAAATAAAGGATAGGTTAAGTGACTTGTCTTTTCAAAGATTAAGTCATCTGAAAGCAGACCTGAGAAAACCACTGCTAAAGGCGTCTTTACACCTGCTAATCCAGCCAGTTTATGCGCTCTATCTTTATCCATACATAATACAGAGGATAGTGAATCGCAACCTACAAGAGGAATACCTGCCAATTCAATCAACCCTTGTACGGTACCATCTTCTCCATTTTTACCGTGCAACATTGGAAAGGCTATATCAATTCTTGTAAATTTCAATTCATCGTCATAGAATTCTATAATTCCATGAATATCTCTGCTTGGTGATATGACCGCTGGAATGCAATGTTCTTTTTCAAGATGCCAGGTATCAACAGGAATTCTATTCGGGTCTCCATAATAACGGAACCAATTGCCCTCTCTTGAAATTCCTAATAATACGGTGTCATACCTTTGGTTATTTATATTTGCTATTACTGCATAAGCTGATTGTAAGGATACTTCATATTCTGTAGAACAGCCTCCAAAAATTATTGCAACTTTTTTCTTTTTCATCTTTCTTCTCCTTGGGTATATATTTTTGAAACCAAATTAGAGAATTTTAAACGTAAGAATCAATCTGCACGAAACTTCATACAGTCATTATTTAGGAATGCAGCATTAATAAAATGCGCTGACGCGCTATCACTTTAGTGCATCTACCTTTTAAGTGTCATGCACATCCCCGGTCGTGTTTTTATGTAATAGGACCTATTTTCCCTATTACATAAAAAAGTTCTCTGCCTCGGTACATTTATAGTACCAAAACAAAGAACTTTATTTTTTCGTTTTTCGATAAAAAATCATTGCAATTTTATTCGTAAAATCATACGATTTTCTTACGGAAGCAAATAATGAAAGCCAATTATTGATATGGAAGTCGTACAACAAATTCAATATGCTCATTTTCACTGGAAGCGGTAATGGTTCCATGATGTAATTCAACAATCTCCTTTGCAATAGCAAGTCCAAGTCCTGCACCCCCTGTTTTTGTAGCACGGGAAGTATCTAATCGATAGAATTGTTCAAAGATACGACTTAATTTTTCTTCGGAAATAGTATTGCCATGGTTTAAAAAACTCATTGAAATGTGATCTTGTTCCTTAGATACAGTTATTTCAATTGTACTGTTCTCAAAACTATAGTTAATTGCATTTCGAATTAGATTATCAAAAACACGTTCCATTTTATTCACATCACACTTTATTTCCATATTGGGCGCAATATCTAACTTACACTCTAAATTTTTCGTATCTAATATTGGTTTGAATTCATATACTATTTGTTCTAACATTCTTGATAAGTTAGTACGGCTTAATTCTAAACTAAGATTGGTTAAGCTAAATCTTGTTATTTCAAAGAATTCATTGATAAGATCTTCCAAACGTTCTGCCTTATCTAAGGATATTGATAAATATTTTTCTCTCAGTTCCTCGGATATCTGTAATTCATCCCGTAGTAAGGTCAGGTATCCAATAACAGAAGTAAGGGGAGTCTTTAAGTCATGGGCAAGATATACAATTAAATCATTTTTACGTTGTTCCGATTCTTTGGCAAGCCTTGCATTACGAATTGCCTGTTGTTTTATCTGATTCATTCGATCTTCCACTTGTTTTAATTCGTCTGGTAGATGAATAAAATCATCACCTGGTTCTACCAGCATATTACTAGCTTCTACAATAGTATCAACATATCCTAGTGTCTTTCTCCAATAAATAAGAAATATCACAATAAAACCAAATAGCCAGAAACATGCTAAAAAAAACAATTCGTTATTTCTAATAAAGTTTAAAATTCTATATAGGAAATCTCCACTATCCCAAGTAAAATAGGAAAGGAATATACTGGCAAATATAACGGATACTACTAATGCAAATGAATAAATAGCTAAAGATAAGAAGAATCTTGTAAATATTGACCTTGTTAATTTCCCACCTGAGTATTTATATTTATTCTTATTCAATGGTATATCCAACCCCCCATACTGTTTTTATGAATTTGGGTTTTCTGGAAGGTTCCTTCATTTTCTCCCGTAATCTTGCAACATGTGCCATAACAGTATTGTTATTATCTAAATACTCTTCCCCCCAGACTGCTTCAAATAATTCTTCGGAAGAGATAACTTTACCTTTATGTTCACACAGGTACCATAGAATTGAGAATTCAATGGGAGTTAATGACAGCAATTTCCCATATAAAGTACATTTATGGTTGTCTTTATTAATTACTAATCCTGCAAAATCAAATTCATTATTTTCTTCTGGAAGCCCATCCTGCTCTTCCATATGATTGTATTTCTTATACCTTCTTAATTGTGTCTTCACCCGTGCACAAAGTTCCAATGGATTAAATGGTTTGGTTATATAATCATCTGCACCTAATGTTAATCCCATAATCTTATCCATATCCTCCACCTTTGCAGTCAGCATAAGAATAGGGAAGAAATATTTCTCTCGTATCTTCTGGCATATTGAGAAACCATCCATATCAGGAAGCATTACATCTAATATCGCCAGATCAAGGGATACCGTATTGATACATTCAAGAGCTTCCTTTCCCGTATAGAATTTATACACATTATAATTCTCATTTTTTAAATAAACTTCAATTAAATCTGCAATTGGCTGTTCATCATCTACAATTAATACATTAACACTCATAACATTCCTATATGATATATCTTATACTTATCTCAATTATAAAACCTTGAAAAAATCCTTGTAGAAAAGCAATGTGTAATTAACCCTTGAATTTATGGATTTTTGCAAGGATTTTTTAGTATGGTTTTAATGAGAGATTATTATTAGTTGCCACTAAATATATCATATAACTCCTTTTTTTCTTATTGCCTTTTAATATTCATATTGTATGGAAGATTTTATCTGATTTGCCGCTTTTCTTCCCTGATAATGTTCAATAATAGAAGCTGCAAAATCAATTGCCGTTCCAAGCCCTTTGCTTGTTATAACATTCTTATCTTCTACAACTTTTTCGTTAGTATAAATAGCACCAATTAATTTATCTTCAAAACCGGGATAACAGGTAGCTTTCTTACCCTCCAAGATGCCATTCATTCCTAATACGCTTGGAGCTGCACAGATTGCAGCAATCATTTTATTCTCGGAATTATGTCTTAATAATAATTCACGTAACTTCTTATGTTGTAATAGATGTGTAGTACCTGGCATTCCACCTGGTAATATTAACATCTTGGCATTATCATAATCAGATTCTCCAAATAATTCATCAGCAATCACTTTAATATTATGAGCTCCTGTAACCTCTTGGGATTCGGTTATAGAAACCGTGGTAATATTAATTTTAGCCCTTCTTAGAAGATCAACAACAGTAAGACCTTCAATTTCTTCAAATCCATTTGCGAAAAAAATATAAACTTCTGACATATTAACACTCCTCACTTTTTTAAATTATTTATTACATATTTTATATTAGATATAGTTCTCACATTTTATCTTTTAAGTTTTTGTTTACATGTTTTAGTTTTTATGTTCTAGCAAGCAAACTTGCGTGGGAATGTTGTGTCTCCCACTTTCCTCGCACCCATCTTTATTATACCATATTCATTAATATTTCTGTATATTTAATAATGGAAGTTAAAATTATTATTGTGGCATTATTTAACCACATTATTTAACGTTATATCCATTACTTATTATTTTTCACGAAATGAATTCATTTTATAAACCCTTTCATAAATGAAAGGAATTTTCTTTTTATGAGTAGCATATCAAAAAAGCTCCCATGCAAGAGGTTGAGCAGGCTCCAAAGGAACCACCTCCAACTCATGACAAAGAGCTGAAATGAAAAAAGTCCCTAAACCCTATTATAAAGGATTTAAGGACAATTAATTTAATGCGGATGAAGGGACTTGAACCCCCACGGTATCCCACTAGATCCTAAGTCTAGCGCGTCTGCCAGTTCCGCCACATCCGCAAAATGAGACATCCGGGATTCGAACCCGGGACACCTTGATTAAAAGTCAAGTGCTCTACCGACTGAGCTAATATCCCATCTGACGTTAACTATATTAAGTTAAACATCTTATTTATCTAACAATATTTAGTTAGAAACTGGGCTAGCTGGATTCGAACCAGCGACTGCAGGAGTCAAAGTCCTGTGCCTTACCGCTTGGCGACAGCCCATTAATAATTAAGTAATTTTCATTACCAAGGTGGGTAAAGGGATTCGAACCCTTGGCCTCCAGAGCCACAATCTGGCGCGCTAACCAGCTGCGCTATACCCACCATATATAAACGTTTATTTTATCTAGCCCATCATTTTTAATAATATAAGAAATAAAATCTTCCGAATCAAGTGAAGAAATAAAATCTTCCGAATCAAGTGAAGAAATGCTTCTTAATTATCAACCTTGTTAAGATAAAACGTGCCAGAAGGGATTCGAACCCCCGACACACGGCTTAGAAGGCCGTTGCTCTATCCAACTGAACCCACGTATCTAGCTTGGAAGGCTAGTGTTCTACCATTGAACTACACCCGCACATAAATTCTGTTATTAGAATCTGTTATGAAGCCTTGTGTATCATATTCATTCTATACTTTAAGTTTATCTTGTACAAATCGGGGTGACAGGATTCCAACCTAGTGGTTTGTTCTCCTAATCAACACTCTTTTTGTTTTGTACAAAATCGGGGTGACAGGATTCGAACCTGCGACCTCTTGATCCCAAATCAAGCGCTCTAGCCAAGCTGAGCCACACCCCGTTTCGGTGTTGCGCCGCCTCTCTCGCGACGCAAGAATTATTATATAATAGACTTACATTAATGTCAACAACTTTTTCAAACTTTTTTTCATGAAAAACTAGGCAAATACTACCAGCACCTCCAGTACAGCATAAATATCGATTACTGCCCAGAAAAAATAGCTCTTATCCTTGCTTGTTTAAATAGTTTAAAGTAAAGTGTGCCCTTCCATCCTTATCTATATCCATAATAATAAAAGTTGGAACTCCACCCTCCTGCCTAGGCTGCGAAATACTGCCCGGATTAATAACCCATACCCGGTCAGTCAAGTCAATTAAAGGTCGATGTGTATGCCCAAATATAACTATATCCGCCTTATGCTCTTCTGCTACCTCTTTTAAAAAATCCGTTCTAAAATTAACACCATACCTATGTCCATGAGTTAAAAATACAGTATGATTACCTAACTTAATAACTTTTTCTTTCTCTAAGGATGTATAATAGTCATTGTTACCGCTAACCATCTCAACTGCACAAGGAGCAATTTCCCTTATCGTATCTTCATTTCCTTCAATATCTCCAAGGTGCAGCATTAAATCTATAGGTTTAACCTTATCTATAACACTTAATAGATTATTCATTCTTCCATGCGAATCGCTTACAATCAAAATTTTCATAATTCCCCCTAAATGTCTGTAAATTAATATTCACTCAGCATTTTCCTTAATTCTTCTCTCATTTCCATTAAGGCTTTCCCCCTATGGCTGATTTTATTCTTTTGATCTAGTGATAATTGTGCTAAGGTATTATTAAATTCTGGTATCCAAAATATTGGATCATAACCAAAGCCATTACTGCCTGTAATTTCATATCCTATAAAACCTTCAATAGTACCTCTCTTCGTAATTATCTCACCATTTGGCATAGCACATGCAATTACACAAACAAACCTTGCGCTTCTATCTTCCTGTTTCACATCTTTTAATTTATCTAAAATATGTTGATTTTTTATGTCATATGAAGTACCCTCACCTAGGAATCTGGCGGAATAGATTCCTGGTGCCTTATCCATAGCATCCACTTCTAAACCAGAATCATCTGCCAAAACAATTTCACCAGTTAACTCCATAATTGTTTTTGCTTTGATTATGGCATTCTCTTCAAAGGTTTCGCCATCTTCAACAATATTTATATGAATTCCTGCTTCTTTTAAAGAAACTACTTCCACATTTAAATCACTTAATATACCCCTTATTTCTTTCATTTTACCTTCATTTGTAGTAGCAAAAATAATTCTATTCATAATATCTCCCATCTGCCGCCTAATTATATTTTTCTAATTCTTCATAAGCCTTTATAATAGCTTTATATATTCCTTTCGCTATATCTCTCCTGTTATTTTCCTGAAGTAGAAAGTCCATTTCTTCAGAGTTTGACATAAAACCTACTTCTAATAAAGATATGGGCATTTTGGCTTTATTCACAATAAGTATGTCTTCTCCTGCCACAAGTCCACGATTTACTTTATGTGTAACATTGGTCAACTCTTCTAAACATATTTGTGCTAGTTGTTTTGATTGGAAACCATTATCCATCTTAATATCATTATATAGAACTTCCGCACCGCTTGGTTCAGAAGATTCGCTTCCATTACAGTGAATGCTAATGAAAAAGTCTGCCCCTACATCATTAGCAAAATTAACCCTGGGATTTAAGTAAATTGTTTCATCAGAAGTTCTTGTATAATATACTTTAATACCTTCCTTATCCAATAACTCTTTCAGATAAAGAACTATACTTAAGTTTATTTCTTTTTCATAATGTACCTGACCTTGTGAATACGTGCCAGGATCCGTACCGCCATGCCCTGCATCAATCACTACTATTTTATCGTAAACATCTTTTGGACGCTTTAGGTCAATATATATATTTTCATTATCCTGATACACAAAATTAGCATATACATTATCCAGAGTAATATAGATAACTGCTGTATAAAATCCAGTTGCTTTATCTTTTGTGAAATTAATATGAAAGTTTTTTGCAAAGTCTGAGGTTTCTTCATTTGCCACATCAGGTAAACCAGCAAATGTTTCACCCTTATTTGAACGAATAATGGAAGAATCATGAAAGCTTTTACTGTCTAAACCTTTCACTGTTACTTCTATACTCCTATCCATGTAGTAGTCCTGAACTTCTACTGGAAAAAGCGACTTTTCACCCTTCTTTATAATAAGATATTTATCTCCTAATGAATTGTCCAATTCATCCTTGGAAATAATTCCATCTCTAATAACTTCTACTTCTAACTCTGTATTATTTAAATCAGCAGTTTTATCCCCATTATCATTTAGACTCTCATCTGCATAAATTTTTGATTGATTACTCGGTGAAATGGCAATAGCTATAACTATCACTAGCAGCATAATTGTTAAACTATGAATTGCCAAAAGCTTTAATCGTTGATCGTTCATTCATTTTCCCCCTAATATGTAGAATTATACTATGTTTTATCGAATTCTACAATAATAATTTCCTCCTATTTTCCTCATTCTACTGGAATTAATTGCATTTTTATAAATAAGATGTATAATGAAATTGAAACCGATTCATATAGTTGAAATTTATATATTTGCAGACAAAAGGAAGGATAGTGAACATGGAAATTAACAAAGATATTATCATGCAAAAAGATAGTTACCAAACCATTTTGTACCACTATTTTAGTTCTGGAGAACCAAAAGCAAGTATCCTCCTATTACATGGGATGGCCGAACATCATAATCGTTATCATAAATTTGCAGAATATTTATGTTCCAATGGAATTGATGTTTATCTTTACGATCATAGAGGCCATGGAACAGATAAAGCAGAAAAAGAATTAGGGTTTTTTAGCAATTCTGGAGGAAATAAGGTAGTAATTGAAGATGCTTTGGAAGTTCTCCATTATATAATGAAAAATAAACGCTCCCTTAAATTATTCTTATTTGGTCACAGCATGGGTTCTCTAATAGCACGTAATATAATCCAGCAAGAAGATAACCTGGATGGGGCTATTATATGCGGAACTACTTGTCCATCAGGTTTAAAAGCAAAATCAGGACTTTTACTTGCAAATATTATAAAATTATTTTACGGTCCTATGCACCGTTCATCGTTTATTAATAACCTATTATTTGGTTCAAAATCCTATACCAAATTATCCGCTCGAACTTCCTTTGATTGGTTATCACGAGATAATAATGTAGTTGATGCTTACATACAGGATCCATATTGTGGTTTTATCTGTACAATAAGTTTTTATACAGACCTGATTAAACTAACTTTACAAGCCTCAAAAAAATCTTTGATGAGTAAAACTAGAACTGATTTGCCAATGTACATTATCTCAGGTGACAAAGATCCTGTAGGTAATTATGGTATTGAAATCCAGCATTTAATTACAACATATGAACAATTAAACTTTAATAAAATTTCTTGGAAGCTATATCCGGAATGCAGGCATGAATTATTGCAAGAATTGAACTCTCATGAAGTTATGGAGGATATTTATAATTGGATAAATAAAAAGTTGGCTTATTAAGTAGGACGCTTTGCCTGAGGGGGTGTTGAGAACTCAGAAAGTGTTGTCTGGGTCTTCATAATGACTTAATTTACGTGTTACTAGGATAACACAGTATATATTCGTAATTTTGCTACCTTTCCCTCGTGCGGCATGTCCTTGGTAGAGCCTCAAAGCATGTGACCCACATCGCAGAGGGCGATGCGTGTCACTGAGTCTCTAGTCGGACATAGGCAGCCTTCTCGGTCGGATGACGCAAAATTACGAATATATACTGTGTTATCCTAATTTACTTTATTGTAAGTCATTACGAAGACCCAGACAA
>ENA-UOOI01002815-UOOI01002815.1-fermentation-metagenome-genome-assembly--contig:-NODE-2815-length-14184-cov-9.244957_pt1 | contig 14184 bp, 11 predicted proteins | sample MGYA00245779_ERZ724027 | MGnify/ENA primary metagenome ERZ724027 (study PRJEB28704, sample SAMN03018318) | fermentation metagenome | biome: anthropogenic terrestrial biome; feature: soil; material... | reverse complement strand
CACTACATTTCCAATGTAGCTCCTTACCAATTAGAATACCTCTCCAACTGGTAAATCTGCGTCTGAATTTCAGACAGCTTTTATATTATACAGAAGGCTGCTGGAAAAATCAATCCCCAGATGCATAATTTTTGATTTCTCTGTTAAGATGTTTTTTATGCTTGCAAATATGCGCGGAGTGTTGTAAGATAAAACAAAAAAATAATAGCAATTACTGTTTTGGAGATGATAAATTGGAACGGACGTTAATCGCCGGGCTTTATTCCAATATCGGGAACCTGGACGGAAAAAACGTGACCGTATGCGGGTGGGCCCGTTCCGTCCGCGCATCCAGAGCGTTTGGATTCCTTGACCTGAACGACGGAAGCTGTTTCAGAGGAGTTCAGATTGTCTTTGAAGATGGGAAAATCGACAATTACAAGGATGTTTCAAAGCTGAATGTGGGGGCCGCCGTTTCGGTGGACGGCACGGTAAAGGTCACGCCGCAGGCAAGACAGCCCTTTGAAATCCATGCGGATAACATTCGCCTGGAAGGGGATTCCACGCCGGATTATCCCCTTCAGAAGAAACGCCACACTCCGGAGTATCTGCGCACCGTGGCGCATCTGCGCGCGCGCACGAACCTTTTCGGGGCCGCGTTCCGCGTCCGTTCCGTCGCGGCGTATGCGATTCACCGCTTTTTCCAGGAACGGAATTTTGTTTATGTGAATACCCCGCTGATTACCGGAAGCGACTGCGAAGGAGCCGGCGAGATGTTTACCGTGACCTCGTTCGACTTGGACCGCATCCCGAAAGGCGGGGACGGCAAAACGGATTTTTCCCGGGACTTTTTCGGGAAGCATACTTCCCTTACCGTTTCGGGCCAGCTGGAAGCGGAATGTATGGCGATGGCGTTCGGAAGGGTTTACACGTTCGGGCCCACATTCCGCGCGGAAAAATCCAATACCCAGCGCCACGCGGCGGAGTTCTGGATGGTCGAGCCGGAAATCGCTTTTGCCGACCTGCAGGACGATATGGCGCTTGCGGAAGATATGATAAAATATGTCATCCGCTTTGTTATGGAGCGCTGCCCGGACGACCTCACGTTCTTCAACCGCTTTGCGGACAAGGGACTTCTGGAACGTCTGGAGCATGTGGCGTCGTCTGACTTTGCGCGCGTCTCCTACGAAGAAGCCGTCCGGATGCTGGAAAAGCAAAACGACCGGTTTGCGTATCCGGTTTCCTGGGGAACCGACCTGCAGACGGAGCATGAGAAATATCTGACCGAACAGGTCTTTCACCGCCCGGTTTTCGTGACGGACTATCCGAAAGAAATCAAAGCGTTTTACATGCGCCAAAACGACGACGGCAAAACCGTCGCGGCGGTGGACTGCCTCGTCCCGGGCATTGGCGAAATCATCGGGGGCAGCCAGAGGGAAGAGCGGCTGGATCTTCTGGAAAAGCGTATGGCGGAGCTCGGGATGAACGAAGAAAATTACCGCTGGTACTTGGACCTGCGGCGCTTCGGCGGCACGAAGCACGCGGGCTTCGGCCTCGGCTTTGAACGGCTGGTGATGTATCTGACCGGGATTTCCAATATCCGCGACGTGCTCCCGTTCCCCAGAACGACCGGCTCGGCGGAATTTTAAAATCAATTTTTAAATTGCCATAGGGAAAGGATGAATTTTCAATGATGTGGAATGACGGCCTCAAAATCGGGGTCCCTTTGATTGACAGCGAACACAAGGAGCTGTGCGGGAGAATCGACCAGCTTTTTGACGCCTGCAAAAGGGGAAAAGGGAAAGACAAAATTTTAAAAACGATGGATTTTCTGGAAAGCTACACGATCAGGCATTTCAGTGACGAAGAAAAGCTGCAGCGCGCCAGCGCGTATCCGAAAGTTGCCGAACACAAAGCAATGCATGATTCCTTCACGGCCCAGATTGCCGCTTTTAAGAAAGACCTTGCCGAAAACGGCTCCACGCTTGCCACCATCTCGAAAACCAATTATTTTTTGATGGACTGGCTCCTGAACCATATCCAAAAGGTCGACACGGAGCTGGCAAAGTACATAAAGGGATAGCGGATAAGCGTTCCTGCTTCTTCACAAATGCATGAATCCTTTGAAAATATGCAGGAAATTAAAATTGCACTTGCAATTTTAAAGCGGACAGCTTAAAATATGAATTGCTTTCTGCAATATTCTGCAATTTGATCGAAGGAGATGCTCATAGTTGGATTTTACGAAACTGCCGAAGACGGAGCTTGAAAAGAAAAAGAAAGAGCTGGAAGCAAGCTACCGCAGCTTTCAGGCGAAAGGGCTCAGCCTGAATATGGCCCGCGGCAAGCCCGGGCAAGATCAACTTCAGCTTTCTAATGATATGCTGGATATCTTGAATTCCAAGTCCGATCTCTCTGCTTCCAACGGCCAGGACTGCCGGAATTACGGTATGTCCGAAGGCCTTCCGGAGTTACGGAAACTTTTTTCCGAGATGATGGAAGTCGATGCCGACCATGTCATCCTCGGGGGAAACTCCAGCCTGAACATGATGTTTGATACCGTGGCCTGCGGGATGACAAACGGCTTTGGGGGGTGCGAGCCCTGGGGCAGGCAGGAACACCGGAAGTTCCTGTGTCCTTCGCCCGGGTACGACAGGCATTTCAAAGTCACCGAGTATTTCGGCTTTGAATTGGTCACCGTTCCCATGACGCCGACCGGCCCGGACATGGACGCCGTTGAGGAGTATGTCAAAGATTCCTCCGTCAAGGGCATGTGGTGTGTGCCGAAATATCAAAACCCCACCGGGGTTACTTTTTCCGACGAAACGGTCCGCCGCATCGCCAACCTGAAGCCCGCTGCGAAAGATTTCCGCGTTTTCTGGGACAATGCCTACTGCGTCCATGATCTGACGGAGACTACGGACCACCTGCTGAACCTGTGGGAGGAATGTGAAAAGGCCGGCACTCTGGAAATGGCATTTTTCTTTGCGTCCACAAGCAAAATCACCTTTCCGGGCTCCGGAATTGCCGCGATGGCGTGCGGGGACAAAAATTTCAAGGAAATCCGCACGCGTTATTCCTTCCAGACGATCGGGCCGGATAAGCTGAATCAGCTCCGCCACCTGTATTTTCTGAAAAATCTCGACGGGGTAAAGGCGCAGATGGCGAAACACCGTACTCTGATCGCTCCAAAATTCAAGGCTGTGCTGTCCAAACTGAAATCCGAACTTTCCGGAAAAAATGTGGCGGTGTGGTCTCATCCGCGGGGCGGCTATTTCATCAGCGTGGATGTCTTGCCGGGCTGTGCGAAGCGTGTCGTGGAATTGTGCGGAAAGGCGGGCGTAAAACTGACCGGCGCCGGCGCGACGTTCCCGTACGGCAGAGATCCAAAGGACAGCAATATCCGCGTTGCCCCAACCTATCCGCCGGTCGGGGAACTGGAGCAGGCGATGGACCTGTTCTGCCTGTGTATCCAGCTTGCGGCGGCCGAAAAGCTGCTCGGCCCGTCCGCCTGAAGTTGAGATCCGAACGGGTTTCCTGCCGGTAGAAGATTTTTTACGCTTCCGGTCGGCCGGAAAAGTCCGGTAAACGGCGACTGTATAGGAGAATGTCAGGCAAATCTTACGATCGGGCGGCAAGCGGGATTTCACTCCAAAACAAGGGGCTGTTGCAAAATAAATTTGCAATAGCAAATTGCACAAAGTAATAACCATAAAGGTAATAAAATGCGCCTTGAAACGGCTTGGAAAGCCCGATCAAAACGCATTTTTTGTGCACTGTTTTTCAGCGAGGCTGTTTTGCAACAGCCCCTTGATATATTGCATAGTGGCGATATAATGGTGAAAATATGGCGAATATAAGCGGTTTGTCCCTCAATCAATGCCGGTAAAAAGTGAATACCGTTCCGTATGCGGCTGAACTTCCTGACTATGCCCTGCGAAAGCTGGGCTTTTTCTCCGTCCTGTGGTAAAATAAAAACCAATGGGTAAAAGATCAAACCGCGCAGGGATTGGTAAAAAGCGGCCGTGCGTTTCATCCCATTTTGCCAGACGGATGCGGGAGAAAATTTTTGCGCACGAAAGAAACATGAGGGACCAATGATTAAGATTCTTGCAATCAGCACTTTGACATTATCGCGGGTACCGCTTTCTCTTGCGTTTTGTTCCGCGCTGTTCTTTCAGCACGATCCGTTTTTCCCCTGTGCGGCTCTGTTTTTGTTGATTGGAATGACCGACCTTCTGGATGGAAGGCTGGCGCGGAAATATAAGGCGCAGACCCGGACGGGTGCGGTATTGGACGTCCTGTGCGATTTTTTCTTTATTGCCACGGCTTCTTCCGCATTGTGTGCGCAGGGATTGCTCCCCGGCTGGATGCTGGCGGTGATTTTATTGAAGTTTTTGGAGTTCCTGATCTCTTCCGCGTTCTTCCGGAGAAGAAAAAGAAGTGCGAGCCGGTTCTTATTTGATCCTTTGGGCCGGGCGGCGGCCGTATTCTTCTACCTGCTGCCCATACTGGTATTGTTGCTTTACATTTTAGTCCCGGCCGCCTGGTTCCCAATTGCCCTTGGGGCGATCTGTGCAGGGATCGCGGCGCTGGCGCTGGTATCCTCTCTGCTCCGGATTTTCTCAAAAGCATATTTCAGCCGCCAGGGAAAATGATTTTTCGCCTGAGCGGAATCGGAAGGGAACGGCTGGAAACATAGGATCCTTCATGCACAATCCGAAAATAACCGGCCGAAGCGATTGACTTTTTGGCAGTTTCACAATATAATGAATTCTGTTACGTCTGCGGGTTTTCGTGGACAACCAATACATGGGAGGATTTACGCATGAAACGAGTCGGAAAACCTGTGGTTTTCATCGTCGCCATCCTCATCCTGCTTTTTACTTTTACCTCGATCTTTGGGATCAAAGGAAAAAACGGAGATAATACGGTTACTTACGTGAAAGGCGTCAGCGACATCCGCTGGGGAATCGACATCAACGGCGGCGTTGAGGCGACCTTTACGCCGGCTACTTCGGCAAAACCGACCAATACGCAAATGGATTCCGCGGAATCCATCATCAAACAGCGCCTGATTGGTGAAAATATCACCGATTACGAAGTCTATAAAGATTACAACCACGGCAGAATCATCGTCCGTTTCCCCTGGAAAAACGACGAGAAGAATTTCGACCCCCAGAAATCGATTGAGGAACTTTCCGCCACCGCCCAGGTCACGTTCCGGGAAGGAAACGAATATACCACGCAGACGACCGGCTCCGACGGGCAGCCGGTTTATAAGACGCCGAAGGGGACGACCGCTTCCAACGTCATTCTGCAGGGCAACGACATTGAGAGCGCCGCGCCGGAAATGACAACGGACCAGACCACCGGAAAATCCACTTACGTGGTTTCCCTGAAGCTGAGCTCCAGCGGCACGACCAAGTTTGCGGCCGCGACGAAGAAAATGGTCGGCAAAATCATCTCAATCTGGATGGACGACACGATGATTTCCTACCCGACCGTAGAGGAAGCCATCGCAAACGGGGAGTGCCAGATCGACGGCGGAACAAACGGCTTTACGGCGGCCGAGGCTTCCGCCCTCGCCAACAAGATCAACGCCGGCGCTCTTCCGTTTAAGCTGGCTACGACCAACTTCAGCACGATCAGCCCGACGCTCGGAAAAACTTCCCTGAACGCCATGCTGATTGCCGGGATTATTGCCTTCGTTCTGGTGGGCCTGTTTATGCTGGTCGTTTTCCGGCTCCCCGGCTTGATTGCGGTATTCTCGCTCGCGGGGCAGGCCGCTCTGTCGTTCGCGGCGGTTTCCGGCTACTTCCCATTCGTGAACAGCTTTACGCTTACGCTGCCGGGCATCGCCGGCATTATCCTTTCCATCGGCATGGGCGTCGACGCCAACATCATTACGGCGACGCGCATCAAGGAGGAACTCTGGGCGGGCAAAACGCTCGACCGGGCGATTTCCAGCGGCGACGAGAACAGCTTTTCCGCTATCTTTGACGGGAACATCACGGTCATTATCGTCGCTTTGATCCTGATGCTGGTGTTCGGCCCGTCCAATATCCTCTCCTGGCTGTTCGGCCCCTCGACAACAGGCTCGATCTACTCGTTCGGCTATACCCTGCTGATCGGTATCGTCGGAAACTTCCTGTTTGGCGTTGTCACAACGCGCCTGATGACAAAGTCGATTTCCAGGTTCAGCTTTGCGCGCAACAAATGGCTGTACGGGGGGGCTGCGGAATGAAAACTTTTCATATCGGGTTTTATAAAAACAGGAAGATTTATTTCGGAATTTCCATCGCGATCCTTGTCGTCGGCCTTATCTTCAATGCGATTTTCGGCACCCAGCTCGATATTCAGTTTAAGGGCGGCGCCATGATCAAGTATTCCTATAGCGGGGACGTCAGCACCAGCCAGATTGAGAAAGCCGTGGAAGGCGCCGTTAAGCGCAATGTCGACGTGACCGTCAATAAGGACGTAAAATCGGTGAGCGGCAGCAAAAACAATTTGACCCTCACCTTTGCGGGCGACAATTCCATTTCCCTGAATGACCAGAAAATGGTTCTGAGCGCCCTCAATGCGGATTACCCCAACGCCGGCTTTACAAGCCTGCAGGTGGATTCGGTGAATCCAACCATGGGCAGAAGCTTCTTTGCCAAATGCCTTGTCGCCGTCCTGATCGCTTTCCTGCTTCTGGACCTTTATATTGCCGGGCGGTTCCGGAAAATCGGCGGAGCGGCGGCTGGCCTGTTCGCCATCGTCGCGCTGCTGCACGATGTCGCCATGGTTTACTTCACTTTTATTTTCTTCCGAATCCCGTTGAATGATAATTTCATCGCGGTTGTGCTGACCATTTTGGGGTATTCCCTGAACGACACCGTCGTCATTTACGATCGGATCCGTGAAAACCGAAAACTGATGGGTCCGAAAACCGAGTACAGCGTCCTGGTCGATACCAGCATTAATCAGACGCTGACGCGGTCCCTGAATACCGCCGGATGCACGTTTGCGTCCATCGCAATCGTGTTTATCGTCGGGATCGTCTATAACCTTGCGAGTATCACGACCTTTGCGCTGCCGATGATGGTCGGTATTGTAACGGGCTGCTATTCTTCCATCTGCATCGCGGGCCCGCTTTATGTGATGTGGGAAAACCGCAAAGTCCGGAAGCTTGCGGCTCGCAATGCGGAAGCGAAGGAAGAAAAATTGCAGTCGGAACATGCGGAAACTGCCGCGGAGCCGGAAAAGAGCAAAACGGACGGCTCCGCTCGGCAGCCCAAAGCCGTTTCACCGAAGGCGAGAAAGAAATCTTCCAGAAAAAAATCCAGAAAAAGGCGCTGACAGCAGATCAGCGCCGTGCATTTCCCCCGCATGCGGTGGGGTGGACAGCAATCGCCGATACATCCTTGGCGGGTGTATCGGCGATTTTTGCTCCGGTTTTCGTGCTCTGCTTATCCGTCATAGTCTTCGATTATTTTTTCCACTTCCGCCAGAGTGTGAACGGTTTTTCCCCGTTTGAGCGCGTCCTGGTCGCTCTTCGGAAGGATGAGGATATCCGTATCGTATTCTTTGAAAGGCTTCGTTTCGTTGTTTCGGTAGACACCGATGTGCCCTTGGTATTCCTTAACAATATAGATATCGTTCTGACCGGCCTGTGCCGGTGTGGTGCCGCTGTTTTCTTGACTTGACGGTGTATTTGAGGTAAAATAACTCGACGTGCTTTTTTCCGAGGAAGCCGGGAGTGTCTGTATCCGTTGCCTGGGGCGATTGAGAACAAGCCCGGTGGTTACAAGCACGGCGGCAGCTGTGATGCACAGCAGCACAGCAATTTTTTTCATAAAAAATCACCTCGGTTTTATTTTTTGTAAATTTTTCCAAATTATTCATCCTGTTTTCGGGACGTTTCGCTGTCGAAAAGGTGGTGCTCCTTTGAGGAAGACAGACATCAACCAGTATGCCGGTTCCGGGAAAGTCTCCGGCGACCGAATTTCAACCGGGCGTTCCGCCGTCCGTATGATCTTGAAAGGCCTTCTGACGGTCTTTGTGATTCTGGCCATCACCGGAGGGATTGTACTCATTTCTTTGGCCGCTTTTGTTTATAACCTGAAAGATTCTTCCGTCGATTTGGACCTCCAGAAATTAAAACTGAACTATACTACGTTTATTTATGTAAATGGTTCGAATGACGACAGCTCGAAACCGGTGCAGTATAAGAGCTTGTACAGTGACGAGAACCGGATCTGGGAAGATTACGATAAGATTCCCCAGTCCATGAAAGACGCGGTCGTCGCAATTGAGGACAAGCGTTTTTGGGAACATAACGGAGTGGACTGGAAAAGGACGTTCGGCGCGGCGGCGAATCTGTTCAACCTGTTTCAAAGTCAAAGCAGCAGCTATGGCGGTTCCACCATCACCCAGCAGCTGATTAAGAATTTGACGGGCGAAGACGAGGTCAGCCTTACCAGAAAGGTGAAAGAGATTTTCCGCGCGATGAATCTGGAAAAAAAATATTCCAAAGAGGAGATTCTGACGGCGTATTTGAATGTCGTCAGCTTTGGAAACGGCTGCAACGGCGTGGAAGCGGCCGCAAATCTGTATTTCGAGAAAGATATCAAAGACTGCGACATTGCGCAGTGCGCCGCCATTGCGGGGATCACGCAGAACCCGACGGCTTATAATCCCTTTACGCACCCCGAAGCGAACCGAAAACGCCAGCAGACGGTCCTTGCGGAAATGCTCAGTCAGGGAAAAATCACCAAAGGCGAGTATCAGTCCGCGATGGCGGAATCCGAAACAATGAAGTTCGCCGGAAAAAAGAAAGCGAATGTCGTGGATGAAAATTCCGTTTGGGACTGGTATACCGATGCCTTATTCGAAGACGTGAAGCAGGGACTGATGAAGGCGTACAACTGCTCCGACGCCCGGGCGGTCGACATCCTTTACCACGGCGGCCTGAAAATTTATTCCGCCGTGAATACCAGCTTACAGAATATCTCGGAAAAAGCTTTTACCGACCGAACCACCTTCCCCGCGAGTTACCCGAACCTTCAGGGCGGATATGTCGCCATGGATTATTCCGGGCGGGTTATGGCTATTGTCGGTTCCCGCGGAAAGAAAACGCAGAATCGCCTGTATAACCTTGCCACGGACGCGAAGCGCCAACCGGGATCTTCCATTAAACCTCTTGCCGTGTACGCTCCGGCGGTCAATATCGGGAAAGTCAATTATTCCAGCCTGCTGGACGACGCGCCGGTTCCAAACTGGAAAAACGGGAAACCGGGCCCTGGAAACTGGGACCATCAATATCACGGAAAGGTGACGGTGGAGTACGCGCTGGAGCAATCCTGGAACGCAGCCGCGGTTCAGCTTTTCAAATCGATTACCCCGGCTTTTTCCATGAATTTCATGCAGCAGAAGCTTGGCTTTACCAGCCTTGTGCCGGACGACAGAAATCATCTTTCGGTGGCGATCGGCGGCCTGACGTACGGCGTTACGGTCCGGGAGATGACGGCCGGTTTTCAGATGTTCGGCAACGGCGGAAAATATTATCAGCCGTACACGTACTATTACGTTACGGACCACGACGGCAATGTGATTCCGGGCATGGACAACCGTTCGGAAGTGCCGACGCAGGCGATCTCTTCTTCCGCCGCCACCATCATGAACAAGCTGCTGAATAACGTGATGAAAAACGGCACCGGTAAACAGGCGGACATCAGCGGGTGGCAGACGTTTGGCAAAACCGGTACAACGGACGACAACAAGGACAGCTGGTTCGTCGGAGGCACGCCTTACGCGGTCGCTGGCGTGTGGACCGGCTACACATCCCCCCAAAAGGTGGGGGACTACCAGGCGTCTTTTGCAAAAAAGATCTGGAAGACGATCATGTCGCAGTACCTGGCGGACAAGCCGGACAAAACGTTTCACTTCGATCCCAATGTGATATCCGCGGTTTTCCGCAAAGATACCGGCCTTCTTGCCGTTCCGGGAGCCGGTGTGGACACCGGGGTGGGCTGGTACGACAAAAACAATCTGCCGGCTGCCGACAGCAGCCTTGCCGCGTCCAGTTCTGTTCCGGCGGAAAGCAGCAGCCCTTCGCCGGAAAGCTCCAGTCGTCCGGAAGGGCTCTGGCCCGGCACGTCTTCCGACGCGTCGCAGGCGGATTCCAGCAGTGAAACCACCACGAGTACGGTGTCGGAGAGCAGCTCGTCTGCTGCGAGCAGTCATTCAAAAGCTGGAGATCAAAAAGGGAACGACGTCCATGGGAAGTCTGCAGGATTAACTTGAATCCGTTACGAAATCATGGTAAACTGTTAAAGTATCGAATTTTTATCGATTGAGTATGAGAAGGGAAACTCTAGAACAAGGGGTGCTTACGATGGTTGAGATCGCGGTCATGGGTTACGGCACGGTAGGTTCCGGCGTCGTCGAAGTCCTTACGAAACATGCCGACGGCATTGCCGGCAAGGCAAAAGAACGAATTCATATCAAATACATTCTGGACCTTCGCGACTTTCCCGGCAGTCCGTTTGCCGATAAATTTATCAAGTCGTTCGACACGATTCTCAACGACCCCGAAATCCGAATTGTCGTTGAGGTGATGGGAGGGCTCCATCCGGCGTTCGAGTACACTAAAAGTTGTCTGGAGAACGGCAAAAGCGTCGTAACGTCCAACAAGGAGCTTGTGGCGGCCAAAGGAGCTCAGTTGCTGAAGATCGCACAGAAAAACAACCTGAACTTTTTGTTTGAGGCAAGCGTGGGCGGCGGTATTCCGATTTTGCGGCCCATCAGCCAGTGCCTTGCCGCCAATGAAGTGGTGGAGATTGCCGGCATCTTGAACGGCACCACGAATTTCATTCTCACCAAGATGATCCGGGAAAAGAAAAGTTTTGAGGAAACGCTTGCCCTTGCGCAGAAGCTGGGCTATGCGGAGCGCGATCCGTCCGCCGATGTCGAAGGACTCGACGCCTGCCGTAAAATCTGCATTCTTGCCTCTTTGGCCTATGGCAAGCATGTTTATCCCGGGCAGGTACATACCGAGGGAATTTCGAAAATCACCCTTGCCGATGTGGAGTACGCGGCTGCGTGGGGCGGTGTCGTCAAACTGATCGGAATGGTAAAGAAGCTGAAAAACGGCAAAGTACAGATCATTGTTTGTCCCATGTTCCTGACGCGGGAGAGCCAGCTTGCCAATGTGGACGACGTTTTCAATGGGATTATGGTGCGCGGCGACTCGACGGGCGACGTGGTCTTTTATGGAAAGGGCGCGGGAAAACTCCCGACCGCCAGTGCCGTTGTCGCGGATGTGATCGACTGCGTCAAGCACTTCAAGGCTCGGAAATACCTTTATTGGGACGACGGTTCCGCCGATTATGTGGAAGATTACCGGGAAAATGAAATCGCCATGTATGTGCGTGCGGAAACGGGCGGGGAGACCGCTGCTTATCAGAATGTTGCGGAGCAGTTTGGCACGGTGGAACATCTGTTCCGCAAAAATGTCGGGAAGGGTGAGATCGCTTTTGTGACGCCGGTCATGAAGGAAAGGGAAATCGACCACAAGCTGAAACAGCTTGCAGACACGGGAATCCAAATTCTGAGCACGATCCGCATCGGCGATCTGTGACTTCTGTGGGGATGTTGAAATGATACGTATCCAGGTACCGGCGACCAGCGCCAATCTTGGTTCCGGTTTTGACTCGCTCGGCATAGCATTGAATCTGTATAACCAGATCTGGATGGAAGAGTACGACTCGGTCGATATTTCCAGCAAAGATGATGTGGAGATTCCGAAAGACAAAAGCAACCTGATCTATTGGGCTGCGGAACAGCTTTACAGCCGATGCGGCCGTAAGCTGCCGGGGCTGAAGATCGTCCAGCTCAACAACATTCCAATTGCACGTGGGCTGGGCAGCAGTTCGGCGTGTATTGTCGCCGGAATTTCCGGAGCGAACCGGCTTTTGGGCAGTCCGTTGAATCGGCAGGGACTGATTGATCTTGCGGCGGAGATCGAGGGCCATCCGGACAACACCACGCCGGCCATTGAAGGCGGGCTTGCCGCTTCCGCCATCGAGGCGGGGAGAGTATACAGCGTCAGCGTTCCGGTTTCGGAAAAAATCCGTTTTGTGCTTTTTATTCCTCCGTTTGAGCTGAAGACGGAAAAAGCGCGTTCCGTTCTGCCGAAGCAGTATTCGAGAGAGGACGCGGTCTACAATCTGTCCCGTTCGGCGCTTATGACGGCGTCGCTGTTTTCCGGCAGGCTTGAGAATCTGCGCGTTGCGGTTCAGGACCGGATTCACCAGCCGTACCGTGCCAGTCTGATCGACCATCTGGACGATGTGTTCCGCATGAGCTATGAGCTCGGGTCGCTCGGCACTTACGTGAGCGGCGCAGGCCCGACCATTATTTCTTTGGTCGCGGCAAACCATGCGGACGCTTTTTCCGCACGGGCGCTGGTTCGGCTCAAGGAAAAAGATATTGTCGGCTGGAAAATTGAAACGCTTGCCACGGATCCGGACGGTGCCCGGATTTTTACGGAGTAGGCCGCAGTTTCAATTTGGCCGGTTGTCATCGCATTCTAAACAATATGGAGGATGGAACTTTATGAGCCTGATTGTTCAAAAGTTCGGCGGCAGTTCCGTGGCCAACGCGGAACGGCTGTTTCATGTTGCGAACATCGTAACGGGAACATATGCAAAAGGAAATAATGTTGTTGTCGTCGTTTCCGCTCAGGGTGATACGACGGACGACCTGATCGTCAAGGCGAAGGAAGTCAACGAGAACGCATCCAAACGCGAAATGGATATGCTGCTGACGGCTGGAGAACAAATGTCGGCTTCTCTGCTCGCCATGGCGATTGAGAAGCTTGGGTATCCGGTTGTTTCCCTGCTGGGCTGGCAGGCCGGTTTTCTCACCAGTTCCGCTTATGGCAGCGCCCGCATCAAGCGGATGGAACCCGACCGCATCCGGAAGGAACTGGATAAAAAGAATATTGTCGTTGTGACGGGCTTTCAGGGGATCAACCGGTATGGCGACATGACGACCCTCGGCAGGGGAGGCTCCGACACAAGCGCCGTTGCTATCGCGGCGGCCATGCATGCGGATTTGTGCCAGATTTACACCGATGTCGAAGGAATTTTTACGGCGGATCCGCGCAAGGTGAAGAACGCGAAAAAACTGAAGGCGATTTCCTATGACGAGATGCTCGAGCTTGCGTCATTGGGGGCGCAGGTCCTGAACAATCGTTCGGTTGAATTGGCAAAAAAGTATGGGATTGAACTGGAGGTGCTTTCCAGTATGATAGAAAAACCCGGAACGCTTGTGAAGGAGGCAGTTAAAATGGAAGAGATGCTGATCAGCGGCGTTGCGAAGGACGAGAATGTTGCAAGGATCTCCGTTATCGGGGTGCCGGACCGTCCGGGGCTTGCCTTCAAGATCTTTTCAAAACTTGCTTCGAAGAATATCAATGTCGATGTCATCCTGCAGTCGGTCGGCCGGAACGGAACAAAAGACATCAGCTTTACGGTGGGCCGTTCAAATCTCAAAAATACGATTGCCCTGCTTGACCCGTATGCGGAACAGATCGGCGCCACGACGGTCGCCTATGACGAGAACGTTGCGAAAGTATCCATCGTCGGGGCGGGGATGGAATCCCATGCCGGCACGGCGGCCAAAATGTTTGAGGCCCTCTATGATGCCAATATCAACATCCATATGATTTCAACCAGCGAGATCAAGATTTCCGTTTTGATCGACCGCAATGATTCCGACCAGGCGATTGCCGCCATCCATAAAAAGTTCTTTGATCAGCCGGTGGACGGCTGACGGCAGGGACGCTGCCGCAAAGGCGGATCATAAGTCCGGAAGGATGTTGTCGGCATGTTTTCCAGGCGCTTTACGAACCGATCTTGCAAAGAACCGGAGGGAGCTTTCCCCGGAAAAATCCGGAGAAGCTCCACGTTTCGTCCGGCTGGGATCGTAGTCGGGCGGGGGCGCGCGCCCTGCTGAAAACATCATTTTTTCATGGGGATAAAATTCGGACTTACTGTTGACAAATCTCGGTTTGCAGTGGTATAATCTCTATTGTTGTCTTCGTAAAATATCGGGGATTTTTGATAGGCGCGAGTGCTGGAATTGGCAGACAGGCACGTTTGAGGGGCGTGTGAGTTTTCTCGTACGAGTTCAAGTCTCGTCTCGCGCACCAAG
>ENA-UOOI01002810-UOOI01002810.1-fermentation-metagenome-genome-assembly--contig:-NODE-2810-length-14208-cov-6.486893_pt1 | contig 14208 bp, 10 predicted proteins | sample MGYA00245779_ERZ724027 | MGnify/ENA primary metagenome ERZ724027 (study PRJEB28704, sample SAMN03018318) | fermentation metagenome | biome: anthropogenic terrestrial biome; feature: soil; material... | reverse complement strand
GCGGGAAAAGTATCCCTATTATGCAGGGATTGATGAATATATGCAGAAATATTGTTTGGTGGGACGATGGGGGTTGGCAAATGGATCTGTTTGAATACCATGCCGCGCAGCAACGCAAAAAAGAAGCTCCGTTAGCTGATCGGATGCGTCCGCGCACGTTGGACGAATTTATTGGTCAAGAGCACATCGTTGGCCAGGGGCGGCTGCTCAGGCGGGCAATAGAAGCCGACAGAATTACATCGTTAATTTTCTACGGCCCGCCTGGTACTGGAAAAACAACATTAGCTCGTATTATCGCCAACCATACGGCGTCCTTTTTCGAATCTTTGAATGCCGTTTCTTCAGGCGTGGCTGATTTGCGCAGAGTAGTCAGTGAAGCCCAGGAACGCTATAAACTTCACGGAAAACGTACGATTATTTTTGTAGATGAAATTCATCGTTTTAATCGCGCACAGCAGGATGCGTTGTTGCCAGCTGTCGAAGACGGCACCATTATCCTAATTGGCGCCACGACCGAAAACCCGTTTTTTGAAATAAACTCGCCATTAATTTCGCGGTCGCGGATCTTCCGCTTAGAACCGCTTTCAGGAGAGGGTATTCTACGGATCCTTGCGGCAGCTCTGGATGATTCGGAACGCGGCCTGGCTCGTTTCAAGCCGGTTGTGGATGAGACTGCCCTGCAGCATCTCGCCAACATCGCAGACGGCGATGCCAGGGTGGCACTGAATGCGCTGGAATTGGCCGTACTGACTACTGAAGCGGACGCTTCCGGTCAACGGCATGTTACGCTGGAGATTGCGGAAGAATCCATTCAGAGACGCCAAATCCGCTACGACAAGACTGGCGATAATCATTACGATGTGATCTCAGCATTTATTAAAAGTATGCGCGGTTCAGACCCTGATGCCGCCGTTTATTGGCTGGCTAGAATGATCGAGGCGGGGGAAGATGCTCGATTTATCGCGCGCCGAATTGTGGTACATGCCGCGGAAGATGTCGGAATGGCTGATCCGATGGCTTTGGTGCTAGCGGTTTCCGCCGCACAGGCTGTTGAATTCATCGGCCTTCCCGAAGCGCGGATTCCTCTGGCGCAGGCTGCAATCTATATAGCGTGCGCACACAAAAGCAACTCTACGGTCAACGCCATTGACAGTGCTCTGAAAGCAGTTCGTGACGAGCCTAATTCTGCGGTACCCGCCCATCTAAAGGATGCTTCCTACGCTGGTGCGGCCAGATTGGGCCACGGGGTTGATTATCAGTATCCGCATAACTTCCCGGAGCATTTTGTTCTGCAGCAATATCTGCCCGGGGCAATGGTCACGAAACAGTTTTATCTACCTTCAGAAAACGGCGCCGAGGCTAAAGTCAAAGAGCGACTCACCCGGCTTTGGCAAGACGATAAATAGCCGTTTGCTAAATACAAACACAGGAGGGTATAATTATGGACAACATTAAGGTCATTCAATGGGGTTTAGGTGCCATGGGCGGTGGCATGGCACGGTTGATGCTCGAAAAAAAGGGATTAGAAATTGTGGCCGCGATCGATCTGGATCCCGCCAAAGTCGGCAAAGACGTTGGTGAAGTGCTGGAGACCGGCAAAAAGGCTGGAGTAAAAGTCAGCGGCAACCCGGATGAGGTATTTGGCCATGTGAAAGCTGATTTGGCCATCATCGCGACCGGTTCTTTTACCAAAGAAGTATTCCCGTTAATTGAGAAAGCTGTGCGGGCCAAAACGAATGTAATCTGTATTGCTGAGCAAATGTCCTATCCGGCGGCACAGGAACCAGAATTAGCTGAAAAGATCAACCGCCTGGCCACTGAGAACGGTGTCACTGTACTGGGCACCGGCATTAATCCCGGTTTTGTACTGGATACGCTCATCATTGCTTTGACTGGCGTCTGTCTGGATGTAACCAAAATACGGGCAGCCCGTATTAATGACCTATCTCCTTTCGGCCCAACCGTCATGAAGACACAGGGTGTCGGCACGACTCCCGAAGAGTTCAACAAAGGGATTAAAGACGGAAGCATCGTTGGCCATGTCGGTTTTGAGGAATCATTACATATGATTGCCGCCGCTTTAGGATGGCAGCTGGATGAGATCAAGCAAACCCGTGAGCCGATTATCAGCAATGTCTACCGCGAAACCAAATATGTTAAGGTCGAAAAAGGTAACGTCGCCGGATGCCGTCATATTGCACATGGCTATATGAATGGCAAGCCAGTCATCGAACTGGAGCATCCCCAACAGGTGCTGCCAAATCTGGAAGGCGTCAATACTGGAGACTATATCTGGATTGAAGGCACTCCCGCTATTAACATGGCGATTAAACCGGAAATTCCAGGCGGTCTTGGCACGATTGCCATGGCAGTCAATATGATTCCGAAAGTCATTGCTGCGCAGCCAGGACTGGTCAGCATGAAGGATCTGCCGGTGCCGTCGGCCGTGTTGGGCGACTTCAGAAAGCTCGGCATTGCGAAGTAGCTTTTATTCAGGCGTGCATACCGGCGCATACCGTCGCATAACAGATAAAGGCGGATGCGCCGTCTTTTATTCCCCGATTTCATGGGACCGTCTGGTTTGCGATCCATGAATAAGTTAGGGTAACATTGAATGGGAGAATCGCCTTTTTTGGATCCGATTAAAACAGATGGGGGTGCAACTAATGAAAGAGATTCCCGCAGGTTCCTGGGTTTTAGTACACTCGATCATACTGGAACCAGAACAGAGGGCACCCCAGGTACCTGCAGATACGAAAAAGGTTCCTTTGGAAATGTGGGTTAAAGGCTACTTGGAGAAAGCGGCCCTTCCGGGTGATTCCGTAACGGTTAAGACATTTACCGGACGTATGGTTACCGGAAAATTAGTGGAAGCTAACCCGGCTTATAATCACAGTTTCGGATTTGTGCCCGAGTTGCAGAGAATCGGCGGCGAACTGCGCGCAATGCTTGCGGAGAGTGCCGGTGCTGGAAAGGGGAGCAAATCTGATGGATAATAGTTATCAAGCAGTTATGGCGCGTAATAATGAAATCATGCTGCGTTCAGTTGGTATGGACTACAGTAAGTTCAATACCGGCAAAATCGCGTTTGACTACGAAGGCATGATGGCTCAAGCCGGCTATTCTTTGGACGAGGTCATCCGGATTCAGGGCGAGACTGGAGTCGGCAATACACCAATATACGAGCTTCGTAATCTTACCGAGCTGGTGCGGCGCACAGCCCCGCGTGGCAAAGGTGCCCGTATCCTGATCAAAGATGAAGCCGCTAATCCGTCCGGAAGCTTTAAGGCGCGCCGCGCTTCCGTTTCCGTATATCACGCCAAAAAACTGGGTTACAAAGGCCTCATCTCAGCTACCAGCGGTAACTATGGCGCGGCCGTCGCCTCGCAGGCTGCTAAGAAGGGTCTGGGCTGCATTGTTGTGCAGGAAGTCTTTGATAGCCGCGGCATTGGACAGCCGGAAATTCTCGAAAAAGGCCGTGCCTGTGAAGCCTACGGCGCGGAAGTTGTCCAGCTTACGGTCGGGCCCGAATTGTTCTATGTATTTTTGAGACTGCTCGAAGAAACGGGCTATTTTAATGCTTCGCTTTATACTCCATTCGCAATTTCCGGCATCGAGACGCTCGGCAGCGAGGTTGCGGGGCAGATTCGCGAAAAGTATGGCCAGGATCCGGATGCCGTGATTATCACCCATGCCGGAGGTGGCAATGTCACCGGTACCGCGCGCGGTCTGCTTAAAGCCGGCTGCAAGAACACCAAAGTTATTGGGGCCAGTGTCGACTTGTCTGGGCTGCACATGGCCAGCGACGGCGACTTTAACCGCAAATCATTCACCACCGGTCATACCGGATTTGGCGTACCATTCCTTACGTGGCCTGATCGCGCAGATGTTCCCAAAAATGCTGCCAGAGCGCTGCGTTACCTAGACCGTTACGTCACAGTCACACAGGGTGAAGTCTTTTATGTTACCGAAGCATTGGCACAATTGGAAGGTCTGGAACGCGGGCCGGCTGGAAACACTTCGTTGGCGGCCGCTTTGGCGATTGCTCGTGAAATGGATCGCGAGCAAATCGTGGTGGTGCAAGAAACTGAGTACACCGGAGCAGGTAAGCATCCGACCGCCCAATTATCATTCGCTAGGCAGCAGGGTATCGAAATCAGAAGAGGCGATCCGCGGGAGAATGTCCCCGGCAAAGCCATTGTGCTGCCGACTAATCCGGGACAGATCAGCGTAGTGGATTATGACTTGAATTCGGCACGGCGCTCATACCTCCGCAAAGCGACGGAAGGGTATACCGTTGAAGATTTGGATCAAGTTGACCTGGAGTTCTTAGCGGATGAAACCCGCTGGAGCAAAGAAAAGGTTATTGAGGAAATCAGGCATGGTTTGCAGCGCTAAGCGCGGCATGCTTATCATCATTATTATGAACAAAGGGGAGTGCGGAGATGATTCGGGAAGACGATTTTTCTGAAAGGCGCAAAAAACTGAGCGGATTAAGCGACGTAGAATTAGAGGCGCGTTTTTGGTCACTAACTGATGAGATCATGCAGCCGCTGATCGACTTGGCTAAAACGCACACGTCTCCGTCGATTGAACGGTCAATTCTTTTGCGGATGGGTTTTTCCAGTATTGAGGCCAAAGCGATCGTCGATCGTTGCGCTGAAAAAGGTCTCTTAGGCAAAGGTGCCGGCCATGCGGTTTGGAAAGTAGCACAAGACCGCAATATTCCGATCCGGACTGCCGGTTTGGAACTGGCCGAGGGCAAACACTGGGATAATCTAACCTTTGGAAAGTGAGGGTAAGGCATGAAACTGAAAGCTGATGAAAAGTTAAATGTCGCGGAAATATTAAAAGACCTTGAAAGCTACAGGCCGCGCCGTAAGGGTTGGACTTGGCGCGAGAGTCTTGCACCTGACACCAGGATTGGATTATTCGAATATCGTCAGGTTTCCAAAGATCTGAAACAGGGCATTCCAATGCCGGCTGCCAAAAGTTTTGGCGGTATCAACCCGCAGCCAGATTGCGTGATTACAACCGAGATTGCTTCCGGCCGTTTTGAAGATGACTTAAGAAGGATGCGTATGGCTGCCTGGCATGGCGCCGATCATATTATGGTAATTCGCACCGCCGGCCAGAGCCATTTTGACGGTTTGATTGAAGGGACTCCCGAAGGCGTGGGCGGCGTTCCAATTACCCGCAAGCAACTACGGGCCACCCGTAAAGCGCTCGACTTTATTGAAGACGAAGTCGGCCGTCCCATCAATTTTCACTCTTACGTCAGCGGCGTCGCTGGACCAGAAGTCGGAGTCTTATTTGCTGAAGAAGGGGTCAATGGAGCTCACCAGGATCCCCAGTACAATGTGCTTTATCGCAATGTGAATATGGTGCGTTCCTTCGTTGATGCTGCGGAAGCCAAATGCCTAATGGCGGATGCCGGTATGGCCCAGATCGACGGCGCCCATAATGCTAACGCCACAGCCCGCGATGCTTGGAAAGTCATGCCGGAGCTGATGGTCCAGCACGCCTTGAACTCTTCTTTCTCAGTGCAAGCCGGTATGGCGAAGGATAAGATTTGTCTGTCTACAGTGCCTCCAGATGTCGCACCGCTCCCGGCGATGCGGATGGACCTGCCGTATGCTGTAGCCTTGCGCGATTTATTCAAAGGCTACCGGATGCGCGCTCAAATGAACACCAAGTATATGGAGTCCGATACTCGTGACGCGACGGTCAGTCATACACTGAACCTGATGCTGTCGCGTTTGACCAGTGCCGATATTCAAAGCACCATTACTCCGGACGAAGGCCGCAATGTTCCCTGGCATTACAATAACATTGCCGCTTTGAACACCGCCAACCAAATGTTGATTGGGTTGGATGGCATTCTGGAAATGGTGGAGCTGAAAAAAGACGGCCCGTTGCCAGAGACAGTGCGTGAGCTCAAAGAGCGTGCTGTGCTGTTCTTAGAACAAATCAAGGAAATGGGCGGTTATTTCGCAGCTGTCGAAGCCGGCATGTTTGTTGATTCCGGTATGTTCCCGGAGCGCAACGGCGACGGCATTAAGCGTCAGATCGACGGTGGCGTGGGTGCCAACAGTGTCGTAGCCCGGGACGCCGATTATTTCGCCCCGGTCTGTTCGCACTTTGGTAACAACCATGTTCCGTCCCAATATAAGAGTGCTTGCGAAGCGATTGGCGGATGTACACTCTGCCGTCCGGAAAAAATCGTTTACATCAATGAGCTTGATGAAGAGGATTGCGTAGACCGCAGAATGGCCGAATTCCAAGATCACCAGGCTAAGAACATGATTCGCCCGGAAGTCCAGTGGTATGGTGACGGCTATGTAGTCGTCGGAATGTTTGTGCCGGTTGATGAACGCACCGCTGAATTCGCGGCGCTGGAAATTGCCAAACGTATGAATCTTGAAGAAGCCGAAGTGATTCATAAGGGCGTTATGCATCCTTCGGAAGGCACATTTGTGGAAGTGAAAGGCAGATTCTTGCAGGATATTGATCCGAAGAGCCTTGTCATTCCGAAGAAAGTAGTTACTTTATCGGACGATGAAATTCGCAAAGACATCAAAGCCCGCCCGCTGAAAATCGTGGCTGCGACCGTAGGACAGGATGAACACTCGGTCGGTATGCGCGAAATCATTGATATTAAACACGGCGGCATTGAAGGTTTTGGAGTGGAATGCTTGTATCTTGGTACTTCGGTGCCTGTGGAAAAAGCAGTCGACGCCGCGATTGAGTCCAATGCTGACGCGATTCTGATTTCCACGATTATTACTCATGCCGATATTCACCGCACCAATATGAAACGGCTCGATCAACTCTGCCGCGAAAAAGGTGTCCGGGATCGCCTGATGCTGGTAGCCGGCGGTACTCAGATTACGAACGAAATTGCGGTTGAGTCCGGTATGGACGCCGGTTTCGGACGCGGTACCAAAGGCATTAACGTAGCCAGTTTCCTGGTTGAGCGGCGCCGTAAAATGAGTGCGGCCAAAAAATAAATGCACGCGCATCGGAGCCAATCGGGGCCAATATTGGCCAACAAATAAGGGGCGAACAGATTTGAGACGCATTGACCTTTTGGCTGCCGAAATTGGCAGCACGACAACCGTAGTCAGCGCTTTTGACAAACTCGCAACCAGTGATCCTGTTTTTCTGGGTCAGGGGGTTGGTTCAACTACTGTTGTCGAAGGCGATGTCCGGATAGGGCTCAATGCGGCGATGGCAGATCTGTCTACCCGAATCGGATCTTTTGAACCAGACCGCATTGCCGCGACTTCAAGCGCGGCAGGCGGTTTGGTGATGACAGTGCACGGACTTGTTTATGACATGACTGTCAAAGCAGCCAAAGAAGCTGCCTTGGGAGCAGGCGGAGTCATCCGCATGGTGACTGCCGGCCGCATCCGTCCTGAGACGACAGAAGAGATTCTAAAAATCAGTCCGCGCATTATCATTTTAGCCGGCGGGGTTGATTACGGTGAAGAAGAGATCATTTTGGAAAACGCCCGGTTTTTGGCAGCTTTGCCATTGAGTGTTCCGATCGTATACGCCGGGAACAGCGCGATTCAAAAACAGGTGTCTGCCATTCTCCGCGCAGGCGGCAAAGAAGAACTGATCTTGCCGAACGTCTATCCCCGCATAGATGAATTAAACATTGAGCCGGCGCGCAAGTTGATCGTAAAGCTTTTTGAAGAGAAGATTACACAGGCACCGGGCATGTCCCATATTAAAGAGATGGTGAATGGCCATTTGAAACCGACGCCTGGAGCAGTGATGGATGCTGCGGTGCTGCTGCAGAAGACATTGGGAGATTTGATGGTGCTCGATGTCGGCGGTGCCACTACGGATGTCCATTCCGTGGCAGAAGGCAGCTCGGAGATTCGCGACAAAATGATTAGCCCCGAGCCTTTTGCCAAACGTACCGTGGAAGGTGACTTGGGCGTCTACATTAATGCCCGTAATGTTGCTGAAACAGCCGGATTTGATGCTCTGCAGGCTGCTACCGGCCTGGATCTCGAAAGCGAGTTGGAGCGTCTACGCCCGATTCCGACTGATGACGGCATGCGCCGGTTTGTGGAAGCACTGACTTTGGCAGCGGCAAAAGAAGCGGTTAATCGTCATGTCGGCCGGATTAGGTATCTCTATACTCCCAGCGGCAGAGTGACGGTAGCTTCCGGGAAAGATTTAACTACTGTCAAGTGGATCATCGGAACAGGCGGCGCTTTGACCAGATTGGATATCGGAGCGCGTTTGGAAAATGCCCTCCGTCGGCGCCCGGAAACCGGCGAACTACTGCCGGAATTTCCGCAGTTCCTGACCGACAGCGACTACATTCTGGCAGCAATTGGCTTAATCGCGGAAGATTATCCGGATGCTGCCACGGCATTGATGCTTAAGAGCTTTAGGATGCGGAGGGATATTAGTGGCAGCTAATCCAAGACTGGAGATTAATGTTGGCAAAATTGCCGGTAATACTGCGCAAGTTGCTCAGAAAGCCGGTGCCAACGGTGTTAATATTGTCGGGGTTACGAAAGTATGCTGTGGTGCCCCGGAAGTGGCGCGGGCCGTTAAGCAGGGCGGTGCCGCCATGCTGGGCGACTCCCGTTTGGAGAACATCGCCCGTATGAAAGAGGCCGGAATCCCCGGGCCTTATATGCTGATTCGAATACCGATGCAAAGTGCCGCGGCGGAAACAGTCCGTCTGGCAGATTATTGTCTGCTATCTGATGTGGTAACGGGAAGGATTCTGGGAGCGGAAGCCCGGCGACAGGGAAAGACGATGCATGTAATTATCATGGTGGATGTCGGCGACTTGCGGGAAGGCTTTTGGCCCAACCAGATTCCGGGCGCTGTTACTGAACTGGCTGCTGTGGAAGGGCTGGCAATCGCTGGCCTGGGGGTCAATCTGACCTGTTACGGAGCGATCAGTCCCGATGAGAACAATTTGGGATTGCTAATCAGTTTGGCTGAGGAAATCAGAAAGAACAACAAACTGGAATTGCCGATCATTTCCGGCGGTAATTCGAGTAGTCTGGGAATGCTGTGGGAAGGCAAGCTACCAGGCGGCATTAACCAGTTACGCATTGGTGAAGGGATCATGCTTGGCTGCGAGACTCTGGAACGCGCACCGCTGCCAGGATTACATACCGACGTCTTTACGGCCGTCGCCGAAATTGTCGAGGTGCGTGAAAAACCGTCGCTACCGATTGGCCGTATTGCACAGGATGTCTTTGGGAATGTACCTGTATTTGAAGACCGCGGCATTCACCAGCGCGCCATACTTGCACTGGGACGCCAGGATGTTATTTTTGATGGATTGCAGCCTTTAGACGCCGGTGTTGAAATTTTGGGTGGTTCCAGTGATCACTTGTTGGTCGAGATTAGTGGAAGAAAGGCAGCAGTAGGGGAAGAACTGCGTTTCCGTCCGGATTATGGTGCTGTGTTAACCCTCAATACTTCGCCATATGTACAGAAAGTTTATTTTAGCTAAGCGCAACGAAAAGTGGCACTTTGTGGATGCACTTCGTGGATGCAACAAGGGAGGAAAAGAAAGTGGCGGAAAGGCTGGTAGTGGCCTTCGGCGGCAATGCTATTTTGCAGCCGAAGCAAAAGGGCACGGCCGAAGAACAGTTTGAAAATGTCAGAACAGCTTGTCAAGCTTTGGTAGGGTTGGTCAAGTCCGGTGCGGAATTGATTCTAACACACGGCAATGGACCGCAGGTCGGTAACATCTTGCTTCAGAATGAAGCTGGCAAGGATATTGTTCCTGCCATGCCACTCGACATTTGCGGCTCAAAAACCCAAGGATTTATCGGTTACATGATTCAACAGAGTTTTGTAAATGAATTACGAGCTGCGGGTCTGTCCAATGAGGTCGCCACTGTAGTGACGCAGGTAGTCGTCAGCGAAGAAGATCCGGCATTTGCCAATCCGACCAAACCAATTGGCCCTTTCTATTCCGAAGGTGAGGCCCGCCAGATTATGACCGCCAAAGGCTTTGTGATGAAAGAGGATGCCGGGCGTGGCTGGCGCCGAGTAGTGCCTTCTCCGGATCCGCAGGAGATCCTCGAGAAAAATGTTATTGCCACGCTGGTGAAGAATGGTGTGATTGTTGTGGCCTCCGGCGGCGGCGGGATTCCCGTAGTGCGCAAACAAGGCCGGATCGCGGGAGTAGAAGCCGTGATTGACAAGGATCTCGCCGGGCAAAGGCTGGCTCTGGACGTGCAGGCTGATACATTTGTAATCCTGACCGATGTGCAGCAAGTGGCATTGAACTACGGGCAGCCCAATCAGACCTTTATTTCGGAGATGACGTTAGCTGAGGCTAAGCGTTATCAAGCAGAAAAGCATTTTAAGGCCGGCAGTATGGGACCCAAAGTCCAAGCGGCCGTCAGGTTTGTGGAAACCGGCGGAAAACGGGCCATTATTGGCTCTCTGGCGCAGGTGGAAGCCGCCCTGCAGGGCAAGGCGGGCACGATTATTACGCATTAAAGAGATTACCTGGTCAAAATAAATCAACCAAAATTTTAAGGAGTGTGTTAGTTATGCCGATTAGTTTAAAGGGACGCGATTTTCTGACCCTCAAGGATTTCACCCCCGAAGAGATTGCCTATCTTCTGGAGCTGTCCGCGGCTCTCAAGCTCAAGAAGAAGATGGGGATCAAAGGCGATCTGCTGGAAGGAAAGAACATTGCCTTAATCTTTGAAAAGCCCTCCACCAGAACCCGCTGCTCCTTTACAGTGGCGTGCGTGGACGAAGGTGGGCATCCCGAGTATTTGGGTAAAAACGACATTCAGTTGGGCAAGAAAGAATCTGTGGCAGATACCGCCAGAGTGCTCGAGCGCATGTTTGATGGTATCGAATTCCGAGGCTTCAGCCACGATCATGTGGAAGGCCTTGCGAAATACGCTTCGGTTCCGATTTGGAACGGCTTAACCGATTTTGATCATCCCACCCAGGTACTGGCCGACTTCCTGACCATTCAGGAATACCTCGGCGGTTTGGGCGGCGTGCGTTTCGTCTACACCGGTGACGGCCGCAATAACATGGCTAACGCCCTGATGATTGGTGCCGCCAAAATGGGTATGGATTTCGTAATCTTGGCACCCAAGAGCTATAGCTATACTGATGAGAACGGCAAGAATGTTGCAGTGTCACTGTTCCCAGAGGAAGAGTTGACCGCCTACTGCCGGAAAATTGCTGAGGAGACTGGTGCCTCCATTACGATCACTGACGATATCGCCGCTGTGGAAGAAGCCGACGTCATCTACACGGATGTCTGGGTATCCATGGGCGAAGAAAACAATCCAGGCATGAAAGAAAGAGTCGCAGCTCTGAAACCTTACCAGGTGAATATGGAGATGCTCGAGCGTACCGGTAACCCCGATGTATTGTTCATGCATTGTCTGCCTGCATTCCACGGTGCCGGCATGAAAGAAGAAGAAGTCACTGACGAAGTTTTCGAGAGCAAGAATTCGGTTGTGTTTGACGAAGCCGAAAACCGCATGCACACCATTAAAGCGGTCATGGTCGCCACCCTCGGCAAATAAAGGCGAATCCCGACGAATCAAAACGGAGGCGAATCAAGGCCCAAAAAGAGCCTTATTCCAATAAACTTCAAGAGGAGGAACAATTCTAATGGCCAAACGTCAAAAAGTATTGATTCTTGGAGCCGCCGGACGCGATTTCCACAACTTTAATGTCTATTTCCGCGACAACGAAGATTACGAAGTTGTGGCTTTTACAGCGACTCAAATTCCTGACATCCAGGGCCGCAAATACCCCGCGGTACTGGCAGGAAAGCTCTATCCGAAAGGGATCGACATTGTCGACGAGTCTGAAATGGTCGATCTGATTAAGAAACACCACGTAGACTTAGTAGTATTTGCTTACAGTGACGTGACTCACGAAAAGCTCATGCACATAGGCTCCACCGCGATGGCTGCCGGTGCGGACTTTATGATGATGGGCCCCGATCACACCATGGTTAAGAGCACCAAACCGGTTATCGCTGTTACCGCAGTACGTACCGGTGTTGGCAAGAGCCAGACCACCCGCCGGGTTGCGGAGATCCTCCAGGGAATGGGCAAGAAGGTTGTTGCCATCCGTCACCCGATGCCGTATGGCGATCTCGCCAAACAGGCTGTCCAGCGCTTTGCCAGCTATGCTGACCTCGACAAGCATGAGACCACCATTGAAGAGCGCGAAGAGTACGAGCCCCATATCGATAAGGGTATCGTCGTATACGCCGGTGTCGATTATGAAGCTATTCTTCGTGAAGCCGAAAAGGAAGCCGATGTAATCCTGTGGGACGGCGGTAACAACGACATTCCGTTCTACAAATCCGATCTGCACATTCTGTTGGTTGACCCGCACCGCGCTGGGCACGAAGTCAAATACCATCCCGGTGAAACCAATCTCAGAATGGCTGACGTCGTCGTCATCAATAAGATTGACACTGCTTCTGCTGAGGGCATTGATCAGGTTCGCCAGAGCGCGGCCAGGGTTAACCCGAAGGCTGTCGTCGTTGACGCTGCCAGCCCCATTTTCGTGGAGAATGGCGAGCAAATCAGAGGCAAGAGAGTCTTGGTTATTGAAGACGGCCCGACATTGACCCATGGCGAAATGAAGTATGGTGCTGGTATTGTTGCCGCTAAGAAATACGGCGCTGCTGAATTAGTAGATCCCCGCCCGTACGCAGTTGGCAGCATTGACTTTACCTTCAAAAAGTACCCCGGCATCGGAACACTGCTACCGGCAATGGGTTATGGCAAACAGCAAATGCGTGACTTGGAAGCCACAATCGATAAGACCGATTGCGACTTGGTCATCAGCGCTACCCCGATTGATATCACTAGGGTTATCAAGGTGAAAAAACCAATGCTCAGAGTCGGATATGAGCTTCAGGAAATCGGAACTCCGAATCTGAAACAGATTATTGAGAAATTCTTCAATAAATAAATCTGTTTGGTATGATTTTCGGTAAGTCCGGTGAGCTGATGGTAATTCAGCAAGCATAAATGAGCCCGGGAGCAAAGGCTGCCTGCGTTTTTGCAGGCGGCCTTTGCTGTTTTTCGTCATAACCACCGCGGTAGTAGCTTAGAAATTCCCGAATTTTTCACTAATGGCGACCTTTTCCGGCAGGAAATGCTTTTTGTCATGTTGAACCATATGCCATTGTAATTCCCCAACCGGTCGATTACCGGAAGAGGGGTTTGGGTAAGAAGAGGTGCTTATAAATGGATATCTTTGCAAAATGCCAGGAATTTACGGCAGCCAAGGAACTCAAGGAAGCAGGCGGTTATCCTTATTTTATACCGCTGGATGAAACAGAAGGCACTGAAGTTACGATTAATGGACAGCGTCTGATCATGATTGGCAGTAACAATTATCTGGGGTTGACTACAGATCCGCGCGTGCGCGCAGCCGCCATCGAAGCCATCCACAGATTCGGAACCAGTTGTACAGGGTCGCGGTTCTTAAACGGTAACCTCCAAATGCACATTGAACTCGAACAGCGCTTGGCCAATTTTGTGGGGAAAGAAGCAGCGCTCGTTTTTTCAACCGGCATGCAAGTCAATTTGGGCACGATTTCTGCGATTGTTGGCCGCGGGGATATCGTGATTACCGATCGCGATGATCACGCCAGCATTGTGGATGGTTGTCGGCTCTCCTTCGGTCAAATGAAACGTTACCGGCATAATGATATGGCTGATTTGGAGCGCGTGTTGAAACAATGTGATCCAAAAGCCGGCAAGCTGTTAGTCGTTGACGGCCTTTTTAGTATGGAGGGCGATATCGCGCCGCTACCGGAGATGGTGCCACTTTGCCGTAAATACGGCGCCCGCCTGATGTGCGACGATGCGCACGCTCTGGGCGTTTTAGGTCAGGGTCGGGGAACGGCTGCACATTTTGGTATGACTGCAGATGTGGATCTGATTATGAGTACTTTCAGCAAATCATTTGCTTCTCTGGGTGGCTTTATTGCTGGGGATGAAGTTGTGATTCACTATATTCAACACCATGCCAGATCACTGATTTTCAGCGCCAGTATTCCTCCGGCAAGCGCAGCCGCAGCTTTGGCGGCACTTGATATTCTGGAGAAAGAGCCGGAAAGAGTGGAACGCTTGCACCATAACGCTGAAAAAATGAGAGCCGGGTTTAGGGCGTTGGGCTTGGACACTGGCAATAGTGTTACGC
>ENA-UOOI01002809-UOOI01002809.1-fermentation-metagenome-genome-assembly--contig:-NODE-2809-length-14210-cov-33.783893_pt1 | contig 14210 bp, 8 predicted proteins | sample MGYA00245779_ERZ724027 | MGnify/ENA primary metagenome ERZ724027 (study PRJEB28704, sample SAMN03018318) | fermentation metagenome | biome: anthropogenic terrestrial biome; feature: soil; material... | reverse complement strand
GGCAGGTAGATGGTGAGGGCAATCCTATAAGCACTAATAGTGAATCTAACGGACGGTATCATACGGATTGGCTGAATATGATCTACCCGAGATTGAGGTTGGCAAGGAATTTGCTTAGTGATGATGGAGTTATATTTGTGAGTATAGATGAAAATGAACAAGACAATCTAAAAAAAATATGTAATGAAGTTTTTGGAGAAGAAAATTTTCGTAATTATATTGCAGTTAGAAGATATGATAAGAATATAAACAGACAATTTATGGATAATGGGTTACCCTCTATGAATGTTGGGTTAGAATATATTCTTGTTTATACAAAAAGTGAATCTTCTAAGTTAATGCCTGTTTTTCGCGAATCATCAGATGAAAGAGCAACTTTTGGTTATTGGAAAGGATTTTGGAATAATGCTGATAGACCAACAATGAGATATGATATATTGGGTGTTATTCCTACTTCAGGACAATGGAAGTGGAGCAAAGAAATAGCTTATGAAGCAGTAGCGAATTACAAAGAATATAAAAATAAATATTCACAAAATATGACATTGGAAAAATATTGGCATGTGACAGGAGAAGTAAAAAAATTTATCAGAAGAAATCCAAATGGAAAAGGTATAAATAAAGGAATAGAACATTGGGTAGCACCTACTAATAATATTTTACGTAATAGTAATTGGAGTGATATATTTGCTTCAAAACCAATCGGATTAAATATTCCATTTAATAATCCCAAAAATTATCAGTTAATTATAGAATTATGTAAGATGTCTGATATTAACGATGAAAATATTGTATTAGACTTCTTTTCCGGTTCCGCTACCACTGCTCACGCTGTTATGCAATTAAATGCCGAGGATGGCGGCCACCGTAAGTTTATAATGGTGCAGCTTCCGGAGCCCTGTGGTGAAAAAAGCGAAGCCTACAAGGCAGGTTATAAAAATATATGTGAGATAGGCAAAGAACGCATCCGCAGGGCAGGGGAGAAAATAAAAAAGGAGGCATGCCTGACAGCACAAAATCTTGATATAGGATTTAAGGTGTTTAAACTTGACAGCTCCAATATTAAAAAATGGCAGCCTGATTATGATAATCTGGAAATAAGCCTTACTGATTACATAGACAATTATGTGGAAGAGCGCACTGAACTTGATGTGGTTTATGAAATCATGTTGAAGTGCGGGCTTGATTTGACATATAAAATCGATGAATATAATTTTGACAATCAAAAAGTATATTCTATAGGATACGGCGCGCTTATGATATGTCTTGACGATGATATCACCACGGCTGCAGCAAAAGGCATGCTTAAACTCAAGGACGAGTTAAAACCTGAAATCTGGAGAGTCGTATTTAAAGACAACGGATTCAAAGATGACAGCAGCAAGACAAATATAAAGGAGATATTAAAATCCGGCGGCCTTGATGAAGATTCATTTATTACTCTATAGGGGGAACGGAGATTGAAATTAAAATTTGATGCCAACTTAAAATATCAGGAGGATGCTGTCTTCTCTATCGTTGATATTTTCAAAGGCCAGACTCCAATGCAGTCGAACTTTACCGTATCAGCTTACAACGGTCAGGTAGGCCTTTTTGACAGTGAACATGGTGTAGGCAACAAACTGGAACTTGACGAGGAAGAAATACTGAAAAATCTACAGGAAGTTCAGCTTAGAAACGGACTTGAACAGACTAAAGTCCTGAAACCGAACCAATATGATTTTGATGTGGAAATGGAAACAGGAACAGGCAAGACTTATGTTTATACCCGGACCATATTTGAACTTCACAAGGCATATGGTTTTTCAAAGTTTATAATCGTCGTGCCAAGCATCGCCATAAAAGAAGGGGTTTTCAAGTCTTTCCAAATTACAGGCGAACATTTTAAGAGCCTATATAATAACACGATATATGATTATTTTATTTATGACAGCAGCAAACTTGAGCAGGTCAGGAATTTTGCAGTGAGCGATAATATCGAAATCATGATAATAAATATTGATGCATTCAGGCGCAGTTTTGATGATATTACAAAAGAAAGCAAGGCAAATATAATCCACAGGCCCAATGACAAACTTAACGGCATGAAGCCGATTGAGCTTATAGAGGAAACTCATCCCTTTGTAATAATAGATGAGCCTCAGTCTGTGGATACCACTTTAAAGTCCAAGGAAGCTATAAAATCATTGAATCCATTGTGCATCGTAAGGTATTCTGCAACCCTTGTGGAAAAGCATAATTTGGTGTACAAGCTTGATGCTGTAGACAGTTATCAGATGGGCCTTGTAAAACAGATAGAGGTGGCGGGTTTTGAATCGAAGGATTATCATAATAATGCTTATATGAAATTGATATCCGTAAACAATAAAAAGATGCCTATTACAGCCAGGATACAGATCGATAAGTATGATAAAAAAGGCAGGGTGCAGAGAAAATCCGCCACGGTTAAAAGCGGGGATGACCTGTATGAAAAGTCCGGGGGAAGAGACATTTATGAAGGCTATATAATAAATGAGATTTATTGTGAAAAGGATAATGAATATGTGAGCTTTACCAGCAAGCCGGATATACTCAGGATTGGGAAAGCCATTGGAGATATCGATGATCTGGAAATCAAGAATCAGCAAATAAAAAAAACTATTGAGGAGCATTTAGACAAGGAGCTTGTTCTCAATAAAAAAGGTATAAAAGTCCTCAGCCTGTTTTTTATAGACAGGGTGGCAAACTACCGTTATTATGACAAGGATGGCAATCCGCATAAAGGGATATATGCTCGGATGTTTGAAAAAAATTATAATGAGTTAATCAGGCGCCCTAAATACAATACGCTTTTCCACGACATAGATATAGATTCGCCTGCTGAGGGCGTACATAACGGTTATTTTGCAGTGGACAAAAAAGGAATATTGAAGGATACGAGCGGTAATACTGCTGCCGATGATGATGTATACAGCTTGATAATGAAAGATAAGGAGAGGCTTTTAAGCTTTGATTCCAAGCTGCGTTTTATTTTTTCCCATTCTGCACTTAGGGAAGGTTGGGACAATCCCAATGTCTTTCAAATATGTACATTGAATGAAACTCACAGCGAAGTAAAAAAGCGCCAGGAAATAGGCAGGGGCTTAAGGCTTTGTGTGAACCAAAATGGTGAACGCCGGTATGGCTCGGATATAAATACGCTTACGGTCATGGCAAATGAGAGTTATGAAAGCTTTGCGGAAAATCTTCAGAAGGAATACGAAGATGACGAGGGAATCAAGTTTGGAATGATTGAAAAATATTCTTTTGCCAATATATCTGTAAAAAAAGAGGATGGAAGCTATTCATATCTTGGACAGGCTGCCTCGGATAAAATTTATGAATGCTTTGAACAATACGGTTACATAGATGAAGATGGAAAAGTTCAGGAAAAGTTAAAAGCTGCTCTTAAGAATAATATACTTGAAGTTCCAAAAGAGTTTGAGGAAGTGAAGGGATTGATTGCTGCAACATGTGAAAAGGCATGCAGCAAGATTAATATTAAAAATAGAGATGATAAAAGAAATATAAAATTGAATAAACAAATTTTTCTAAGCCCTGAATTTAAGGAACTCTGGGATAAAATCAAGTATAAGACCGTTTATTCTGTGAATTTTGACAGCGAAAAGCTGGTCCGGAAATGCTGCAGGGAAATGCAGTTAAACTTGAAGGTAAGTTCGGCAAAGCTCGTATATACAAAAGCAGATTTAAATATTGACACGGGCGGAGTAGATACAAAGGAAACGGATAGGACCACTGTTGAAGCGGTCAATATAAAAGAAAACCTTCCGGACATAATTGCTTTTTTGCAAAATAAGACAGATCTGACAAGAAGGACAATTGTGGAAATACTTATAAAAAGCAAGACCCTGCATCTTTTTAAAAAGAATCCCCAAAGGTATATGGAAGAGACAGGCCGCATTATTTCCGAACAGTTGAGGTCTATGATAGTGGATGGAATAAAATACACCAGGATAGGCGATAGTGATTATTATGCCCAGGAGCTTTTTGAAAATGAGGAACTCACAGGATATCTTTATAAGAATATGATAGAAAGCAAAAAGTCGGTATATCAATATGTAGTTTATGATTCGGAAAATGAGGAAAGTTTTGCTGAAAGCTTTGAAAATAATAAAAGCATAAAATTATACGTAAAACTGCCGGATTGGTTTAAGATACCGACTCCTATCGGCTCTTATAATCCTGATTGGGCGATATTGATTGAAAAGGACGGACAGGATAAGCTTTACTTTGTAATAGAAACCAAAGCAAATATATTCACCGAGGCACTGAGGCCTGTTGAAAGCGCTAAAATACAATGCGGGCATAAGCATTTTGAAGCATTGAAACAGGACGTGAAATTTAAAGAAATAGATAATTTTAATGCATTTATGGAAGAAGAAGGTTTGTAAAGATAGAAACAGTTAATAATAAATTGTGAATAGAAAATAATTTTAGCTTGCCAAAAAGTTTAAACAAAATGAACTGTTTTCGTCATGCGATTGAATAGAAATGGAGGAATAGTTATGAAAGCCGGGGAAACTAGTTTAGAAAAATTAATGAACGGAGCAATACAATTTATTGTACCTATATACCAACGTACATATAGCTGGACTGCAAAACAATGCATCCAGCTTTGGAAAGATATTATTCAGATAGCCCACAGCAAAGAAGGTATGGTGCATTTTATAGGTTCTGTTGTTTATATTGATCTCGGCACGCCTATAGGAAGACCTCAACAGCTGATGTTGATTGACGGCCAGCAGAGGTTAACAACTATTTCCCTGCTTCTGTGCGCACTTTCAAGATATGTTGAGAGAAATAAACTTGAAAATAGGGCCAATGTAGATAAAATAAGATATTTTTTCCTGCTCAACAGGTACGAAACCGGAAATGATAAATATAAGATATTATTGACCGAGCAGGATAAAGATACATTCATACGTATACTTGAGGGAACTGAAAAGACACTCCAGAATCCATCAGAGCAAATGCTGAAAAACTTTGCACTGTTCACCGATATTATCGAACACAGCAATGAAGATGTTAAGGCTATATATGAAGGAATCAACCGCTTGATCCTCGTTTCGGTTGGCCTTGATAAAACACAAGATAATCCGCAGCTCATCTTTGAGAGCATGAACTCCACTGGCAAGGATTTATCCCAGGCTGATCTTATCCGGAATTATATTTTGATGAATCAAACGCCTGAAATGCAAAACAAGCTTTATACCGTTTATTGGCGTCCAATGGAGCAGGGCTTTGGTCAGCAAGGCTATAACGATTTTTTCGATGCCTTTGTAAGGGATTTTTTAACCAGTCAAAACGACAGTGGGAAAATCTGCAAAATCAGTGAGGTATATGATGCATTCAAGCAATATCATGCAAAAAGCAATATGACAAATGAAAAGATTCTGGTTCAGGTTTATACATATTCCCAATATTACATCCACATACATCTTGGAAAGGAAACCGATAAGGATTTGACCAAATTGTGGGACCAAATACGGCTGCTCAATGTAAGCGTATGTTATCCATTCCTGATGAGGGTTTACAACGACTATGAAAATAAAATAGTAAAAAAAGAGGGTTTCATTACAATAATAAAAGCTACAATAAGTTATGTAGTGCGCCGTGTTATATGTGAAATCCCAACTAATTCTTTAAACAAGACATTTGCTACATTTTATCAGAAAATAGATAAAGACAATTATGTAAACAGTGTGCTTGCTGAATATGTACTTAAAGATTCATACAGAGAATTTCCAACTGATGATGAATTTAAATCAAAGTTTAAGACTAAGGAAGTCTATAAACTGCGTATCAGGAATTATATACTTGAATCCCTTGAAAACCAAAATAATAAAGAACCTATCAGCATTACAGGAAACGGATATACTGTTGAACATATTATGCCCCAAAATCCCAACTTGTCTAAACAATGGCAAGATATGTTGGGCCCTGACTGGAGGAATATTCAAAGGACATATTTGCATACGATTGGGAATTTGACTTTAACCGGATATAACAGTGAAATGAGTGATAGGTCATTTTATGAAAAACAAAATATGGACAAAGGTTTTAAGCAAAGCCATCTACATTTGAATGATGCCTTGGGCAGTTTGCCAAAATGGGATGAGGATGAAATTAAAAAGCGTGCTGAGGTACTTGCAAATCAGGCTGTTAAGATATGGGCATATCCTGCAGTATCTCAAGAAGATATAAAAATTTATATGGAATCTGTAAATAAAGAACCGACTTATTATTCAATGGAGGATTATCCTAACATGTCTGATTCTATATCTGCAGTCTATAATGAACTTGATAAAAGATTGATGAATATTGATGACAGCATTGTTAGGGAATATAAAAAATGCTACATTGCATATAAAAGTGATACAAATTTTGTAAACATAAAACCTTCAAAGAATGAATTGACGATTTCATTCAATATTCCATTTGAAAAAATAAAAGATAAAAAGGGACTATGCATGGACTATACAGGTATTGGAAATTTTGCAAGCAATGATGTGCTGCTTAAAGTCAATGAAATCACAGACCTGAATTATGTTATGCATTTAGCAATGCAAGCTCTTGATTATCAGTTATATTGATTTGAATATGATTGATTGAAAGTTTTAAAGTCTACTTTAAATGAGCAGTTCAACATATGTATTTTTCGGCGGAAGCTCGCCTGTTATAGAGCTTTCGCCGTTCATTTTCTCAAATAAATTGTGGTGAAAAATCATGTCTTCTTCCACAAATGCATATCCTATTTTGAAATTATCATCTATAACTAGTAAATCAGCATATTTCCCTTTGAACTTAAAAAATCCTTAGTGTATTTCAAATTTTCCATATTGACAGAAAATTTGTGAAAGAATACAATATAGTTAACCGGTTAATTAGAAGGTGATTATATTGAAAAATGTTTGCGTACTTGGAAGCATAAACATGGATGTGGTATTGGGAGTAAATAAAATACCACGATTAGGCGAGACTGTCCTTTCCAATGGAGTTAAAAAAAATCCGGGAGGCAAGGGTGCAAACCAGGCTGTAGCTGCAGCAAGACTGGGAGCAAATGTTTTCATGATAGGAAAGGTCGGGCGCGACAGCAATGGAGATCATCTGGTAAAAAAGCTTAAGGCTGATGGAATAAATACGGATCATGTTGGCATAGAGGCCGACAAGCCGACAGGCACGGCAATCATTGCTGTTGATTGTGAAGGGAACAATTCCATTATAGTTGATCCCGGTTCAAACATGAGCATAGATGAAAATGAAATAGACGCAGCAGAGAGTATAATAAAAAGTTCAGATATAATAGTGGCACAGTTTGAGACACCCATTCCTGCCACTTTAAGAGCATTTAAGATTGCAAAGGAGAACAACGTGTTTACATTGCTGAATCCTGCTCCGGTAAGTCATGTACCTGATGAACTTTTTAAATTTACAGATTTGATTGTTCCCAATGAAACTGAAGCTGAAGCACTTACAGGAATTGCTGTAAAAGATATGGATTCTGCCAAAAGAGCCGCAGCTGAATTTCAAAGGTACGGCGTTGAGTATGTGGTGATAACTCTTGGAAGCAGGGGGGCTGCTATCATCTCTAAGGATAAGGCTGAAATTATTGATGCGTATAAAGTCAAGGCAGTTGACACAACTGCCGCTGGAGATGCTTTTATAGGAGCTTGTGCAAGCAGACTGTGCAAATATAAATGCTTAAAATATGAATATGTAAAAGATGCTGTAGTTTTCGGAAACAAAGTATCGTCAATAGCAGTACAAAGGCATGGCGCCCAGCCGTCTTTGCCTTTTATTGATGAAGTTATATAGGCGTCTACCTTAAAAATAAGGCTATGTTAAAGCGTAGTGTTGATTTTTGAGCATTCTGTTCGCCCGTTCGCACTTTTTAAGTTCTAAGGCTTATTGTTCTCGTTCATCAAGAACTTTTGCAACTCGCTGCGCTCAGACAAGCAAAAGTTCTAGGATTCACTTCGGCAATTTCGCCGAGAACTTAGCAAAAGCGCTCACACCGCTCACTCGGATTGCTCAAAAAATCGGCATATTTGTTAAACAGAGCCAAAAATAAAAACAACCAATGTAGATGGTCTATGAAAACAGTCCATAATAGCTTCAGTAGGCGAAACTAACTTGCTGAAAACTGAAGCGGGGAGACATCTGCCGTTTCGTTATAAATATATATGGGGAGGCTTAAACTTGAAAAAGACAGGAGTTTTGAATTCAGGTATTTCAGAAGTAATATCAAAAATGGGACATGGAGATACTCTCGCCATAGGAGACTGTGGACTTCCTATCCCGGACGAGACCAGGAGAATAGACATAGCTCTTACTAAAAACATACCTTCTTTTATAGATACACTGCATAATGTACTGATAGAACTTAAAGTGGATGAGGCTATAATTGCAGAAGAGGTCATTAAAAAGAGCCCTCAACTGTATGAGGATATGAAAAAAGAATTAAGCGGCATTAAGATTACAACAGTATCCCATGAAGAACTTAAGAAAATGCTCAAGGATTGCAGGGCAGTGATAAGAACAGGAGAACAGACTTCTTATGCCAATGTAATATTGAAGTCAGGAGTTATCTTTTAAAGGAGATGATATTATGGACCGCGGCATGCCAATACTCAGGATGGTCGGCATATCCAAATCATTCCCGGGCGTCAAGGCACTTGAAAATGTCAACTTGGATGCCTATTCAGGAAAAGTGATGGCTCTGCTTGGAGAAAATGGTGCTGGAAAGTCTACTTTAATGAATATACTCTGCGGCATCTACAGTATGGATGAAGGCAAAATATATATTGAGGGCAAGGAAGTATTGATTCATTCTATTAAAGATGCACAGGATATGGGGATATCCATTATTCATCAGGAGTTGAGCCTGCTGCCAAATCTTACGGTATGGGAAAACATATTTCTCGGGAATGAAATTTATAACAAACTAAGCAAAAGGATTAACAAGGCAGAGATGAGGTTAAAGGCAAGAGAATTTCTTGACCAAGAAGGCTGTAGTATTGATACGGATATACTTGTGAAAGACCTTACTGTTGGTGAAATGCAAATGGTTGAAATCGTGAAGGCTGTGTCCAGAAATGTTCGGATACTTGTCATGGACGAAGCCACAGCCGCATTGACTGATTCTGAAATACAGAAATTATTCGCTTTGATCAAAAAACTTACATCCCAGGGAATAGCTGTAATATATATATCCCATAGATTGGATGAAATATTTAAAATATGCGATATGATAACGGTTTTGAGAGACGGAAAGTATATAGGGCAAATGGATGTGAGTGAAGTGACAAAAGATGATCTTATATCAAAAATGGTTGGAAGAGAACTTAAAGAGCAATATCCATATGTAAAAGCAAAGCCTGGAAATGTCATACTGAAGGTAGAAAACCTGAGCATGGGTGATAGAGTTAAAAATGTATCTTTTGAAGTAAGAGAGGGAGAGATACTTGGAATAGCAGGGCTTATGGGGGCAGGAAGGACCGAAGTTGCAAAGCTTATATACGGGGAATATAAAAAGACATCCGGAAGCATTTATATGGACAATTCTAAGGTAGAGATATCATCTCCAATGGATGCAATAAAAAACCGCATTGCATATCTTCCTGAAGACAGAAAAAAAGAGGGCATAATACTCAAGATGCCCGTTGGAAGCAATATGTCCCTTGCAAACCTAAAGAAATATGAAAGAAAACTAAAGAAAATAGATAAAAAAATGGAACATAAAGATTTCAAGGAACAGATACAAAAACTATCAATAAAGACTACCGGATATGATCAGATAATAAAGAATTTGAGTGGAGGAAACCAACAGAAAGCTATATTTGCGAAATGGATAATGGTTGGGCCCAGAGTGCTCATTATTGATGAACCTACAAGAGGCATAGATGTAGGTGCGAAAAAGGAAATATATGAAATATTAAATGAACTTAAAAAGTCCGGGATGGCAATAGTTATGATATCCTCCGAGATGGAAGAGATAATCGGCGTATGCGATAGGATAATTGTTATGCATGAAGGAAAAGTAACAGGTACTCTAAGCAGGGAAGAAGTATACCAGGAAAAAATAATGAAATATGCAATGGGCTTAAGTTGAGGAGGCATGGATATGAAAAAGGATATAAAGTCTCTAATATTTAAATACAGAGCTGTATTTGTGTTGATTATATTGTGCCTGGTTTTGTCCATAATGACTCCAAGGTTTATTGGCATAAGCAATATAATGAACGTGCTGACACAGATTTCAGTGAATGCAATTATTGCAATCGGAATGACATGCGTTATACTGACGGGCGGCATAGACCTTTCAGTAGGTTCTGTTGTTGCAATCGCTGGTGCTGTTACAGCGTCATTGGTCAAATCCAATGTGAGCATATTGATTGCTCTATTAGTTGCCCTTGCCATAGGCAGTTTGATAGGATTATTCAATGGCGCGGTAATATCAAAAATGAAAATACAACCTTTTATAGTCACTCTTTCTACAATGTCTATATTAAGGGGTGTGACTTACGTATATACCAATGGCATACCGATTTCAGGACTTAGTTCAGGTTTTATGTTTATAGGCAATTATAGATTTTTGGAAGTGCCATTTCCTGTTTTTATAGTAATATTGATATTTTTGATTACTTGGTATGTTATAAACCAAACCCGTTTTGGAAGATACGTATATGCTCTCGGCGGGAATGAAGATTCAGCGAGACTGACTGGAATCAATACAGACTCTGTAAAAACAATTGTTTATATATTATCAGGTGTTTTTGCTGCGATAAGTGGAGTTATAGTAACAAGCAGAATAGGCTCTGCTTCTCCTAATGCAGGATCAGGATATGAAATGGATGCAATCGCTGCTGTTGTGCTTGGTGGAACAAGCATGGCAGGAGGAGAAGGCACAATAATAGGTTCTATTATAGGTGCAATGATAATAGGAGTGTTGAACAATGGGCTCAATCTTTTAAACGTATCTCCTTTTTATCAGTCCATAGTAAAAGGTGTGGTCATTTTACTTGCTGTGATGATGGACAAGAAAAACAAATAGGCTTCAAAAAATTTATATATAGGGGGTTATATAAATGAGAAAGTTATTAAGAGTATTTTGCGTAACCATGACTCTGGTATTGATGCTGGGTACTCTTTCAGGATGCGGCAGTTCTCAAACTGGCGGCAGCACGCAAAATACGGAAAAGAAGAAGATAGGCTTGGTAGTTTCTACTCAGGACAACCCGTTCTTTGTAACATTGAAAGATGGAGCACAGAAGAAGGCGGATGAACTCGGTTATCAGCTTACAGTTGCTGATTCACAAAATGATGCTTCCAAGGAAAGGTCAAACGTCGAAGACCTTGTGCAGCAGGGTATAGCAGTTCTTATAATCAACCCTACGGACAGCGATGCGGTTGCAAACTCAATAAAGGTTGCAAATGACAAGAAAGTGCCTGTAATAACTGTAGACAGGGCTGCCAATGGAGGAGATGTCGTATGCCATATAGCATCAGATAACGTAGCAGGAGGAAAGATGGCGGCAGAATTCATACTTGAGCAGCTCGGAGGAAAAGGCAATATAGTGGAACTTCAAGGAATACCAGGTGCATCTGCAACAAATGACAGAGGCAAGGGCTTCCATAGTGCTGTTGACGGAAAAGAAGGAGTCAAAGTAGTTGCCAGCCAAACAGCACAATTTGACAGGCAAAAGGGCCTGGATGTAATGCAGAACATAATACAGGCTAATCCGGATTTCGATGCTGTATTTTCACATAATGATGAAATGGCTTTAGGTGCACTGCAGGCATTAAAGACTGCCAACAAGAAAGTATTGATTGTTGGATTTGATGGAACAGATGATGCACAAAAGGCGATCCAAAGCGGAGAGATGGCCGCAACTGTTGCGCAGCAGCCGGATCTTATGGGAAGCCTGGCAGTAGAAAATGCTGTAAAGATCATAAAGGGTGAAAAAGTAGAAAAGCAGATACCTGTAGATTTGAAACTCATAAAAAAATAAGGTATTAAGATTAAAAAAGTCCAGGAGCATATCCTGGATTTTTTTAATATATCGAAGTAGATTGAAAGCAAACTTATCTGATATATGCTATACATGTGCTGTTCTGATATAATATGGTAGTAGATATCCTAAACTTATGAATGCGGGTATCGATTCGTTTTTCAGGCAGGAAGCTTTTTCGCTTTGTCAAAGTGCGCGAAGATAAGAAAAGGTTTCTACTGATGCGTTATAATATGGTTATGTATAGCTATGGAGGATTATATATGAAAAAGGTTACTATTATGGATATAGCTAGTATGACAGGCGTATCTAAGGCTACGGTTTCAATGGTGCTCAATAAAAAGGATTCATGTATAAGCGATGCAACCAGAAACAGGATATTAAAGACAGCCAGGGAAATGCATTATATTCCCAATTCAATAGCAAGGAGTTTGAGCACCAATAAGTCAGGTACAATAGGCATAATACTCCCCGACATTACAAACCCTTTTTTTTCTGAAATAGCAAGAGCTATAGAAGACGGCGCAAATAATCGGGGATACAATGTTATGTTCTGCAACTCAGATAATAATATTAAAAAAGAAGAAAAATATATTGAACTTATGATAAGCAAATTAGTAGATGGCATCATATTTATTTCAGGCGGTGAAAGCCGGAAAAATCTGGAGAGGCTCACAGCAAATAATATACCCTTTGTGCTTGTAGACAGGTATGTGGATGGATATGAAAACGGCTATGGCGTATACTGCCATAATGAAGAAGGAGTCATGCAGGGAATAAAATACTTATATGACAAAGGTAAAAGGAAAATAGCTTTTGCCAAAGGGCCAAAAGGATTGGAGACTTCTAAAAATAGGCTTAATGGATATAAACGTGCTGCAAGGCAGTATGGAATATATGACAGCAAACTTATATTTGAAAGCGATTTTACGATAGAAGGAGGAAAAGCTGTAACTGAATATATGCTGTCATCAGGGACTGAATTCGATTCCATATTTTACAGCAGTGATATAATGGCATTTGGCGGCATGAAGGTTTTGCTCAGAAAGGGATACAAAATACCCGATGATATCAGCATAATAGGATTTGATAATATACGGATATCGGAATTTATAGAGCCTGAACTGACTACGGTTGCTCAGCCCATATATAAAATGGGAAACAGGTCCTGTGAATTATTGATAGATATAATAGAAGGAGCTGAAATATCTCAAAAGCTTATATTTTTTAAACCGGAACTTATAATAAGAGGCACGGCTTAAAAATTACATTTCAGAGTATTATTTAAATGAGCAAATTTCATATTTTATTTGATAAAGCGAGACTGATTGCTCATTCAAATTGTATCCGCAGTACCCTTTATGGTCCATAAACAAAAGGATTCTCCTATCATTTTATCATTTATACACAATTTATTATCGCTTGCGGCAATGTTGAGTTTATTTGTCACTTGCAATGAGCGGCACTTTGGATCTGTCAGGCAATTGTTTGTATGGCTGTCTACCATGTATTGATTGATTTCATACCTCTTGTTTTCTAAATTTCTCAATATCAACTCTACATCAGTTTCATTTTTGCCTGGATTTGAAACTAAAACACATATTCTCTCATCATCTATTGTTGCAACCGCTTTATTCTCCACATATTCCTCAATCATGAGTTCATAACTGCCCAACATTTTAAACATGGTCATCGTATGCCCGTTTGGCGTAGGGATATATTCATTTTTCCCATTAAGTATGAACATGGTTCTGCCTATTTGTTGATTAGGGTTATGGAAAGTGCACCATGGAAACATTTTTAGATTGGGGTAATGCGAGCCCAGTATCATTCCGGGTATTTCACCGGATGCATTTTGAATATTTGTTGGCCGCCCGGCGTCTCCAACTCCATTTCTTAAACCATACTCGGTCATGAGCAAAGGAAGGTTTGGCAAATTGAGTTCATTAATCATCTCTTGATGTCGCATACAAAATTCCATGATGCGCTGGGGATTCGTATGATATTCATGCATAGAATAGAAATCAATGATCCTTTGCTCATCCTTGCTTAATAGCTCCAAAAACTCTTGCCAGAAGTGCCAGTGTGTGATCCCGCCCGATAACCCAAAACCGCCGATCTTAAGTGGTTTTTTGTAATTATGCTTTTGATTTAATCTTT
>ENA-UOOI01002807-UOOI01002807.1-fermentation-metagenome-genome-assembly--contig:-NODE-2807-length-14221-cov-356.830651_pt1 | contig 14221 bp, 11 predicted proteins | sample MGYA00245779_ERZ724027 | MGnify/ENA primary metagenome ERZ724027 (study PRJEB28704, sample SAMN03018318) | fermentation metagenome | biome: anthropogenic terrestrial biome; feature: soil... | reverse complement strand
GGCAAAGTCGGAGGAGCAAGCGCCTCAGCCTCCTGTAGAGAAACAGCAGCAGGCACTGCCTCCCATTATGAGAAAAGTGTTAAATAACGCCGAAATGCTGGAAAGTCTGGGAAACAAGCACGTCAGAAAAATGATTACCCATGAAGACTCCATAACTGATCCGAAAGATTACCTGTCTTTATATGAAAAAACAGAAAAAGAACGAAAAACCAATATGCAGTTGTCTCAGGAACTTGACAAGCGGGAAAAGAGACGGAAAGAGCTTGTTCAACTGAGACGTACCGGCCAAATCACCGAGGAACAGCAGAAAGAACTCGACATGCTTGAAAACAATACCAATATTGAGGAACTGAAAAGACAACTTCAGGAACAGTCCAATAAAGGCAAGTGGACTATCAATCATTCGTCTGATTTTCAAAGCAGCAAGCCTGAAAAAAAGAAACAGAGAAGATTTCTAAATAAGAAAATAAAAAGCAAAGCACCGGAGAAAGATTTTCCACAGGCCAAAAAAGATCAGAAAGAAAAGGGCAACAGAAAATTGCATGACGTATTTCAGATGACTGGGTTTGTCCTTTCCATCTGCGCCATGGCCGGGATGTTTATTCCGGCCAATGTAGCCCCGATACTAATGGCTGCTTATGCCGGTATCAGTTTGATACTTGTGCTGGTTGGACGCAGGGGACAATATAAGCTGCTATCACATGCTGCTGTTGGAATCGATATTTTCTTTGCGGTTGCGATGGCAGCGCCCTATATTTTGAAACGCATCGAAATCTCATGAAGGAGAGATAAAAATGTCTGAAGAAAAACCCTTGGAAAAAGCTGAAGAAGAAAATGCTCAGACAGTAGGCCAGGAAAAACTTGCTGCTGCAGGGGAAAAAGCGATGACAATGCACGACCCGATAATTATCCTGACGTCAGCTGCAGCGTTTATTGCTGCAGGCGCTTTGGCTTATTTTTTCAAAGGACATAGCGCCTGGCTTACGGTACAGGCAGCTCTGATGGCAGCGATCTTATGCTACACGGCTATTGTGGACCTGAGAACGCATTTAATATCTGTCCTGATCCCCGTTGCCCTTTTAGCGCCTGCAGCAATTAATCTTATCATTTCTCCGACTGCCCAGGAACTTCTGGATATGGGGCTTGGAGTGCTTATAACAGCCGGCCTTTATATGCTCGTTACGCTGATTTCCATAGCTCAGCACAGAAAGGATAAGAGCAAACGCCACATAAGCTGGGGCGACATCGAAGTTCTGGCAGCGTCAGGGCTGATCCTCGGTCTGGGGAAAGGATATATTGCTTTGATAGCAAGCCTGATTTTAGCGACCATCGTGGACGGAATTCTTATCGCAGCGAAAAAAGCGGACAAAAATAAGCCGTTTGCCTTTACCCCTTATATTGCAGTTGGGAGTATGGTTGCCTATTTTTTGTAAAGGAGTGGTGTATGGATGAAAATCTTTAAAAACCGGATTTTTGTTGCGACTTTTATCATGGTCCTGGCGGCCGTCACAACATTCGTCGGAATTCCGGTCTACAACAATATCTCGCTTGCCCGAACGACGGTTATCAGAGCTGCAAAAGATATCAAGGTTGGCACAAAAATCAAGGGGGATATGCTGGAATCAGTCAGCATGGGCAAGCTGAATCTGCCTGCAGACTATATTTCAGACTCAAAACTTGCCATTGGAAAGTATGCTACAAATGATATGCAGCCCCATGACATGGTTACAAAACGGAAAATATCGGCGACAGATACCCAGCCGAACGTCAAGATCCGGAGTCTGAAACCGGATGAACATGCGCTGACGATTGCACCGCACTCTGAGGCTTCGACTTTCGCATATCATTTGCTCCCCGACGATATCGTGACGGTCTATGAGATCACGAAAGGTACGGCGAAAGTGGTGCCAGAACTGACATACGTATCTGTCCTCGTTGAAACCACTTCAAGCGGAGTTCAGATTCTCAAGGAAAACCAGACCGATAAGGATGGGAACGTATTGAAGCCGTCTACAATCACGTTTGTTGTCAACCCGGTCCAGGCAAAGAGATTAATTGAACTGAACAACAAAGGAAATTTCTACTTTACACTCAAATACCGCGGGGATGACCAAAATATCAAGAAAAAGTATCTTGATGCGCAGGCAGCGTATTTCAATGGAAGCGCAACTGTAGACGCAGTAGAATCCAATAATAATCCGTCCAGTGCAGCAAGCTCGCCGGCTTCCTCCGCTGCTGATTCAGCTAAAGCGTCCGGCTGACGCTTCATGGAAAGGAGCCGAAGGCAGAAGTGCTTATCGATATCAGCACAATTCTGGCTTCCGAGCGAAAATCTAACGACAGCGCCGTGGGATATGACAACAAATCTATGGCTTGGGTGATTGACGGATACAACGGATTATACGAAGACCCTTTTGATAATTGGAACAACGAGGGACAATGGTACGCCAAAACTTTGAGCAAATATCTTGAGAATACAGATAATAAAGGAAAATCACTGAAAGAAATTTTAAAGGGTGCGTCAGCACACTTGGAAAGCCAGTATTGCGGGTTAAAGGGTATTGAAAAAGATTCAATCGGAGAAAAGGCCGGACCGTTTGCAGGGATTTCATTGGTACGCCTGCTTGGGCATACGGCTGAATATTTCCAGCTTGGATATCCAGAGATTATCGTAGACACAAATCATAGTGTCCAGACCTTTCAGGATGAGCGGATTCACTGCATTGACACGAAGATGAAGGAAAAACAATTCAATTGGGAAAACAGGCCAGCTCTGAAGAAAGAAAAGGCCATAATTAATAAATATTTAAACAGGCAAAACGGATTCTGGGAACTGAATTTTTCAGATATACCGATTGAGCATGGCAGAACAGGAAAATTCCCAATTTGTGACGGAACACAGATATTGCTTTTATCAAAGGGAGTACTGAGAACCTTCCAGCCGTTCGGAATTTACTCGGACCCGAAATACCTTATGGTGGATGCCGGATGCCATGGACTGCAGCGTATCTGGAACATGATTCGGCATTACGAAAATAGCGACCCGGGGTGTAAAAAGTTTCAGAGGATCCGAACACATGAAAATATTGCTGCTGCGTTTCTACAGATTCGGGCAAATTGAAAGGTGGTGTTTTTAGTTGCTGAAAATTATCGCGATAGTCGGAAGCCCGGATTCCGGGAAAACGACTGTTGCGCTTTCGCTCGCTGCAAAATTTGCCATAGCCGGCAAAGAAACGATCGTGCTGTGCGCTGACCATATTGTCCCGGCTATTCCGGCAGTTTTTCCGAGGACAACAACAGCCGTAGGAGCACCGGTCGACAAAATACATTCTATCGGGAAAATCACAAAGATTGTAGAAATTTCAGAAAAAGATATTCTTGACGAGCTGGTAAGCATCCCGAACTTTAAACATTTGGGCTTTCTCGGCTATGCATATGGCGAAAACAGTGGGTCCTATCCTCCTCTTTATGCAACGGATATCGGGAATATCTTTAAGGCAGCATCGAAAATCTGCGAGTGCATTATAGTAGACTGCGTGAGTAATTTTGCCGAAGATACGATATCAACAACGGCTCTGACATCTGCTGATAGAGTAATTTGTATAGGCGGGTGCCGATATAAGGATATCGTATATTACGCATCGCAGTTCGGACTGCTGGCACAGACAATTTACGGGCAAAATGATGAAAAAAACAAAAAATTTAAAGACCAGATTTTTGTGCTGAATAAAGTTTCTCCTTATGATGGAATTACTGAGATAGACAAATTCTATCCTCATATTGATGTTGTCATCCCATACGAAAAAGGTATCAAAGAACAGACGTTTGAAGGGACGCTTCTGCTAAAACGCCCTCCCAAGAAGTTTGAAAATAGCGTCGGAAAGCTGTACGAGGAGCTGACGAAAGTTGCCAAGTAAAATCAGACAGGAATATTACAACGACAATTACTACAGGGTTTTAACGGAAGCGCAAAACTACCTGTCAACCCATTACGCGGACCTGTTTTCCAAGAAATTTATGGACTTCCAGGATAGAGAGCAGCGGCTAAAAATCAAGGGATATATCGCTCAGTATGTGACTGAAAACAATGTGACAGTCCGAAATGTGCCAAACAGAAAAATCCTGACAGACCTGCTTTATAAGGACATGGTCGGCTATTCCTGCCTGACAGACGAGATCGCAGACGTAAAAAACCAAAACGAGGAAATCGATATCAACTCCTGGGACGACTGCGAGGTTATCCGCAGGGACGGAACAAGGGAAAAGATCCCTCACTTCTGCAACCCGGACCATGCGCTTGATGTCATTGAGCGTATGAGCCACTACTCGGGAAGAAAAATCGATGAGGCTACCCCCATGGTAGAGGGAAATCTGGCCGGGAATACCCGGTTTGTGGCCATGAAAGCGCCGGTCATAAGTGATAATGCCGGGGTGTCTGCGTCAATCCGTATTGTGCGTCCAGCGAATTTTGAGCGGAAATTTTTCATTGAAAACGGAACGATCCGCGAAGAACAGCTGAGACTGCTGGAACTTGCACTGAAATACGGAATCAGCACTCTGTATATCGGAGAGACCAGCTCTGGCAAAACAACGCTGTTGAACGCCGTGGCTTCATCGCTGCCATACTTTTACCGAATTTATACCATCGAAACAGGCTCCCGTGAGCTGGATCTGGTTAAGCGGGATAAAGACGGCCATATCGTGAACAGCGTTGTATCGACTATGTCGAGACCATCTACAGACCCGGCTCAGAATATCGATCAGACAGACTTGGTCGAAAAGGCCCTCCGCTTTAATCCGGACGTCGTCATCGTCGGCGAAATGCGTGGAGACGAAAGCGCTGCAGCAGTAGAAGTAGCCCTGACCGATCACACAGTCACAAGTTCCCTGCACGCGCCAAACGCGGAACTTGCCCATATTCGTATCTCACAGCTTTACAATAAAAAATACCGGATCGACACGAATGTCGCCACCCAGATGGCAGCAGAAGCCTTTCCGTTGGTTGTCACGCTGAAAAGGCTTGCAGACAAGAGAAGACACCTGATGAATATTACGGAGTGCCTGACATCCGGTCTGAATACCAGAAAATATCACACGATTTATCAGTATCATGTCCTTAGCAACACAGCAGACTCAAAAACCGGGTCGGTTCACGTAAAAGGAATAGAGTCCTTTAGCCCGCCGAGCGACAGGCTGATCCAGAAAATGAAAGACAGCGGAATGCTGGATTCGGAATTGAAATCGCTTGGAAAAATGTTAGAGGAAGAAAAACAGGTTTCGTAAGAAAGGAGGTGCCTGCTGGATGGCTATTTTTTCGCTTATTATTTTCCTGATGATGGTGACTTCACTTTTCTTACTTTTGGACTTCACGCCGAAAACATTTTCGGATGAACTTTTCAACGTTATAAACCCTAAAGAATCGCTGAAATTTAGAATTTCCAGAACACAGTCTGGGAAGAAAAGAAGTCTGCCCACACGGGTTATGCTGGATATAAAACACATGCTCGATTACACGCACCAGTCACAGAAATTCTCGATTGCCATCATCTCGTCCGCTGTCCTTGCGATCCTCGGAATTGTGATATCCGTAGTCGGGAATAACCCATTTCTGATATTTCCGCTTTCTCTGGGGCTTTGTTCTATCCCATACATTGTGATTAAATTCTATTCTTATTCTTACATTAGAAAACTCCAGGAAGAACTTTCTGTAATTACATCGATTGTAACGGCATCTTATATCAGGTCGTCTGATCTCATAAAATCGGTTCAGGAAAATATCGTGTATGCAAGAGGACCTGTAAAAAAGGTGTTAAATGAGTTTGTTATGGAAAACAAAATGATCAACCCAAATCTGCGCGATAATATCGATCATATGCGGGACAAAATCGATGACAATGTGTTTAAGGAATGGTGCAATGCACTGAAAAAGTGCGTTGAAAATGACTCTTTAAAATATACTCTCCCGCCGATTGTCGACAAATACTCGAAACTTCGGCAGATAAACCTGAAAGCAAGGCCCCAGATTAATTCAATGAAAGATCAGCTGTTTGGTATAATCCTTATAACCTATATTAATTTTCCGCTTTTGAAGCTGATGTCCAATGAGTCCAACAACTGGTATGCTGTCTTGACCGGTACGGTTGGAGGGAAACTCGTATGCGCTGGAGTTTGCTGCATCACCCTTTTTAGTGTTTTACGTCTGGTTCAGTTAGTAAAGCCTTCTCAGTATCAGGTACTGGATAATTAGAGGAGATGAGTTCTTTGGATTTGCTGCCAGCTCTTGAATATACAGCGGTAATTTTAGCCGCAATCGGAGTTTATATTCTGCTGATTGCGTTACTCCGGTTTCCTCCTCACAGGGTTGTAAAAAATCTGTCCTATCTTGCGCGCCAATATTCGTCCGGCGGGACAATCAATTCGTTTCTTTCCGGAATATCAGATAAAATCGCAAAATATGTGCATCTAAACGAATCAAAAAGGGACGAACTGAAAAACGAATTGGACACTTTGGAAATGCATATGTCTCCGGAACAGTTTATTGCATCCTGCCTGACGAAAGGACTTATCTTATTGCCCCTGCTTATCCCGGCCACCATCCTGTTTGCACCACTGGATATCTTAGTTATAGCACTGTGTGTCCTGGTTTCCTATAGAGAGTACAAACGCCTTGAAAATGTCTTTAAACAGGAGAAAAAAGAAATTGATGCAGAACTTCCGAATTTTGTTTCAGTCACGGAACAGACGTTCCAGCATGACAGAAATGTCCTTCATCTCCTTGAGACATACACGATGACGGATGAGACTCCGTTGACAAAGCAGCTCAAGGTTGTTATTGCTGACATGCAGACCGGCAGCAGCGAGCGGGCGCTTGCCAAATTCTCCAGGCTGTATAACAGCGTATATCTTTCGGATACAGTACGCGGGTTGCTGGCGACTCTGCACGGTGAAGATACAACAGAATACTTTAAATCGCTGAGCCGGAGGCTTTCGGATGAGCAAGACGCCATTGTAACCGACAGAATTATGAGGCTGCCGTCCAAGATTAAGCCCCTGGCAATCCTGCATCTGGCCAGCATCATGCTGATTTATGCTTATATTTTTATCACAGTCGGCCTGCAGGGCCTTAGCCAGATCTTCGGCTTTTAAAACGTTAAAAAAAGATGAAAAACGGTGAAGTTGTGAACTTCTCGGAAAGGAGGGAAAATCAGGTGAACAAGAGAAAGGCAAAGGGCGAAGCGTATATTGATGTTGTTATTGGCCTTTTTCTTTCCATGATGGTTCTGTCACTTTCTATCAACCTGTATAATTTTTTTAATGCTTATCATAAGCAGGTGTATTTGACGGAACAGATGGTCCGTGCTGCCACCATGGAAGGAAATACGAGAAGTGCAGAAGTTGGGGAACGGTACGCCGGGCTTGTCAAGGAAACCGGACTTGGGGTATCCGACAGCGCAGGGTATGCAAAGACCAAAAACCTCGCCATTTCGTTTGACGGCAGCGAGCTGGTCGATGATGATTCGGACTATAACGGGACCGTACAACTGGGAAGAAAAATTCAGGTCACGACGTCGATGGAGATTCCAATAAAGCTTGTAAATTCAACCAAAAACATTATGATCCCAACGTCGGTCACGAAATCCGGACTTTCGGAGCAATATTGGAAGCCATATAACGCTGCAGAAGACTCTGACCGTCCGGGAAACGGCCAGATTACAGGCGGAGATTCTGGAGATCAGGAACCTGCAAGGTCAACCATCCGACTCAATAAAACGAAACTGGTAATCGAAAAAGGGAACCATGACAGCCTTTCCGCCATTGTGACTTCAACCAATATGCAGGATCCGACCGTAAGCTGGGCAAGCAGTGATGAAAATATTGCCACGGTTGATTCCCTGGGCACGGTCTACGGTATCAATATAGGCACAACGACGGTTACAGCCACAACATCGACTGGGGAGAGGGCTACGTGCACCGTTGAAGTCATAGCACCTACAATCCCTGTCCAGTCCATTAATGTTGCGCCTGAGGAGATGAACCTTACTGTCGGCCAGTCCCAACAGGCCACTGCTGTGATAACTCCGGGCAATGCTACAGATAAGACTGTCACCTGGAAGAGCGAAAACGTTGATATCGCTTCTGTTTCCAGTACGGGGCTTATCACCGGCAGGAGCGCCGGATCTGTCCATATTACGGCAACAGCGAGCAATGGGGCAAAGGCTTCGGTGTTTGTAACGGTAACGAACCCGATTGTCAGTGTCAGTAAGGTAAGCTTAAATACACATCACCTCGACATGTATGTCGGAGATAATCAACAGCTTACTGCCGACATTATTCCGGAAAACGCCACGGATAAACAACTTGTCTGGGAATCCAATGATGTAGCCGCAACCGTGAGCAGTGATGGCCTTATTACTGCTCAGTCAGAAGGAAACTGTACCATCACGGTTAGGACTACAAACGGGGAATCGGATTCCTGCACAGTAACCGTAAAGCCAAAATACGTTAAAGTGTCCGATATACTCCTCCTGCCTGCAAATCCAACGATGTATGTGGATGATACTGCAACGTTCACTGCGAGAATTTATCCTGCCGACGCGACAAATAAAGAAGTTACCTGGTCGTCTTCCAACACAGAGGTAGGGGAAATTGATTCAGAAGGCAAATTTACGGCTCTGTCTGTTGGTAAAACCGATATTACTGTTGCAGGGGCAGACGGTGTCAAAACAACGACTACAGTTACAGTAAAAACAAGAGAAATCAACCCGACCGGAATTTCCGTCAGCCCGTCCAGTATGATCTTAACGCCCGGGCAAACCGGGAAGCTTACGGCTACTGTTACGCCGGTAGGCGCAACGGATAAATCTGTTTCCTATATTGCAAATGATTCGTCCACTGCGACTGTCACTGACGATGGGACAGTAACGGGTGTAAAGGCAGGTTCCACATTTGTCACGGCAAAAACAGTAAATGGGAAAACGGCTGTTTGCCAGGTTACGGTCAAAGAACCGACAACCGGAATTGAATTAAACACACTGAACATCAGTATGCTCCCAGGTAATTCTCAGAAGCTGTATGCCAGAAACATTCCGGGAGGGGAATCCCCGGAAAAGTTAACGTGGAAATCTTCCGATAATTCGGTCGCAACTGTGGGCACTGATGGGACAGTCACTGCCGTACAGGTAGGCCAGGCAGATATTACTGCAACATCCGGAAAGTTTTCGGCAACATGCCATGTAAGGATTCTCGTGACAAGACTTGAAATCAGCGATAAATCCATTTCCCTCTATGCAGACCAGACAAAACAGCTCTCAGTAACGGTGGATCCCAGCGTTCCCTGTACCTGGTCTTCATCAAATTCTAACATTGCTGCAGTAGACCAGACAGGGCTTGTGAAAGCACAGCACCTTGGAGGCACGGCTGTTGTTACCGTAACAGCCCCTGACGGCACGGAAGCAACATGCAATGTAACTGTTATCCATCATAATGTAACGGCCCACATAGGCTTTAGTAATGGCCAGGAGGACCCAAGCGGATCGGTTACAGCAAAACTGAACAGTATCTCCATAAACGAAACGGCAGCAACTTTGCAGGTATCTGAAACAAAGAAGCTTACAGTAACCACAAACCCTTCTGTTGTCTGTAAATGGTCATCTTCCGATAACTCAATTGCAACTGTGGGGCAGGATGGAACTGTAAATGCTGTTTCACCAGGAGAAGTGACGATTAAAGCGGAAGCAGCGGACGGAAGCTATGTAACCTGCAAGATAAGCGTTGTTGCCACACTTGACCTCAACAGGACACAATTCAAAATACTAAAAGGCAGCTCCTATCAGTTGGTACCAGAGGATCCAAGTGAAATCTCTGGAACAATTGACTGGGCATCGACCAACCCATCGGTTGCTTCAGTAGACAGTAATGGCAATATCACTGCTCAGAATACCGGAACCACAGTCATTAAGGCAAATGCTAAAAATTCCTCTTCGCAAGATATATATGCCGCTTGCTCTGTTACTGTTGTCAATACCGTCCATTTTACAAGTTCATATGCGGATGGTATAGACTCACCAGGAGTTTATGCAGCACGCTCCGTACCAAACGATGATTATTCCGTCGGCTATGTATATCCTGTAGAAGGATATTCAAGTGCGGAATATCTGCATTTTGATGCAATTGTAACTGTAAATGAAATGAAAATACAATATTGGAAGGTCTTAAATTGCTCAGATGAATATAGTCCTGATTGTTTTGTAGCAGCATACGATTCAACAATACCTTTTCATTACTATGATTCTGATGTAACTTTTAATGAACGGGTTCCTGATAATCAACCCATTTCCGAATTTACAAGTACAAATAAAAATATTGATGTAATAGGGTTTATGACACAAACAACTTATATGTCTCAACATGTATCAGGAGAAATTTATACTGAACTATATGTTGGTCAAATAACGTTTAACCACGGGGATATTGTTCCAATATACGATGGCGTTGAATAGATCAACAGATCTTAGGAGCGATAGTATGAAACGAAAAGGAAAATTCATCATAATAGGGTTGCTTGCTATAATAGGAGTATTTATAACCTTATGTATTTCGGTTTATAACAGATATTATAAAGAGCCGAATGCTCCAGATAATACCAATGCTTCAGATGTTCAGACAGGATTATTGCCTGCCCTTCCAAGAAATGAAAAGGTTAAAATACAAGATGAGGCTGCATCCAAAAGGACTGTATCCAGCTTTACAACACAAACATCCAGTAAAGGAACAATTAAAGAAAATTCAAATCTTCTCTATCTTCCAATTGGAAATTCTCCAGTGAATAAACTGGACTGTTTCATTGAAATAAAAATTGATGGGAAATATCTCTATACATCCGCTTTGATAAAACCCGGAACATATTTAGAAAAAATAAAACTGAAGAAAAAATTGAGCAAAGGAATTCACCAGGGACTGGTCAGGCAGATTACAGTTTACAGAGGCAAGACAGTATCCTGCTATGAGACAGCAGTTCCAATTATCTGCTCTTGAGAAAAGAAGGTGGTAATATGCGTAAATATCTCAAAACAGCACTGTTTTCAGCTTTTGTCTTGAGCTTACTTGGCATGGCGCGAATACCAGCTCATGCTGCCGATATATCGGTCATATCTGTGTCGTTTCCATCTAATATTGACATTGATGTGGGAAGCCCTACGGATTCGGCAGGAACCGGGACCATACAGAATAATAACAGCAATAAAGTAGATATCTCATTTCTCGGTATCAAATCCTCTGATGAAACATCACCCAAAGTGGTTACTCCTGAAGACGACAAGAACTACTGGTCAAACCTAACCCCGTCGCAGACGGAATCCATAATAAACCTTGGGTTTAAAATAGGGGAAACTCCCTACTGGTCGCCGGCGCAAACACAGAACAGCCCTACAAACCCGGTAGGCAATGTGATAACGCTGGCACCGAATGATACGAAGGCCCTTACTCCAATTGCCAGACACGGTCTCCAATGGACAAAAGATGCAGGACTGAACTATGCTGCATATTTTCGGATACAGCCATACTGCAAAGTCAATGTAATTGCAGGAGAAGGGGGTACTGTAACTGGGGGAGGAGAGTATAAAACAGGAAGTGCTGTAACTCTTTCTGCCAGTCCAAATTCCGGGTATAAGTTCACAGACTGGACTTGTTCAGATGGAGAAAAAAGTTCAAACAGCAGCTTTTCTTATACCGTTACAGACAATGTTACATGGACTGCTAACTTTGAGGGAACTTACGATTGCAGGGCCAGGGTAGTAAATGGAACGTGTGGATACAGTAAAATTAATGAAGACGGTAGTGGAAGATTAGGTGGACGGAATCATTATTACGATGATCCTGCTCATAATGTTGAAACGCATATAGACTTTTATTTTGACGAACCAGTTTCATTTCAATTAATGACTTCAGACGAGTTTTATAATGATGGTAGTAGTAGCGATGTTCCAGTAATTCCAGTCTCAAGACGATTCTTAATAGTCGGCAGCAGCGTAGGAAATAGTGGCACACTCGCAAATTGGGATGATGCATATCCTGCTTTATATGCCTATATGCCCGATTATAAAAAAATCGGAACAGCACATTACCCTGATGATGATTCTTATACTTTGAATAGTAAAGGACTTTGGATTCACTCAACCGGAACGGCAACGCATTTTGTTTTGACCGTTAATAGTTTAATTCTTGAAGCCAGAAAAGACGATGAGGGATATTTGTACTGGACTTGGCCTGCAGGCGGCTTGCGCATTTTCGGCCATCAAATCAATCATGTCAAATTAATTGATTAGAGTCATGCATATAGAAATAAGGACGGCCATTTAGCCGACCTTATTTATGATTTCAATCTTTCCACATCTTTCGACAGAGTTTTCAACAGGAGGCCGTCACAGAAATGTGATAGCCTCCTGTTGCTATTTCTTCTAATCACCGGACGTTAGCAGAAATTTTGTAAAATTTTTGATTTCCAGAAAATACTGCTTTACAATGCCGTTTTGCTGGCTATAATAGTTTTAGGATACATGTACCCTACAGATAAGATGAAGGAGAACGACATGGACAAGAATAAGCTGAATGACTATGTCCTTGCGTATTGCCAGTGCAATGGCCATCCTCCGTCTTTAAGCCAGATTGCTTACACATTTGGCCTGAAATCACGTTCTTACGTTAACAGGCTGCTAAAACAACTGGTAACAGACGGGCATCTGGTAAATTTGGATGGAAAATACTATCCGTCCGGTGCTGAGCAGCAGATTAAAGTACAAAGAGTACCAGTTCTCGGCAAAATAGCAGCTGGCCAGCCGATTGAGGCAATCCAAAACCTTGAAGGATATGTAGGGTATATACCACAGGAAAGTCGTCAGGATAGCCCGTTGTTCGCACTGAAAGTTAAGGGGTCGTCTATGATAAACGTCGGCATTTATGATGGAGATATCGTCATTATCCGGCGGCAGGACACGGCTGATAATGGACAGATTGTCGCTGCAATGGTTGACGGAGAGGCAACAGTCAAAAGATTTTATAAAGAGCATGGGCATTACAGGCTCCAGCCGGAAAACGACACCATGAAGCCGATCATCGTAAAAAATGTTGATATTCTGGGAATAGTTATATCCAGCATTAGATATTTCAGGTGAAGAAATTATGGAACGGACAATTTTGCACAGCGATTGCAACTCGTTCTATGCGAGCGTTGAGTGCCTATATCACCCCGAAATACGGGATAAACCAGTGGCGGTCGGCGGAGAACCAGAACACCGACACGGGATTATCCTTACCAAAAATCAGATTGCCAAAAGGTATGGGGTTACAACAGGAGAGGCCCTCTGGCAGGCGCGGCAGAAATGCCCGGACCTTATCATCATCCACCCCAGATATGACTTGTACCTGAGATTCTCCAGACTGGCCCACAAAATTTACCTGGAGTACACAGACCGGGTAGAGCCATTTGGCATTGATGAGTGCTGGCTTGACGTGACTGGAAGCGTGACACTGTATGGCGATGGAGAAAAGATCGCTCGGGAAATAAATCAGCGCATAAAAGAAGAGCTTGGCATCACCGTCAGTGTGGGAGTTAGCTGGAATAAGATTTTTGCCAAGCTGGGCAGCGATTATAAGAAGCCGGATGCCGTCACGGTAATATCGCGGGAAAATTACAAAAATATTGCATGGCCTCTCCCTGTTGAAAATTTACTGTATGTGGGGCCAGCGACCACAAGGAAACTAAACAGCCTTGGTATCCATACGATAGGAGAGCTGGCCAATACTCCGCTTGACTGCCTGCACCGTAGGTTTGGGAAATGGGGCGATATGCTCCATTGTTTCGCAAATGGCAATGATATCACCCCGGTCGCAAAATACGATGAGTCCCAGCTTGTCAAATCGGTAGGGAACAGCACTACAACAATCCGCGACCTTACTACCGATGAGAATGTAAAAATGGTTTTGTTTGTACTGGCTGAAAGCGTCGGCCGGCGGATGCGGGAGCAGGGGTTCAAAGGCAGGACCCTGACTGTATGGGTGCGAGATAATCAGCTCCTCTCAATTTCAAGGCAATGCAAATTTACAAAATATACTAATATCTCGTCAGAAATTGCTGCGAAGGCCATGTGGTTATTTAAGCGTATTTATAGCTGGTATAGCCCAATCCGGAGTATCGGTATTTCGATATCTGACTTTGTTCCTGATA
>ENA-UOOI01002806-UOOI01002806.1-fermentation-metagenome-genome-assembly--contig:-NODE-2806-length-14222-cov-11.258770_pt1 | contig 14222 bp, 20 predicted proteins | sample MGYA00245779_ERZ724027 | MGnify/ENA primary metagenome ERZ724027 (study PRJEB28704, sample SAMN03018318) | fermentation metagenome | biome: anthropogenic terrestrial biome; feature: soil... | reverse complement strand
TAAGATTTGTTGATAAGAAGGATGCAGGGCGTACAATATTAAAATTGCTTTATTACTCTGTAATGGAAGCGTTAAAAGAGAAGACACCAGACATAAAAGCAGAGCAAGCGAATTAAAGGGGCTGTGAGGTGATGGATCATTCTTTAGCAGATATAAACTTGAAAGAACTTATAGAAAAAGAAACGGGTGAAAAATTTAATAGCCAAAATAAAATAAAATGTATATTCCATCCAGATAAGAATCCTTCCTTAAGCATTAAATTTGATGGCAATAACAATAAGTTCAAGTTTAAATGTTTTGGCTGTGGCGAGGGTGGAGATGCCATTGACTTTATCATGAAATACAGAAATATGGATTATATAGAAGCCAGGGAGTTTTTAGGCTTGTCAGTTGAAAAGACGGAGTCTGAAAACCAAATGGAAAGGATAGAAAAATATATTCAGTGGGAACTTGAGAATCGGAGGAAAGGACAAACCTTGCTTGGCATATTCCCTTTTGTGGACCATAAAGGCAATCCCGTATATTTTAAAGCTAAATTCCAATTCCCAGATGGTAAAAAAAAGCTATCTTATTACCATATTGATGGGAAGAAAGTTATAAACAAAAGAAAGGGCGAAGAGCTTCCATATAATTTGCACAACGTAAAGAAAGGGATAAAGGAGGATAGCATAATCATTATATGCGAAGGTGAAAAAGACGCTAATATAATCAATAATACTCTAAAAAGTACTAGGTATGTGGCCACCAGTGTAAAAGGCGTTAAAGATTTATCGGTATTTAGGAATGCATGTTTATACATCTGTGGCGATACTGGAAAAGCTGGAGAAAAGTATATCAAGTGGATAAAAGGGCAGCTATTTAACTGTTCTGCAGCTTTTAAAATTATTAATTTACCCGACATTAAAGAGCTTGGAAATAATAAAGATGTAAGTGATTGGTTAGAGGATGGACATAACAGAGACGATTTGCTGCAGGCTTTTAACAGGAGCCTGGATTTAAAAAATAAATATGAGTTGCAGCAGGATTATTTAGGAATATATAAAATAGTTTCTAAAAAAATTGAAGGCATAGAAACTGACAAAAAGGTATACTTGACGAATTTTAATATTGTCAATGCTGCAACCGTTAAATATGTAAATGAGGATGCAGAAGGAGTCAAACTGGTTTTAAAAACATCATTAGGAGGAACTTTCGAAAAAGATGATAGTGTAAGTGTCTTTGATGATGTTAAATCATTCAGAAATTTTCTAGGTTCTATGGATTTAGCGTTTAAGGGGAGGATAGATGATTTGATGAATTTGAAAATATGGGTAAATAAATATTTTGCTTTAAAAAAGTTAGAAGTTTATTTAGGTACTAGATTTGTGTTTATAAACAATAAGATAAGTTTAGTAACTCATAAGGGAGCAATAACACCGAATGGCATAAGTACAAAAACAAAAAGTGACGGTGGTACTGTTATCGACATTTTAGACATTGAATGTATAAACAAAGAAGAAATTACTGAACTTAAAAAGTATTTATTTGAGTTTGCACCATTAAAAATAAGTTATTCCATTATAGGCACTATAATTAATAATCTTGCCATAGCTCAGGCGATAGAGCTAGGAATAAATTTTCATCACTTACTATTGGCCGGAGAAAGTGGAGGAGGTAAAAGTACAATAATGGAAAATGTAATAGCTATGATTTTAAACTATCCCAAAGATGATATTAAATCCATAGGGCTAATTACTCCCTTTGCATTGCAGAAAAATTTAAGTGATGGAAACTATCCGATTTTATTTGAAGAGTTTAAGCCAAGCGTAATGAATGATTATAAAAAAACAATGTTAAGCGAAATTTTAAGAAATAGCTATGATAGGCACACAGTTGACAGGGGAAATAAGAATCTAAAAGATAACAAAATATTTGCACTTATAAGACCTATTATACTTGCAGGTGAAGAAACTTATTTTAATGGTGAGAAGGCTTTAAATGAAAGATCCTGTATTGTTTATCTTTCAAAGAATCAAAGATTAAAAAAACATACAGAAGCCATGGAATGGATAAGTAATAATCCTAATATCTTAAATAAGCTTGGTAGAAGCCTGATTGATGTGGTATTAAATACGTCAGTAGAAGAATATAAGCAGATTAGACAAATGGAAGCTAGCAGAATCAAGAATTTAAAAGATAGACCATTAAATACAGCTATTAATATCTGTACAGGCATTGCCATATTAAATAAGCTATTTAGTAACTTTGGATTGAAGGAGCTGGAAGAATATCACTCTTTAGTAGTGGATAATATTAAAACTGAAATCTTAGATAATCGGGAAGATTCTCTTTCGGAGGTTGAAAAGATATTGAAGTTTTATGACCAGATAATAGAAGATAATAGGATTTCAGATGCTGCACTTAAGTATGCCCTATATCGTAAGGATGGAGAAGTATATATAAGGACAAGTGAAATGTATAATCAAATATTAAATCATATGAAAAATATTGGAGATAAAAAGCCAACATTGGAATTAAAGGACTTCAAAAAACAGGCAAAAATGGCAGGATATTTACTAAAGCCGTCTGGAAAACTGATAACCATTGATAATAAACCTAAAAGATTTGATATGTATAATACTGAAAGGCTTAAAAAATTAGAACTAAATTCAATAGTTCCTCCGGATGTAGTGGAAGATGAATGGGAAGAAGGAGAACAGCAGGTCATATATCCAAATAAATTCAATAAGAAAAAATAGACGTAAGTATAGGATAATAACGAAAACCATAAAAGTGTTATTAAAATGTTATTAAAAATGTTATTATCGGAATAGCTGTATATCTAGCTTTATATATAGTTATATATAGTTAATAACATAATAACATAAAAATATATTACGTACGTGTATGCATTCACATACGCATATAAAGATGAGTGGTTTATTTTTTAAAAAATGTTAGTTAATTATTATCGTCTGTAAAGTGAGTAAAATCAATGCTTATAGTAATAATATTAGACATCAATTTATGTTATTAAAAATGTTATTATCGGGAAAGAAGGTTGAAAATATGAAATTTAATATAGATGAAATTAATAAAGATAGAATTGAACAAATAGAAGAAGACTTAATGAAAGAGTACCGTAAAGGTAGAAGAAAGAATAAATGTAAAATCCATACATTACTTAATGAAAAGGACAGGCTTTTAAAATTATCAAACAGTTAGATAAAGTAAATATTTAAATTCTAAAGATGATGGTATGGGCATAAAACATATCTAAAAATAAGATAGCTTTAAAAATAATGTATTAGAGTTTTAGAATACTAAGTTAGTAAGGAAGAGGTGCGGTATGAAAAATCATATACGTGACTATGCTACTGCTGCATTCCGTTTCTATGCCGAGCAGGATATGTCAGCAGATGAATATAAGAAAAAAATATATGATGAAGCATTGGAAGACTATAGGAAAAGGCAGGAGAGTGAAGGAATAAGTTTTCCGATCGAGGCAGCAATAATAAGAGCTGAAAGAGCAGTCAATGAAAAGCTTGCAGAAATTAAGGATATGGAAGCTGTAGAACTTACCGTTGCAGAGCTTAGAGTTAAACCTCAAGGCAGGGCTATTGTACAGGCTATAGAGATTGTTTACTTCAAGGATGCTGATAAGGAATTAGAAAAGGGTGATATACACAGTAGAGTTCATACGGCAGAAATATATATACCTGCAAGTCAGAAAACAGTTTATCGCTGGCTTAGAAATGCGAGAAAGTTGTTTGCAGAAAAAAGAGGGTTAAGAATTTAAATAAAACTTTTTAAAAAGATGACAGTAATAAGGGTATGTCAAGTGGTATAATGTGTATAGTGGTAGTTAGTAGGCACGGCACTTGATTAAGTTCAGGTGCCTTTTATTTATGGAATTATATAGAAGTTCGTTAAAGTTTGGTTTAGCGAAGTTATGTATATAGGACAAACTATTGGTATTGCTAGGTTTGCATAAAGATGGAAGTTAAAAGCTATGAGAATTACGGCTAATTGAGAATGATTTACCCTAATAAATGGTAAATAAACAGGAGGAAGAATAGTAGGTATGTCAATAGGAAGCAAAGAAAAAGCCTGTAAAGAACTTATTAGAACTACATTGAATTTGTGGAATAGTTTAGGCATGGATAAAGATATGGTAAAGAAGATACTGTATGATGAATTAAAAGATAGTGAACTAATAGATATATTTATAAATGATATAAGGACAGTGCATCCTATGCATTGTTGCTATATAAAGGGTAAAGAGATAAAGGAACGTGTGATAACTGGATATGAGGTTAGCTTTATTTTGAATGATATTATTGATTGTAAGATTGTTGTTATGCCAGAATATTATGATGGTAGCAGAGAACATCTGATAAAACATATAAAAGGTAAAATAAACCACAAGATTGGAAGTGAATAGTTTATGATTAATTCTTCATTAGGATATGCCGTAGGAAGAGATGAAGAAGGAAAGGCTCCTCTTATGGGAGATTGCGAGGAAGAGGTGGTGCTAGGTCCAGAGATGAAGACAAGGCTTGAATACTTTAGAGGGCATGAAAGGGTAATCTCAAGTAAAGAAGCAGAGAGTATGCTAAAGCAAATGAATATAGGAGAAGATGATATCGATGGAATTAAAGAAAGCAATGATTTATAATTGTAAGGGGTGACGCTATGAACGAAGTCACATGTGATAAATGCGGTAAAAAGTTTGAGATAAACCTTAAGACCAGAAGACTTCCACTTGATGTAAGAGAAGCTTATTTTATATGTCCACACTGCAATGAAAAGTATATTTGCTATTATACAGACCCACAGATAAGAGAAAAGCAAAAAGAGATTAGTAAGTTGCAGGAGAAATGTAGAGAGCTTAAAAATCCAGCTGAAAAAGCTGATATGGAATTAAGGATTATGAGATTTAAAGATGAAATAGGAGCAGATATGGAAGAATTGAAGAGAAGAATCTAATGGTTTAAAGTGAAAGCTTGTTCTGTTGTAAAAAGGACAGGCTTTTTTATTTTAGGAATATAAGGTGGTGATTGTAAGACTTGGCTAGACCGAGAGATGAATATGACAATATATATAAATCTAGAAGATGGCAGAGAGTAAGGAAGATAGTATTAATTAGGGATAACTACTTATGCCAGCCATGTTTAAGGCGTGGGTTAATCAAGGAAGCCAATACAGTTCATCATATAGTGGCGTTAAGGGAAGATTTAAGCAAGGCTTTTGACCTTGATAACTTAGAGTCTATATGTCCATCTTGTCACAATAAAGAACATCCTGAACGTAATGGAAGAAAAAAGAAAAAAAGAAGGGATGTTTACAAATTTTACAACAATGATATTGTATAAAATGATTACAACTAAATGGAAATAGATAGCCCCCTGTCAACAAATAATGACTATTGATTAGCGTAGACCGGGTGATGCCCTCCCTTTACAATAAATTCGCAGATGAAGTTTTTTTGAAAGGGAGATTTAAATTATTTTATTATCCTATTTTACATTATGTGGAAAGGTGGTGAGGAAAATGCCAACTCCAGCAAAATCTATTAAACTTCAATTATTAAACGGAAACAAAAATCACAGGACTAAAAAAGAAATAGAGAAACGTGTAAAAAATGAAGAAAAGCTAAAAATAGGCCATGAAAATGTAAAACCACCTTCATGGCTTGATGTAACTGCCCAAAAAGAGTTTAAAAGAGTAGCTGAGTTGCTGATTTCTGTTGAATTAATGACAGATGCAGATATTACGCACCTTGCATTATACTGCGATACTTACTCTCAATATCTTTCCTATAAAAGACAGGTTAAAAAATATGGAATGTGGACTGGCGGCAAGCCTAATCCATTTATTAAAAAAATGAGTGAAATGGCAAGACAACTCAGAGGCTTTGCTGCTGATTTAGGATTGTCACCATCTGCCAGGGCAAGGCTTGCAATTAACTTAGAATATACAGATGAGGATGAAGATGACTTCTAAACTTCTTGAAATGTCCTATACTGCACTTACTAGATGGTGGGAAAACTATAAAAGTGAACAAAAAGAATGGGGTGGAATACTTGAACAGCCATATCCGGAACTTTTAACGACCTGGTATGCCGAAAGACTTATTGACGGAACTATACCTGCAAGTAAAGAAAATATCCTGGCAGCTAAAAGGCATCTTAAAGATTTAGAGAGACAGGGCACAGATGATTTTCCCTGGATATTTGATGAGGAAAAGGGACACAGGCCGATAAGATTTATTGAAAAAAAATGCAAGCCTTCCAAGGGAGATTTTGAACAACTTGTGTTGCAGCCCTGGGAGCATTTCGTTATTGGTTCTTTATACGGATGGGTGCATAAGGACACTGGACTAAGACGTTTTCGTGAAGGATTGATATTTTTAGGGAGAAAAAACGGGAAAACCACCCTTATTAGTGGCCTTTCTAACTATTCAGTGGGCTTTGACAATGAAAATGGTGCAAGGGTTTATGTTCTTGCTAATTCAAAGGAACAGGCTCATGAATTATTTGATGAAGCCAAGGCAATGGTTGAAAAATCACCGTTTCTTAGAAAAAGATATAAAGCACAGAGAAATGTTATAAAGTATGAAGAGAAGTTTTCAGAAATTCAAGCAAGAGCTTCAGACAGTAAAAGGTTGGATGGTCTTAACACACACCTCGGAATTTTTGATGAAATTCATGAATTTGAGACTTTTAAGTTAATAAATGTAATAAAAAAGTCAAGGGGGACAAGAAAACAACCTTTAATTATCTATATAACCACTGCTGGGTACGTTTTGGATGGACCATTGATGCAGTTTTATGATGATGGTAAAGAATGTCTTGAAAGTATAGAAGATAATATTGACGAGAGGACTTTTTACTATATGGCCAAACTTGACAATATAAAAGAAATTGAAAATCCTGAATTATGGATTAAGGCCAACCCAAATATCGGCTTGATGAGCTTTGTAGATCTTGTTACAGATTGGAAGAAGGATAGGAAAAGTCCTCAGGAACGTGCCGACTGGATAGCAAAACAGTTCAATATTTTTAGTGATGTTACTGAATTATCTCTTGTAGATATAGAAACAATCAATAAAAATAATAAAGAATTAGATAAAAACACTCTGAAGAGCTGTGAATGTACAGGTGGTTATGACCTTTCAGAAACAGAAGATTTTACAGCTGCAGTATTGGAATTTCCATTGCAGACAAGTGAAGTCTTTATTTTACACCATTCATGGATTCCTGAAGCTAGATATAACAGAGATAAGAACCAGCAAAGACTTGATGAATGGATAGAAGCTGGTGACTTAACTGTAGTCCCAGGGATGTATGTAAAAGATATTTATGTTCAGGAATGGTTTGAAAAACAGTCAAAAATCTATAAGATAAGCAAAATAATGTACGATCCGGCTAAGGCATTGAGGTTAAATGAAGCCTTAAAGGACCTTGGTTTTAAAACTGAAATAGTAAGGCAGGGATTTATTACTTTAGGTGGACCATTACAGGATTTTAAACAAATGCTTTTAGATGGAAAAGTAATTTTTAATAATAGTAAAATCTACAGATGGTACCTTAACAATGTAAAACTTGTTGAAGATAGAAATAAAAATTGGATACCTACAAAGCAAGGTAAAAATAGAAAAATTGATGGTTTTGCTGCTACTTTAGACGCCCATGTAGATGTAATTAATAAATTAGTTAAACCTAAGGGTCCTGCAAAAGTTAGTTTTGCATCCATAAGGAGGAGGTGAAAAAAATTAATTTATTTCAGAAGGTAAAAAATGTATTTAAGTCCAATAGGATAAGGGCACAGACAACTAGCACTCCGGTTTCTCAAAGGTTTGCCAAATGGATAGGGCGTACATTTTGGGGGATAGACAATAGCACATTATCAAATAATGAACTAATTTTCAGTATTATAAGTCGTGTAAGCAATACTTTTGCTTCATTACCTGTAAAAGTTTATCAAAATTATGAGGAAGTTCATAATGATATCTCTGATTTGGTAAGCAATTCACCAAATCAGAATATGACAAGCTTTGAATTCCATCAAAAGATGGAAACAGATAGAAATGAGCATGGTAATGCCTATGCACTGATTGAAAGGGATATAAGACTGAATCCTGTAAGTTTGATTCCAATACCTCCTTGCTACGTAACGCCACTTATCAATAGTGATGATGGTTCATTGTGGTACGAAGTAAATATAAATGGTTCAACGAGATATGTGTTCAATACTGAAATTATACATGTAAAGCATATAACTGGTTCGTCACGACTTGCAGGTATCAGCCCTATAAAGGTATTGACCAATGCTTTAAAGTACGACAAGGCAGTTCAGGAATTTTCCCTTAAAGAAATGGATAAGATTGATAGTTTTAAGATTAAATATGATGCTAATTTAGATGATGATAAGAGGCAAGCTATTATTGATAATTTAAGACAATTTATTTCCGATAATGGTGGAGCTTTGTTTGAGGAAAATGGAGTTGCAATTGATGAAATACAGAGAGGGTATACATCCGCCGATACCATAAATTCAGAGAAAATAACCAGAACTAAAATGGCTAATGTATTCACTGTTCCTGTTGCTTTTGTAAATGAAGTTGAAGGACAGTCTTATTCCAGCAATGAACAGGTAATGATTCAATATGTGCAGATGAGATTGACACCAGATGTTAGACAATATGAGCAGGAATACAATAGAAAACTTTTAAATCCCATTCAAAGAAAACAAGGGGAATACTTTAAGTTTTCAGTAAATGCACTTCTCAGGGGTGATATGGCGGCAAGAACTGCATTTTATCAGTCTGGTGTAAGAAACGGGTATTTAAAACAGGATGAAGTAAGGATGCTGGAGGATTACCCACCTGCAGGTGGTAATGCAAATAAACTCTGGGTAAGTGGTGACTTATATCCTATAGATATGGACCCGTCATTGAGGAAAGGAGGAGATGACAATAAAAAATAAGCAAAAAAATCAAAAATACTGGGAATTTAAGAACCAAACAGATGATTCAGCCGACCTTTATTTATATATCGAAATTGCTTCATGGGGTGGCGGTTATTATGCACATTCAGCACAAAGCTTTAAGCGAGAACTTGACAGCTTGGGAGAGATAAAAACTTTGAATGTGTATATTAATTCACCAGGTGGAGACGTATTTGAAGGTAATACAATATACAATATGTTGAAAAGATATAGTGCTCAGGTGAATATTCACATAGATGGATTGGCAGCAAGTATCGCCAGTGTAATAGCTATGTCTGGTACTGTTTATATGCCTAAAAATACTATGATGATGATTCATAATGCCTGGACTTATACCTATGGAAACGCAAATGATTTAAGAAAAATAGCTGATGATTTAGACAAAGTAAATCAATCACTGAGACAAGCGTATTTGCAAAAAGCAGGAGACAAGTTATCAGAAGAAGATTTGATAGCTTTAATGGATAACGAAGAATGGTTAACTGCACAGGAATGTTATGATTATGGCTTATGTGATGTTGTAGAGGAGGAAAATAATATAGCAGCATGTATAAGTGAAGATTTATTTTCCAAATATCGCAATGTGCCTAAAACATTGTTGACAAGAAATATTACTAATTCAATTTCAGTATTGGAAATGGAAAAAAGAAAGAAACTATCTGAACAGGCAAGACAGAATATTGAATATACAAAAACAATTTTAGGGGGAATTTGTAATGGCGAAGACATTATTTGAAATGAAACAGGATCTCATTACTATAGGAACACAATTGCAAAAGGTAGAAAATGAAATAGCCGAAAAGGCTGTTGACCCGAAGGTTACAACTGACGATCTTAATAAATTGACTGCTACCAAGGCAGATTTGAAGACAAGGTTTGATTTGCTAAAGGCACAGCATGATCAACTTGAAGCAGAACAGAAAGCAGCTCTTGCAGCAAAACAGGCATCAACCCAAAAGGTACTTGATGATACAAATGATGAAAAAGCAAAAACAATTAAGGCAAAAGCACTTCTCATAAAGGCTGTAATGACTAAACAGCCTATACCAGATGATGTTAGAGCAATTTTAGGAATGAATGTTCAAAATGCTCTTGGCGCTGGCAGCTCCTTGGGAAATGGGGATAAGTTATTGCCTTCGACTATGACACAGGAGCTGCTTACTGAGCCTATGGCAACAAACCCACTAAGAGGAATTTCCACGTTTACTAATATTACTAATTTAGAAATTCCCAAGCTATTATTTACCCTTGATGATGATGATTTTTTAGTTGATGATAGTGCAACGGCTAAGGAATTAAAGGCTGAAGGAGATACTGTAACATTTGGAAGGAATAAATTTAAAGTGTTCAGTGACATTACCGAGACTGTTTTAAATGGTACTGAAACTAATCTCGTTACTACGGTACAGGCTGGGTTGCAAAGTGGGCTTGCCAAGAAGGAAAAGAAAGTAGCCTTTGAAGCAACTACACCAACAGACATGAGTTTTTATAAGAAAAATAAGGCAGGAACAGATTATTTAATTACTGCAAAAGCTAGTTCAACTATGTATGAAGCTATAATGGCAGCTTTAGCAGATTTGGAAGATGACTATGCAGATAATGCAAAAGTAGTTATGAAAAAAGCTGATTATTTTGCAATGATAAAGGAACTGGCAAATGGGAATGCTTCCTTGTTTTTAGCACCACCTGAACAGGTACTGGGAGCACCTGTAATATTCTGTGATTTAGCTACGATACCGGTAGTAGGTGATTTTAGATATTCTCATTACAACTATGACTTAAATATGATTTATGATCAGGACAAGAACGTCAAAACAGGTATTGAGAGTTTTGTTTTAACTGCATGGATTGACCATAAGATTAAGTTAAAATCTGCATTCAGGTTAGCTGTAGTCACTCCCTAGTCAGCCCCAAGTACCAACTGCCCCAACAAATTTAGCGGGAACAACTACAATTACCCAGGCTAATTTGACATGGGATACAGTTGAGGGGGCAACTCAGTATAATATCTATAGAGATGGTACGAAGGTGGGTGAAAGCACAACTAATTCCTATGAGGATGATGGATTAACAGCTTCAACAACCTATGAATATAAAGTGTCGGCTGTAAATGCCGTAGGAGAGAGTACTTTAAGTGATGAATTGCCATTAACGACTCAATCTTAAACGTAAAGAAATTGGGGGTGGTATAAATGGTTGGTTTAAATGAACTTAAATTGGCACTTAGAATTGATACTTCAGATGATGATCTGTTATTAACTATATTTATGGATACAGCTTCTGACTATGTAAAAGGTGCGGTAGGGAACAAAGTTCCTGGTTTTTATGATAGCAACCCCAAATTTGATACTGCAGTTATTCTACTAACAGATCATTATTATAAAACACGTTCTGCAACGAATGAAACAGACTTAAAGAAAGTTCCTTTCGGGGTTACAACGCTTATACTTCAGATGAAAGGGGATTATCTGTATGCATTACAGCAATCAATCGCAGACAGCACAGCTCAATAACAGGATAATTCTTCAAAAGTATGTTACTGTTCCTAATGACAATGATTTTAGTATTAAAGAATGGCAGGATTATAAATCCATATGGGCAGCAGCTAAAAACTTGCATGGCGAAGAGTACTACACAGCAGGAGAAGAACAATCAAAGAAAACTGTAATCTTTACAATTCGTTACAGGAAAGATATAGATGAAAGAATGAGAATTAAATTCGGAAAAAGAATTGTTGACGAAAAAGAGGTTGATAGAATATTTGAAATTACTTTTATAGATGATATTAAATATCGTCGTGAGTTTATGGAAATTAAGGCTTTAGAGATGTTCCCAAGAGGTAGTTAAGGCTAATAAATTAGGACGGTGGTATTATGGGTGTAGATGTTGAACTTGACGGCATGGATGAGCTATTTGATAAAATAGATGAACTTGGCAGAAAAGGATCACGCATACAAAATGCAGCACTTAAGGCAGCAGCGCAGCCTATTGCAAAAGAAATGAGAGATACTGTTGGAGTCAGTAGCATTAATGAAAAACATATCAGAGATGACATACAAGTTTCTAGGGTAAAGACTGAAAATGGAGAGAGATATGTAAGAGTTGGTCCTGGAAAAAATACTAACTGGAGATCAAAATTTCTTGAATTTGGTACATCCAAAATGAATGCCAAACCTTTTATGGCTCCTGCTTATGAGAATAATAAAGAAAAAATTAAGCAGATTATAAAGGAAGCATTAAAAGCAGGATTAGGATTATGATTAGGTTGTTTACTATATTGCAACCTACAGGAGTGCCAGTTAACAGGTTACATTACGAGGGAGAGGCAGATCCATATATCGTTTGGTTTATATATAATGAAAATGGAGAAGCTTTTGCTGAAAATGTAGAAATAGAAACTGGATATTATATTCAAGTTGATATTTATACAAAAGGTGATTTTACAAATCTATATAAGCAAGTGTTAGAGCTTATGACAGCAGCAGGATATTATCGGACACTCACAACAGAGACGTACGAAGCAGATACAAAATTAAATCACAAAATAATTAGATTTAAATACGTTGAAAGTTCTCAAATTTGAGAGCTTTTTTATTTTGTTAAAAAAAGGAGTGATTATATATGCCTTTAATGGGTATAGAAAAACTTTATGTAGCAAAGCAAACAACAGATACAGCAGCTGGAATGACATTTACTACACCGCAGTATTTTAAAAATGTTCAAGAACTTTCTATAAAACCAAAAACAAATAGTGCAAAGGCTTATGCAGAAAACAGGTTAGTGGATCAGGCTACTCAGTTTGATAGTGCAGATATATCTATGAGTAGATATGATATGTCCAGTGCTGAGAGGGCTTTCGTTTTGGGTCAGAGTTTAACTGCAACAGGCGGCACTGTTAGTGCAGATTCAGATACTCCTCCATTTATTGCACTTTTATATAAATCTCCTATAAAAGTTGATGGAGTTTTAGGGTACAGGTATGGAGTAATATACAAGACAATGTTTGAGCCACCAGATGAAGACATGAAAACATTAGAGGGGAAACCTAATTTATCGGAAGTCCCTAAATTAAGTGGTACAGCACAGCCAACCGAATGGTCATTCCAGGATGGGGCCAAAACAAAACATCCATGGGAATATCATATCGACACTACAGATCCTAATTGCCCAGAAGATATTGACGATTGGTGGTTTGATAGTGTTGCAATGCCTTCCCTTACTGCTATAAACGCACTGGAGCTGTCTTCTAGCACTCCATCTGATAGTGCTACAGCAATTGCATTAGACACAAAACCAACTTTAACATTTAATAATGCTATTGCAGATTACAGCAATATATTATTGATGAATGTTACTGATGGTGTCATGGTAACTAACACTATAACTTTAGATACTACGGGTAAGATTTTAACCATTACTCCTGGTGTAAACTTAGTTGCAAGTAAAACTTACAACATAATTGTACAGGGTGTTAAGGATATTTATGGACAATCTTTAGGAACGCAATTAATTAGGTTTACTGCGGTAGATGCTTAATATAGAGGGTTTATACCCTCTTTCTCTTAGAATTAAAAAAATAATAGAAAGGAAGTTAAAAATATGAGTGAAAATACAGATATGAAACAATTAGGTATTGAGATAGACCTCGATAGAAAGAGAAGAATAGTATTCGATTTAAACACTCTTTGCGATATAGAGGAAAAATATGGGGGCGTAGATGACGCAATGAGAGCCGTTGGTAAACTTGGCAAGGGTGGCATGAAAGACTTAAAGTATATGTTATGGAAAGGCCTATCCAGTGAAGATGAAAAGCTAACCGAAGAGGATACAGGACGTTTAATGGATGCTACTACCCTTAAAATGGTAAGCAGTAAGTTATTGTTAGCATTAGGTGTTTCACTCCCTCTTGAAAATAATAAAACAAAAAACGAGGAAACCGAGGAAACGGATACAAAGAAAAAATGAAATTTCCTTGGGCACGCATGATAATTATAGCTACAACATGCTTGAACATGACGGAAGAAAAGTTTTGGAAAACAACTCCTAGAAAATTCTTTGCACTATGGCATGAGTATAAAATATTCTATGGCCTTGAAAAAGAAGAGAAGGTTTTGTATGCTAATGAGATTTTTTGATATAGTGGAAAATGGTTCCTCGTTTTGATATTATAGAGATATATGACAAAAGGGGGATTTATTTATGAAAAAAAGACTAATTATTGAAATTATATG
>ENA-UOOI01002805-UOOI01002805.1-fermentation-metagenome-genome-assembly--contig:-NODE-2805-length-14223-cov-3.485531_pt1 | contig 14223 bp, 9 predicted proteins | sample MGYA00245779_ERZ724027 | MGnify/ENA primary metagenome ERZ724027 (study PRJEB28704, sample SAMN03018318) | fermentation metagenome | biome: anthropogenic terrestrial biome; feature: soil; material... | reverse complement strand
TTTTAAAATCTAAAACTTCATCAAAGACAGGAGGAATTACTTCTACTCCATTTTGATCCAGAAATCCCCATTTACCACCTACAAATTCTGAATAATCGCTATTTGGTATTTTTTTGTTTTTTCCACCTATGTTGAACGCAGCATATCCATTTGAAAAAGGGCGAATGAAATCATATTTAGGGTTTAAAATTATAAATCCGTTCGTGTTTGCAAGTCCTATTTTACCTTTACCAACAATTCGGAAAATATTATTTATTGGATAATCAGGCCCGTTATCGACAACATATACTTTAAAAAGTTCTTTTCCTTTATTATTTATTGCGACTATATCTTTACCTTTTTTGAGTACATAACCTAATGAATCAATTGTATCTGAATAAGCAAAATCATATTTCCCGTAAGGAATAATAATCTTGTTTCGATTATCTACATAACCAAATTTCATTTTGCCAGCTACTGATTTTTGTACTTTAATTAAAGACTGCGTAAAAGCAAAAGTAGAAGAAGAGGCGAGAAATAAAATTGTCAAGATTTTTAAAACTATTCTTTTCATACTTATTTAATCCCATAAAAGTATATTTCACTACAGTGTGAGGAGTAATCCTCATCTTCTATTTATTCCATTCCATAAGTCAAAAACCGGCGGAAAAAATCTAGACAAGCCTGATTAATTTTTCCGCCCGTTTTAGTTTGTACAAAAATTATCTTTTATCCTCTTTTAAAATATTGTCAAGTTTGAAATAGTTTCAATTTAATACGCAAATAATCCCAAAAGCCGAATTAATATTAGCGGCTTTACAAACATAAGTATTTCCACTTGTTAACCCCTTTAATAACAAGCAAAAAAGCAAATAGGTTTTATATAACCTAATAAATTTGCTTGCAATTATGGGTTCTTTAATATTGTAAGTTCATTATGCAGTTTTATAAACGACGCATTAAAAAAGCTACAGATAATAGCTTTTGTTTCACAAAAGCTAAAGCAACAAATTCAATGCTCGACTTGTTTAAATTGTTTCTACAGGTTGTATGAAGACGGGGCATTCTTAAATTTTCCATTGACACTGAAGATGATCTTGTCTATTATTTACAAGATATTGGAACTGTTGGTCTTAATCAATACATGATCAGATAAATTGGCTTAAAGTAAGGAAGAAAAAATATTTAAAATTTGGGGGATTAAATGCTGCTTTACCTCAAACTGATCTTTTCCCTGAAATAATAATCATATTCTTTTTCTATGTCGAATTCTTCTTCATATATACTTTTGTCTAAATTCATTTCTTTTTGTCGATAATATCTATTTAATTCCCAGAACTCCTTAGCGTATTTTTTATTAATTCTTCTCTCATTAACTATCCATAATGTGATAATACCGGTCAGGGTAAGAATAAATACAGACATAATAACAATTTCTTTTACAGTAAGCCCCCACTCATAAAAAATCTTGTCGTGACAGATCCTTTTGAAGTGATTGATTTTATTTATGCCATTTGTTTTTTTCATAATAAGAGGATTTTTATATATTAAGGAATAACTTTTTCTTAATCAACAAATTTCCCGGTTCATTGTTTAATGTATGAGGATCGTTAATATAAAAACAACATCGAAAATTCATTGATTAAAATAAGGTAAAATCGTTTGCCGGAGGTTATATTTGAACCAATTGGATCAATAATGGATAATAATAAAAACGATAATAAGGTTGAAATATGCACTCTTTCAGAAGATGGTAAGAATAGGGTATTTCCCTATGTAGGAACCATTCCCGCCGGTTATCCTTTCCATGCGGCAGGTTTTTCGTTGAACCCATAGATATCTCTGATAAATACATGAGGGATTCTTAAGCTACGTTTATAGATAGGCCCTATGGCATTTCAAGGGACGGGCTCATTGCAGATTGAGATTATTTTTATATGGACAGGGCACTACTTAACTGCAACGGACAAACTCTATCTACATCAACAAGAATGGTACAGATCGGTGGTAGTATAAATATTTGTGGATAAGTTTCTGGAAACTTCAGTGGAATAATTACTATAGAAAGTTATCTAGGAATGTTAGAAGGTCAACTGAGGGTTGACATAGTAAGCAAGCTATAGACTACAACCTAAATTTAGCAATATGCAGAATTTATATGGAATCAATCGTTACTAACATCCGGAAATATATAAAAATATTTTTTTGGGGAAGTTGTTTATTATGTTGGTTGTTTATGATATCCGGTTGCACGCATCAAGCCGGCAAATATACTGAAAAGAAAAAAAATCATGTACTTGAAAATAATGAAAATTTAGAAACAGAGAATCTTTTGAACAACAGTGATATAAAGGATTCAACCTTGTTTTTTATAAATTCATTAGATATTCGCCTAGTCTTAGAGGATTCCATTTTTATCGGAAATCCTGAAAAGATAAATATGAGAATAATTAATAATTCTGATTATATAGTTCTTACACGCAATGCTTACATAATCAAACACTTTGAATTTGGATTTTGGGCTGCATTACCAGAATTCGAAAAATTGATATGGACAGATGAAGGATTTGTAATCGACCCTAAAACTGAAAGAGTATTTGTTGCTGAACTTGATTTTCTTGGTTTAAATTTAGTTCAAGGAAGATATAGAATAGAAAAAGAAATATCCATTTTAGATAAAGGGAAAAACTCTCAAATCGATAGTAATAGACCTATTGTAGGAAATCGTTCCATTGAAACCGAATTTGTTGTTAAATAACCTCTTGCTTTTTTGGAAACCGTTTTGTCGAGACAGAATTCATTTTGTATGGTATTTCTTTCAAGTCTAATATGTTTAGATGTTCACGGGTATTTATTTCGATTTTCAATCTCATGCTGGTTACGGGCTGTATTTCCGAATCGAAACTATAAACTACCGTGTTGTTATAAATATGTTGTTTTACAGTCCGTTTCATTCCAAGAAAAGACAATCTCTCGCATCCGGGATATCGCGAATCTTTTATACTTGCATCGTACCGTTTCTTGTAGCGTCTTTAGTTGAAAATTTTCATTTTTTATTTGATTCTTCTTTTAACTCTTCACCCAAAAGATGACATAAATCAGGATCTTTGCAGATTCGTCCTTTCTCATCCTCGATGATATTGACAACATCCTTCTTGATCCGGTTATAATTCCATTCTATTTGCTGCTGCATAATGTCATTGCCGTTCCCATCTTTGAAATCATTGATGACCGGAATCTTTTTGTATGCTTTTGTTCCAGTGGCGACTTTCGCGTTATCAACAACAATTTGTGCATGGAATATCTTTTCATCAATCTTCTCATCGAAATTATCGGCGACTGATCCCACGAACATGCCTTGTGACAGGTTGGCAATTTTGGAAGCCGGGATCAGGAAATCCATTTGGGTATTGATGGATGTGGAGGTATCCTGCCGGTTAATTGAAATGGACTGCCTTTTCTGGAGGACTTTCCCAAAGCGTTCGGACAAGGTTTTGGCGGTTTCTCCCACGACCTGCCCGCTGAAAATGTTTCCTGCCGTATTTATAGCTGTTTGAGTAATAATTATATAATTATTTTTTTAACTGAGAGTTTGCCGACGCCTATGATGAAGATGAAAAATGCCCGGTTTCTTGCATATATAATTTGAAAATTATATATAACGTCAATCGAGCGTGCTTGTTTAATAAGTTAGAATTATTAACTTTGTTTGATGTGGAAAATAGGCATTGAAATAACGATGTACCAAAATCTTTTTTTTGCGTTCCGGCCAATCCCATTAGGAGAGAAATCCGCAATTCAGGGCAAAATAAATATCGGTTGCCGTTGTTTATTCTCGAAAATGATATTGTTCAATGTGTAGATTCCGACTTTAACAAAGAACAAATAGAGCGATTGATGAAACCGTTCGATGCAAATCAAATGGATGCTTATAAAAAGGCAAACTATAGCCGGGAAAACAGGAACTTGCCGGATATATTAAATCCTGTCGATTTTTTTTAGAATGGGTTAGTTTAGCCAAATTGATGATAGTATGACAATCTAATCAAGGTGTCAAATGTATATACGATATCGGGATACCGGCGGCAGATCCGCCCACACGAAGACACCATTTTTTACTTCGAGAAGATCTTGGCCTATGCCATTTGGACACCGAAACATCATCCGGCCTTGCCCTGGTCTTAAGAAATTAATAAGATCATTTTCATTAGAGTTTTTATAGAATAATTTGAGATCTCTGATCGTCAATTATCTTATTTCTTAATCGAATATAATGTTTATCATGCTAATAAACATTCTCTTATCTAATTTTGTTTCATACATATAACCCTTTTAATATTAATCGCTTATGGAAACAAAATCTATACTATTAAAAATCTTTTATATGACACCAATCATTGGTCTCATATTATTAGCTTCTTGTGACAATGACAGGTCCCATAAGGCTGATGACAATGAAGGGATAACTAAAGAAGAACTACAAGCAAAAGCAAGAATCGCAGGAAAAGAAGGCAGAGAACTCTTGCAGATTATCGAAAAAAAACCTGGGACACGGTCATCGGGATCTGCCTATCCTGATTATTTTGGCGGAATTTATCTTGACGAAAATTTTGATATTGTTTTAGTTATTGTAGATGATAATCCTGAGAAATTCAGGAGTATGGCTGAAGAAAAAGTTAAAAGGGTGAATCTTCATTTACAAAAGGGTGATTTCTCATTGAATGAACTGGAAAAAATTCAGGAAAAATTAGATGATTTTTTTAGAAATTCTGCCCCGAAATCTATTAAAGACAATCTTATTTCAGCAGGAATAGAGGTACAAGCTAACAGAATATCTGTTGAATTTATAGACATTAGCCCTGATAAAATAAATGAGTTCAAAAAAGCATTTATGGACTCACCGGCTATTATATTTAAGCAAGGTACTGGACCTTTTATAGACCTCGCAAATGTTAATTCCGGAAGTGGAATAAAACCACCTGGGTTAAACAATGGAAGTGTAGGATACAGGGCGAGAAATAGTTCAAATCAAATTGGGATTGTCAGTAGTGGCCATCTTTTTACTATGGTGGGCCAGGGTGCTTATATAAATAATGTGCATGTCGGGCAAGTCGCAAATAGACAAAATTCCGGTACTGTAGATGCTGCTTTTATACGCATAACAAATAGCAATTATATACCTACTAATGTAGTGGAGGGGACAGGACAAATATTAATCGCTGTAACTCACCCATTTGAAGGAGAACCAGCAACATTAAGAGATATTAACGGCGCGTATAGAGGTATAGTTCTCGATGTAAATGCTGGCGCAACGGGTACAGGTGGGGTTTACATAAGAGATCTTATACAGATAGTTAAATATGTATAATATATGACAGTACAGACTGTATATTATTCATTGAATATTGATATTTTAAAAAAGAAATTACTTACTTTGTGGTAAAGTTATATTGAACTGAAAATTAATGAATAATTTTTTATCATGTATTAAGTGATAAAACCATTCATTCTTCCTCTCATAGAGACAATTCACGCAGTTGTTATCTCGTTTTTTGTAATATTATCAGTCTTTCTTGTCATATTGTAAGAAATTTTCAAATAAGTGTTAGATATTCAGCAATTGCAGAATCTAGAAGGAAATTGGGAAGGAATTTCCTGTGTTGACGTGGAATATGTTGTTGAAAAAGAAGACTTACAAGGCAATTATTTGGGAACTGAAATAGTGCGAAAAAAAGTAAGTTAATTAATAAAAAAACTCTTGTATTTGATAAAACATTTCCTTAAAAAGATAAGGAAATGTTTTATTTTTATAGTTCACCAGAATGAGTAAAATGATTATGAATAAAATTAAAAGCATCAGTATTTGTTTACTTGCATGTTCTATATTTTTTATATCCTGCAATTCCTTGCATCCAATTTTAAAATCTGATAAAGTTGTTGGTTACTATACTAACGGATATGTAATGAATAAAGAGCGGAAAGTTATCTATTATTACGCAAATGGATATGTAATGAATAAAAATCAGGAAGTTATTTATTATTATAAAAATGGATATGTAATGAATAAAAATCAGGAAGTTATTTATTATTATAAAAATGGATATGTATTGAATCTTTAATAAGCAAAATTTTTGAATAAAGTTATCTAAAGAAAGAGAGAAACTAATACCGACAAAAGCGGACGAGAATAGGATATCAGGGCAAAATAATAAAGCCTGAAAAGTTCCTCGTCAAGGTTGCGCAAAGCGTCACCTGCCGTGCTCTTAGTTAGGGCAACGTCCATGGCTAGTAGTTTAGCTTCCGCTCGGTGCCCGCACCGGATGCCGTCACAGACTTCGTCCATTGAATTGCAGCGTGAAAAGATGCCGAAAATCATGACGATAAGCTGTTCCCAGAAAAAATGTTTTATAGTAGCGGTCGCACCCACACTTGGCCACAAAGGTCAATTTATCTTTTGGTAAAAAAGAGATTCTCTCACTGAAATCAAACTTCATTGTGAGACATGCCTCATGCCCGTGGGAAACGTATATAGCCAGTAGCGCATCGAATCGTTCCCGTATGAAAACTAATATGTACAAATCCGGGTGAATGTTCGGGTGAGATTGTGGTAGATAATATCGGGTACCGCTGAAATTAGGCAGATCAAAAAATTCCTGAAATCTTGTCATTTACTGATGATGATGGTAATGATAACATGAGACGGGATTTATAGAGCAGATTAACCTTTTAGAATTATACTTAGTTTTATTTCCTTTACTGCTCTTTCGAGTCTATCTGAAAACGTTCTAAATAATTTTGCTATTATAATTAATGCAGCAGCTTTATTTTCTTCATTACAAAACATTTCATCAAGCTCTAATAAACCTTTTTAACTCGTTAACTTTGAAAATAGCATTTTTACGAATTTCTTCTAATATTTCTTTTTCGTTCATCTTGATAGTTCTATTAAAATGGTAAGACTATGAATGACCATGGACACTTTGTCATTTAAATTATTATAATCAACCTACAAAGTCCCGAATAAGATGGAGCTTCAAGGTATTAACATAGAATAGTCAAAATAAGGAGAAAAAATAATTTATCGCCCGATTTCAAAACCTCAAAGATTATTATTTTCGGCCAGGTTATAAAAAAATAATACCTTTCATCAAGTTCCTACCGGGTTAAGTAGTCATGGTAGAAAGGAATACGGGAAATACTTCGTTTGAAAACGCGATATGAACCTGTAGGTATTATATGCGCCGAGAATACCGATGCCGTTTTCAATATTCGTATGCACCCGGACCGGTTCGGAAAATGGCCCATAATCCTCGGCGTTCACTGCCTGATTACCGGAGATCACATACTGGTACAAGTCCCGGGAAATTTCACCGATTTCTACAATATATTCCACAGTCAGCTCTTCCTCGTTATTGTTCCCGTCCTTTATTTTCTCGCCATTGACATAAGTAGCGGATTCCAGGGTATCATAAAATGAGAAATCGAATAAGATATCCTTCCCGTTAACAAACAAATCGGAAAAGAGATTATCCACCCTGTCCGCATTCCCCTCATCACCAAAGAGTTCCTGAAAGATATTTCCATTATCGGTGATATTGTTTTTCAACACTTCGCTCAGTTTCAGCTCTATGGGCCAAACCAGCAGTAATTCGTCTTTACGGTAATAATTCTGGGAGACTTTGATAAAATAATAATTTTCTTCGTTGACCGCATCCGTCAATTTCAACTGTACCTGCATGTTCCGGGTTGTGGTTTTGTGCACTGTATTTGGTTGATAGGGACTGCTGTATTCCTCTTCGCGGACGGTAACGGTTGAATCAGTCACTACCACACCGGGCTTCCCCGGAATGACCGTTTGGGATTTGACCTGGTCGTAGCCGTCGGCTATGACTTCGATCTTTATTTCGTCACCCGGCCTCGGAAAGTAGGTTCCCGTGTATATTCCGTTTGCATCGTAGGTGAGTTGCTCTTTCAAACCGCCGTTTACAAATACCGATACCGTTGCACCCGAAATAGGATTCAATGGCGCCGATTCCCCGAGGATGAAGCGGCTTTGGGAAAGATGTACGGATACGACCGAATCGGGAGTAAGGATGCTGTTCAGCACCAATAGCGGATCGGTGACGGTACCTTTGAATTGGATATCTTTTTCGCAGGATATAAAACAACCTGTAAGGATGAATAATAATAGATATATATTTCGTTTCATTGTCTTAAAATTTAATTGTGTAACTTACCGAAGGGATAATGGGAAAGAGCGTAGCCTGACGTAATACGTTTTTCGTTTTCCGTTCACCCGTTTCATGATTTACGGTGGTTTCGTCCCAGACGTATACATAGAAAGGGTTCAGGCGGCTATACACATTGTAGATACTGATATTCCAGGTGCGCAGGTTCCCCCGTTTGGTCTTTTTATGGAAATTCTCTCCCAGATCGAGACGGTGGTAATTGTTGTACCTGAAATTGTTCCGCGCCTCCACATAGGAATAGGTCTCGGGGAAATAGGAATAGGTTCCGGGGAAATAATATTGCTGCCTGTAGCTGGGGGAATCAGCGGCGGCATATTCATGAAAGGCAAAGGTTGCGGCATTCCCTGTACTAAAGACCCACGAAGCCGATACGTCTATCTTTTCCGAGAACCGGTGGGTGCCGGTAATGCTCACGTCGTGTCTCCTGTCGTACTTTGCGGGAAACCGTTTCCCATTGTTGATGATGTTCCCGGGGCGATCGAAAATCCTGTCGGATTTCGACCATGTGTAACCTACCCATCCCGTGGTATTGCCGAACGAACGCTGAGCCAGGAATTCGATGCCGTAGGCTATGCCGCGCCCCATGCTCACCTTGTCTTCCCAATCTGTGGAAACACCGATGAACGATGCGCCGTCCTTATATTCGAGCAGGTTGTCCATTGTTTTATAATAGCCTTCCACAGAGAAATCGGCTATATGCTGAAGCGAATAGAATGCACCCACCGCATACTGGTGGGATTTCATCGGTTTGATCTTTGAAGTGGCCGGCACCCACAGATCGGTCGGCATGCTAATGGTATTATTGGAAAGCATATGAATATACTGGCTCATAGAGGCATAGCCGGCTTTCAACGACAAATTATCGTTAAGCAGTACACGCAGTCCGACACGCGGCTGCAATGAAAAATAGTTGTTATTCTGCACATGGAACGAGGAGAAATGCACTCCCAAATTTACTTTCAACATCCTTCCGAGCGAGATGTTATCTTCCAGATAAGCCGTCGTCTCATGGGCATATACTTTGGGGCTTCCGGCCACCGTATCGATGTTTTGCTCTGTCTGTCCGGAATCCAGAACCTTCAGGGAAATAACATCGGGCGCAAACGTATGATACGTGTAGGCGGTACCGAATTTGATGTCGTGATTAACGTTCGGTGTAAAATCAAAATCGGTTTTCAGTGTCCAGTCCCTTATTCCGGAATGATAGGTCAGCCGTGATTCTTCGGTCGTTTGGGTCTGTTCCGGAACAGAAAGATCCCGGGAAATGCTTTCGTAGCCACTGCTCAACGCCGACCGGTAACGGGTGAACGAAGCAGTGGTATTCATAAACAGTTTGTTGTTCAGGACACGGTTCCAGCGGAGGGCGGCAATGGCGTTACCCCAATCCCAGTCGAGTTTCGTATAGTCTTTTGTTTCGTAATTACCACCATAGGCGTTTCCGTCTTCGGCTTTCATATAGACGGCATCGTCACCGAAATAGGTACTCAGGTATAATTTGTCTTTTTCCGACAGCTTATGGGTGAACTTGGCGTTTATATCGTAAAAGTAATAGCCGGCACCGCTTACACCTCCATTCTCATTGCTTTGGGCCAACTTGATAATCGGTTGCGCCAGAATATCGAGGTAGGTTCTCCGCAGCGATACGTTGAACGTAGTCTTCTCCTTTATGATGGGGCCTTCCAACTGAACTTTGGATGAGATCAGCCCTATGCTTGCCGTTCCGCGTATTTTCTTGTCGTCGCCGTCCTTCATCCGCACGTCTACCACGGAAGAAAGCCGTCCGCCGAACCGTGCAGGAAAACTGCCCTTATAGAGTGTCACGTTTTTCAGCGCATCGCTGTTGAATACGGAAAAAAAGCCGAGCATGTGGTTCACATTGTACAGCGGCACACCGTCCAGCAGGAGCAGGTTCTCATCCGGTCCTCCTCCCCGCACATACATCCCCGCCGAACCTTCGGTGCCCGATTGTACGCCCGGCAGCAGTTGCAGGGCTTTGATCAGGTCGTTCTCGCCGAACAGGGTCGGTATGTTTTTTATCTGGCTGATGGGTACTTCCACGGTACTCATCTGCGATCCCTTGATGCCCGTTTCCGTACGGTTGCCGATCACGGTCACTTCCTCCAGTATGTTATCCTGATCCAGGCGGATGTTCAACACCGTGTCACCTTGCAGGTGAAAGTCCAGTCTTAACGTCCGGTACCCGATATAGGAATATTCGAGCGCTACATTGCCGGCAGGCAGTGTCAGCGAATAGTAACCAAAGTTATTGGTTGTCGCCCCTTTAGATGAGCTTGAATCGAAAACGGTGGCGGAGATAAGGGTTTCGCCGTTTGCCTTGTCGGTAATATATCCGCTGATGGTGTAACGTTGTGCAAAAATCGGATGAACGGTTACGAACAGCAGTATCAGGCAAAATGTTGTTTGTTTCTTCATAAAAATAAATAATGAGCAATATTCTGTGTTAAATTTTTTATGCGATCTGTTTATAAGATGCGGAACAGGCAAAAATCCCTCATGTTTACTGGTTAATTTATTAAAATCGGATCTTTTTGTTTTTGTAGTCCTTATCGTCTGTTTGGTATGTGACTGGGTAATTTTTCCGGTCATAAACAATGCACAGCCACCGACTGATCCACGTCTAACTTGCACTCACCGTTCACCTCACATACAGTAATACAGATGCAATGACATACTAAAATGCTGCAGCAAAAAAGTTAAATAACACTAATTGGCCTTTCCTTCGATGAAAAGCCAGTCAACTACCCCAAACAATTATACCCCGATACCGGCTTTTATTTCGAAAAGCATTAATAACTTCAAAAAAATCAAAATACTCTTATTTTTTGAGCATAACAATACAATTGATTGAAGGATAAAATTAATCGTTCCAAAAACATCCCATCTTTGCGTGATTATTTCATAATAATTACCTTTACACGCTCAATCGCATACAGAAGAAAAAAGAATATTCATAAAACCCACAGAAGATGAAGAGAACCAAGCAGTCAATCACCGCCATAGTGATCGCTCTCCTTACGGCTTCGTGTAATACCGGAAGCAGCGATACGGAAGAGGCCAATTACGAAGTAGTTCCCCTGCCCGGCGAAATCGCTATGCATGAGGGAACCCCTTTCATCCTTTCCGGAAGCACCCATATCGTCTTCCCTGAAGGCAATGAAAAGATGCAACGCAACGCCGGATTTCTGGCGGAATACTTAGCATTGTCCACAGGTATCAAACCCGCTGTTACCACTGATACTCCTGAACGGAACGCCATAATCCTGTCCACGGGACTGGACAGTAAAAACCCTGAAGCCTACCGTATCACCATCAATGAGCAAGCCATCCGGATCGACGGCGCCTCCGAAGCAGCGGTATTCTACGGCATCCAGACATTAAGGAAGGCTACTCCCGTGGAAAGAACCCGCTCTATTTCTTACGCCCCGGCAACCATCAACGACGCCCCCCGCTTCGCTTATCGCGGCATGATGCTCGATATAGCCCGCCACTTCCAACCGGTGGAATTTATAAAAAAATATATCGACCTGCTGGCGCTGCACAATATCAACCGCTTCCATTGGCATCTGACCGATGACCAGGGTTGGCGAATTGAGATCGATGCCTACCCGAAACTGACGGAAATAGGCTCTATGCGCAAAGAAACAGTGATCGGCCGCAACAGCGGTGAATATGACGGCATACCGCATGGTGGATTCTATACGAAAGAAGAACTCAGGGATGTGGTGGCTTATGCGCAGGAACACTATATCACCGTCATTCCCGAAGTGGATCTTCCCGGACACATGCTGGCCGCCCTGACGGCCTATCCCGAATTAGGGTGTACCGGAGGGCCGTATGAAGTGGAAGGATCATGGGGTGTGTTCGATGATGTACTGTGTGCCGGAAACGACTCCACCTTTATCTTCCTTGAAGCGGTACTGACGGAGGTAATGGAGATATTCCCGTCGGAATATCTCCATATCGGTGGCGATGAGTCGCCCAAAACGCGCTGGGAAGAGTGCCCCCGTTGTCAGGCCCGTATAAAGGAGCTGGGACTGAAAGACCGCGACGGACATACCGCGGAGCATTACCTGCAAAGCTATGTCACCGCCCGTATCGAACAGTTCCTGAACAGTCACGGACGGAGGATCATCGGATGGGATGAGATATTGGAAGGTGAATTGGCGCCCAACGCTACGGTGATGTCGTGGCGCGGTATGGGCGGAGGCATTGAAGCCGCCCGGATGGGACATGATGTGGTCATGACCCCTACCACCTATGCTTATTTCGACTATTACCAGACGCATAACACCGAAGAAGAACCTTTCGGTATTGGCGGATACCTGCCGTTGGAGCAGGTTTATAGCTTTGAACCGGCGCCGGAGACCCTTACTTCCGAACAAAAGAGCCATATCCTTGGAGCACAGGCAAACCTCTGGACCGAATACATCAAAACACCGGATCATGTGGAATATATGCTCCTGCCGAGGATGGCTGCCATGAGTGAGGTGCAATGGATAGAACCTGAAAAGAAAGATTATCACCAATTCCTCTCGCGGTTACCGCAACTATTGGCGCTCTACGATAAGCTGGAGTACAACTATGCTACCCATGTCTTCGATGTGCAGGCCACGCTAACCCCCAATATAGAGAGGAACGTCCTCGATGTAGAATTCTCCACCGTCGACGATGCACCGGTTTACTACACGCTGGACGGCAGCGAGCCGACCGAAGCTTCGGTTCGTTATGAAGGCAGATTCTCCATACAGGAAGATGCGACGTTGAAAGCGGTCGCCCTCCGCAAAGGAGGACAAAAGAGCCGGGTCTTCAGCGAAACAATCACGGTCAGCCGGTCGAGTTACAAACCTGTAGAACTATTGACAAACCCTGCATCCGGGTATGCTTATACGGGCGCAGGAATGCTGATAGACGGCCTTAACGGCAACAGCACCAACTACCGTACCGGACGATGGATGGGCTTCCAGCGGGATGATCTCGTGGCAGTCATCGATATGCTGGAACCCACCGGGATCAGTTCGGCCGAAATCCGTAACGCGGTGGTTACCGGCGATTGGATTTTCAATGCTTCGGTGATTGAGATAGCGTCTTCCGCAGACAACAAGCACTTCACGACAGTAGCCACGGAAAAGATCATCGACGAAGAGAAGGATAATTACGAAGGGGTATTCACGCATACCCTTTCATTTGATCCGGTGACTGCCCGCTACTTCAAAGTGACCGTGAAAACCTCCGTGATACCCGAATGGCATCCCGGGAAAGGGGGAAAAGGATTTATTTTTGTGGATGAGATAAGGTTAGATTAAGATTAACATTAAGACTAAATCCGGTAAATCAGCAAGGCCTGACGCAGGGATTATTATCTCCGGCGCAGGCCTTTGCTATAAAAGATTATTTCTGCAACGAATAGAGCAATTGGATCTCTGCCGCCCACAGTGATTCATCGGGGGTTTCAAGGATCAGCGGCAGATCGTCGAGCCGTGGATCATTCACGATAAAAGAGAAAAGATCCATACCCATTATCCCTTTACCGAGGCTGTCGTGCCTGTCCACCCGTGTTGCCAGCTCTTTTTTCGAGTCGTTGATATGCATCCCTTTTAAATAGTGAAAGCCCACAATCCGGCCGAACAGGTTAAAGGTCTCGTCATAGCCTTCCCTGGTCCTGATCTCGTAACCCGCAGCCAGGGTGTGTGCCGTATCGAGACAGACCCCTACCCTGCTCTTGTCTTCCACCTTGTCTATAATATGGGCGATCTGCTCGAAAGTGTATCCCAGGTTGGTCCCCTGGCCGGCCGTATTCTCAATGACGGCTGTCACTCCATTCGTTTTTTCAAGCGCCAGATTGATCGATTCGGCAATCCTGTCGAGGCAGGCATCGATCGGCATTTGATTGAGATGGCTTCCCGGATGGAAGTTGAACCGGTTGATCCCTAACTGTTCGCACCGTTTCATCTCATCATTAAAGGCAGCCCTTGAT